>ERZ1066127.85-NODE-85-length-61112-cov-14.281376_pt1 | contig 61112 bp, 57 predicted proteins | sample MGYA00382774_ERZ1066127 | MGnify/ENA primary metagenome ERZ1066127 (study PRJEB33369, sample SAMEA5778357) | biofilm metagenome | biome: Industrial cooling water; feature: Water cooling tower basin; material: Biofilm | place: United Arab Emirates | collected...
TGTGGGCTTTAGTTTGGCCTTTGGCGACAGCATAGGTGGATTCATTGGTGACCCCCGCACCTTCTTCTTTTTCAAAGGAGTTGGTTTGCAAGCCCATGAACGCATTGGTGCAGGCTTGCCCTTGCTGCTGTTTGCACTCTTCCAGCTGAAGTTTGCCATCATCACCCCTGCCCTCATCACCGGAAGCTTGGCCGAACGGGTGCGCTTTTCTGCCTATTTGGTGTTCATGGTGCTGTTCAGTTTACTCATTTATGCGCCCCTGGCCCACTGGACCTGGCACCCCGACGGTATTTTTTACAAAATGGGCATCCTTGATTTTGCTGGGGGAACGGTGGTACACATGTCGGCCGGCTTTGCAGCCCTGGTAGGCGCACGCTTGCTGGGCCCTCGGCAACACAAAGACGAAAACGGTCACCAACCGGCCCGCATCACCTATGTACTCTTGGGCACCGGCATGTTGTGGTTCGGCTGGTTTGGCTTTAATGCCGGCTCGGCCCTTGCTGCCGACACGGTTGCTGTGCGCGCCTTTGCCACTACCAATACCGCTTCGGCCGCGGCCATGCTGGCCTGGATCTTTTTCGATGCCATCCGCGGCATCAAGGTAAGCGCCATGGGGGCTTGCATTGGGGCAGTAGTAGGTTTGGTAGCCATTACCCCAGCGGCGGGTTTTGTAGATGTCGGTCCGTCTATCTTCATCGGTGCTTTTGCCGCCATCGTAAGCAATTTGGCGGTAGGCATCAAAAACAAATCGCGCCTCGACGATACCTTGGATGTATTTCCCTGCCACGGCCTGGGCGGTATAGTGGGCATGTTACTCACCGCAGTATTTGCCCGCGAGGTGGGCTTGGTGCATGGCGAAACCGCCACTTTCATTGCCCACATCAAAGGATTGGCCATAGCTGCTGCTTTTTCACTGGGAGGCGCCTGGCTGTTATTCAAAATCACGGCCCTGTTGGTACCGCTAAGGGTAACTGCCGAAGACGAGCTGCTGGGACTTGATTTAAGTCAGCACGACGAAAAGCTGTAGTCAGCGCACCAGCAATTTTCCGGTATAGCTCTCGTGGCCATTGTCGGTAACTACCAAATAGGTGCCCGCAGGCAAAGGCAAGTTGAGCTCTAAGCGGTGTTCGGTGGCGGGCTCGAGCCAGCTTTCGTAATGCTGCCGGCCATCGAGGCTGAACACACGCAAACTGGCCGGTCCATAGGGCACCACACAACCAGCTATTTGCAGCACAAAACGGCCGTTGTTCGGATTGGGAAGCAGGCGCATTTCGCAATCGGCATGTTGGGCATGTCCGTCAACCGCCAGTGCAAATCCATAGGTGGCATCGGCCTTGCCTGCTCGCATGGGCTTGGCAGCTGTAGCTGCAGCGGCCACCGTGGCTTGCACTACTTGCTGCATGAAGCGGTAGTTGAGGGTGGCAGCACTGTCGGCCGGGGTATGGTAGCGGCTGTTGCGGAAATTGGCACCATCGGTAAGCATGAGGGCTTGGTAGCCCCGGTCCCAAAAGCTGGCGTGGTCGCTGCGGCGCAAATCGGGGGCAATGCTGCCATTGCCCGGTACATTGAGCGAACGCACTTTTAAGGTTGGAACGTAGCGGGCCGCGGCCGAATCGAAAATGGCTGTGAGAGGCAAGGAGGCTGCATTGCCCACATTGGTGAGAAAATCGCCCCTGAAACCCTCTGCTTGAATTTGATTGTACAGTGCCGGAAAAAGCTGGTTAAAGCCGGTAGGAAGTTGTTGGCTGTTGACCGCAGTATCGTAATAGCCAATCATCTCAAAATTGAAAACCCCCTTGATGCGGTCGCCAGCCGGTATGGCATTGAGGGTATAGCGGTTGCTGCCCACCAATCCTTCTTCTTCCACATCGAAGCCAATGAATTGCAGGCTTTCTTCAAATTCGTATTGGCTGAGGATGCGCGCCGCTTCCAGCATTCCCGCCACGCCCGAAGCATTGTCGTCGGCACCCGGTGAGTTGCTTACCCCGTCGAAATGCGCATCGATTACCCAAACAGAGGTGTCGCGCAGGTGTCCCGACTGCCTTGCCACCACATTGCCGCACAAAAAGTTGTTGAACATGAATTCGTGGCGGTAGCTGGGCAGGTTGTATTGTGCCAAACGGGTTTGGATGCTGTCTCTCACCCTGGCCAGCGTTTGCGTTTGGGCGTTGTAATTGCGCGGAAGGGCAATGTTGCGTACGTCTTGTTTGAGGCGGTTGGTGTCGACCTGCGCTACCAGCTGTGCAATGTCAACCGCTTGTCGGTCGCTGGCCACCACCCTGAATTTCACGGGCAATGCGCCTACCCCTTGCAGTTGAGTGGTATTGAATTGGATGCTGCGGCTGCCGGCCGATACCGGGAAACCCAAATCGCCTGTGGCACCGGGCACATTTTTGTAACTACGTCCGCCATCAACCGAATAACGCAGCCAAACTTCGCAGGGCAAACTGGCAGGATGGGCCAGTGAAAATTGCAAACTTACTTGGGTGGTATCGGCGGTTTGCCGTGTAAACTGGAGGTTGCTTACTTGTGGGTTTTGGGCCGATGCAAACATGCAAAACACCAGCAAGAGGCCAGACAAAATCGATTTCATAGGTGCGTGTTGGTCAGCGAATCTACCAAACACCACCCAAAACACCAAAAGCTAGCTGTGTAAAAGCGCATCCAAGCGCGCCTGAACCTTTTCAGCCGTGGGCAACATCACTTGCTCGAGGCGGTCGTTGAGCGGAATGGCTGGCAGGTTTTCGGCACCCATGGCGTCTACTGGCGCATCGAGGTAGCGGAAGCAAGCTTTGGTGAGGCGGTGGGCCAAGGCTTCGGCAAAGCTGTTCTGCAGCTGCTCTTCGGTAAGTACCAAGGCTTTGCCGTGGCGTTCAACGGCGGCGCGACAAAGCTCCTCATCCACCGGATTGAGCGTGCGCAAATCGATGATTTCTACAGCGCCAGGGAAGTGTTTGGCAGCGTTCAAAGCCCAATACACGCCCATGCCATAAGTAATCACCGCGCAACTTTCTCCATTTTCGATTTTGTGGGGCATGGCTTCTTGCACCACACGTCCTTTGCCCAGCGGCACCACGTATTCTTCATCGGGCTCCACGGTTTTGGCGCCTTCGGTACCTGGCACTTTGCTCCAATACAAGCCTTTGTGCTCAAATATCACCACAGGATTGGGGTCGTAAAAGGCTGCTTTCATCAAGCCTTTCATATCGGCTGCGTTGCTGGGGTACACCACCTTGATGCCGCGTACACTTAAAATGGCCGACTCAATACAACCGCTGTGGTAAGGTCCTCCCCCGCCGTAAGCCCCGCACGGCACGCGGATGAGGCTTTGCACCGGAAATTGCCCGTTGCTCAAGTAGCAGCTTTTGCTCAGCTCTACCACCAATTGATTCACGCCGGTCCAGATATAATCGGCAAACTGAATTTCAACAATGGGTTTGGTGCCCACGGCCGACATACCCGCCGTGCTACCCACCAGGTAAGCTTCTTGAATAGGCGTATTGAAAACGCGTTCATCCCCAAATTTATCGGCCAGGGTAGCTGCTTCGCGGAAAACCCCACCGAGGGTGCGGCCCACATCCTGTCCGTAAAACAAGGCTTCTGGATGTTTGCGGAGAATTTCTTCCACCGCATGCAAGGCGGCATCAACCATCACTACCTTTTCGCGGCCGGCAGGTTGGCGTTCGCCTTGTTCGGCAGTGATAGGAGTAGGGGCAAATTCGTGTAAAAAGAGCGTTTCGTCAGCCGGTATGGGTGCCGCTACGGCTGCTTCAAAATCGGCAGCTACTTTGGCCCTCATTTCTGCTTCTATTTTGTCGAGCTCCTCCTCCCAAAAACCTTCGTCGAGCAAGGTTTTGCGGAGTTTTTGGTAGGGGTCTTTGCGGCTGTGTTTGTCGAGGTCGTCGGCTGAGCGGTACCACTCGCGACGCACGCCCGAGGTATGGTGCCCCAAAAGTGGCACGGTAGCATGCACCAACATGGGGGCCCGTTTTTCGCGTACATAGGCAAAGGCTTCTTCGAGGGCTTTGTACGATTTCACGAAATCGGTGCCGTCTACTTGTTTGCGCTTCAAACCTTTAAAACCAGCTGCGTATTCATAGGCATCCATGGCGCGCATTTCTTTGCCGGTGGCGCTGATGCCCCATTCGTTGTCTTGCACCAAGTACACAATGGGCATTTGGTGCAACACAGCCATCTGAAAAGCTTCGGCCACTTCGCCCTCGGTTACCGAGCCATCGCCCAGTGAACACAACACCAGCGGTTTTTCGTCGCCTGCGTGCAAGCCTTGCTTTTCTAAATAAGCTACGCCTTGGGCCATGCCCGTAGCCGGAATGGCCTGCATGCCGGTGGCGCTGCTTTGATGCGGAATGGTGGGCATGCCAGCGCGCTTCACCGAGGGGTGGGCGTAATAAGTGCGTCCACCCGAAAAAGGGTCTTCGGCCTTGGCCAGCAACTGCAGCATCAGTTCATACGGCCGAAAACCCATGGCCAGCAGCACCGACTCGTCGCGATAGTACAAACTCGCAAAATCGCAGGGCTGCAAAAGCAATCCTGCCGCCATTTGGATGGCCTCGTGCCCCTTGCTGGTAGAGTGCACGTATTTGGTAATGGGTCGGTTTTCGTCGTAGATGTCGGCCATGGCCCGTGCGGTGCACAGAAGTTCCCAGGCCTGCTGCAGAAGGGCTTTTTGCATGATGTTGCAAAAATAGGCATTTGGGGGGCGTGGAGGTAGTGCAGCATGAAGAAACGCTAGCTACGAAAGCCTAAACAGTAGCTGTTGGTCAAACTTCCATTTATATGGCAATTGACTTAAACAGCGCGTTTAGGCCACCTAGAACCCTATATTTGCACTTTGGAGAAAAATTAACGTATTTGATACCACCAAATCTGCTTATGTCACACGCCAATATTCCTTCCATCGATTTGCATCACTTTACCCAAGGCACCGCCGAACAACGAGCGGCTTTTGTAAAAGACCTGGGCGAAGCCTACGAAAATGTGGGTTTTGTAGCCGTTAAAAACCATGGCTTGGGTGATGGCCTGAGCGCCGATCTGTATGCACAAGTGAAAGCCTTTTTTGCCTTGCCACAAGCAATCAAAGACCAATATGAAATTGCCGGTCTGGCCGGACAACGGGGTTATACCGGCTTTGGTAAAGAACACGCCAAAGGCCGCAGTACGGGCGACTTGAAAGAGTTTTTCCAATTCGGGCAAACCGTTACCGATGGCGATGCGGTGAAAAGTGAATATCCCGACAATGTGCAGGTTAAAGAGCTGCCCGACTTTAATCCCAAAGCTCTGGAAGCCTACCGCACCCTCGAAAATGCTGGCCGACATATGTTGCGGGCCATTGCCTTGTTTTTGGGCATTGGCGAAAACTATTTCGACGATAAAATCCACAATGGTAATAGCATTTTAAGAGCCATCCATTATGGCCCCATCACCCACGAACCCAAAGATGCGGTGCGGGCTGCCGAGCATGAAGACATCAACCTCATCACGCTGTTGATGGGTGCCTCGGCCGATGGCTTGCAGATTTTGAATAAAAACAACGAATGGGTAGCGGTAACTGCGCTGCCCGAACAAGTGGTGGTGAATGTTGGCGACATGCTGCAGCGTTTGACCAACAACCGCCTCAAATCAACCACCCACCGCGTGGTGAACCCGCCTCGCGAGCAATGGGGTAGCTCGCGCTATTCCATTCCGTTCTTTTTGCATCCTCGTTCGGCCATGCGCCTCGATTGTTTGCCACAATGCGTAACTGCTGAAAACCCATTGCATTATGGTCCCATCAGTGCCGGTGAATACCTCGATGAGCGGCTGCGTGAAATTGGCTTGAAAAAATAAAAAACATGACCCGCATCGAAAAAACACGCGAGCGGGTATTTCTCCGCGATGTGATGGGACTGTCGCTCTCCGCTTTCGGAGGACCGCAGGCGCACATCGCGGTTTTTCATGACCTCTTGGTCGAAAGGCGTCAATACCTCAGCGAGAAAGAATTGATTGAGCTCAACGCCCTCTGTCAGTTTTTACCGGGACCTACCAGCACCCAAACCATCACGGCAGTAGGTATGAAGTTAGGCGGACCACGTTTGGCCTGGTTTACCCTGCTCATTTGGGCTTTGCCGGCATGCTTGCTCATGACCATGATTGCGTTGCTTGTCACCTATTTTGCTCGTGAAGGTTTTGAGCTGGAATTATTACGCTATGTTCGGCCTATTGCTATTGGCTTTATCTGCGTAGCTGCCTACCGCCTTACACGGAACTTGGTAAAAAGTAAAATGGAATGGGCTATTTTGGCCTTGTCAGTAGCTGCCGCTTTATTGCTCACCAGTGCCTTTATCTTTCCAGCGGTGCTCATTGCTGGTGCCTTGTTATCCAACCTGGCCAACAGAGAGCCCCTCGACAAGGAAGTATACGACCTTAGAAAAATACGCTGGGGCAATTTGTACCTCTATGCTGCCATTTTGGTAGGTGCTGCCTTGGTGGGTAACCTGCTGCAAAACAAACCCGTATTGCTTTTTGAAAACATGTACCGCTTTGGCAGCCTGGTTTTCGGCGGCGGACAGGTGCTCATTCCCATGATGTTCGACCAATTTGTGCGGGTTAAAGCGTTTATGACTGCCGACCAGTTTTTGTCGGGCTACGGATTGGCTCAGGCCATTCCAGGCCCGGTGTTCTCCTTTGCATCTTTTTTAGGAGCCATGTCGTTTCAGCAGGCGGGCTACGCCAGCATGCTCATGGGAGCAGCCATTGGTGCGGTTGGTATTTTTCTACCCGGAACCTTACTGATTTTTTTTATCTATCCGGCTTGGGAGGAAATGAAAAAAATGCGTGGGGTGAAACGGGCTCTGTCGGGCATCAATGCTGCTGCTTGCGGCTTGGTAATAGCCGCGGCCATCCTCCTCACCAAACCCATCGGATTTGATGTGGTAAACCTGGCGGTGGTTGGGGTCACCTTTGTGGCCTTGCATCATTTTCGCATTCCGCCGCTCTTGCTGGTTACTTTGGGTATCATGGCAGGTGTGGTATTGTAAAAAAAACGGCCCTTCGGGCCATGGCATTAGGTTGAAGAAACCGAAATAGCGGTCAAACCGATGATTCGCAAGGTGCGACCCCTTCAGGGTCGTAATAAATGGTTGTTGCATGGTTTTCTATAAACGTTTGACCCCCTCGGGGTCATTAAAGTTACCCCCATTCGTTTATTGTTTGTTTCAGGCTGTAACTTAAAGCACCCCGTAGGGGTGCCATATTTATAGAAACATCATGTAAACCTGATTAAATCGACCCCGAGGGGGTCGCACCATCCTAATGCTGGCTGTCAAGCTAAATCAGCATGCATGCGAAACTAACTTAATGACATTTGCCTTCGAGGCCGTTCATTTTGTTTTGAGCAAAAGTTAAAAGCTCAGTTGGTGATTCTCAAACTATTGGTAGTCGGCGAATACAAGCTCCGGTACGAGCGCAAATTAAGTGAAGCAGGACCGCGAGCCGGAAAGCCATCGAGCGAAAAGCGCGATTCGCAACAGCCACATTGCAACAAATTGGTGGCCGTATCTAGCGCTATCACGTGACAAGAAATAGACGGCTGAAAGGTGCATGCCATGTCAAAAACCCTGAACTCATCGAGGGTGAGGCGGTGTACCACAATGCCCCGATAACCTAAATCGCGCACGAATACCAGGCCTCCCACCACGTTCAAGGGCTGATAGGCTGGTAAGTTGAGGCTTAAATTGGCATCAACCAATACATTGGGTACAAAATCGCCCGTATCGCTGCGGCAACCGCTAAGCAACACCATTGTAAGTACCAAAGCACTAAGCAGGGTACGCATAAAATCCCTTTCCTGTTTTGCGGCCATGGAAGCCGGCATTTACTTTTTGTTCCTGGATGCGGCTGGGCCTGAATTTGGCGTCTTGGTGAAAGCTGGCATACATGCTCGAAGTCACCGAAAAATTGGTGTCCACCCCAATCAGATCCATCAAGCGGAATGGCCCCATTTTGAATCCGCGTGCTTCGAGCAGCTTGTCGATGTCTTCAAATGAAGCCACATGCTCTTCCAAGGCCAACAAGCTTTCTACGTAAAAATGCCGTGCTACCCGGTTCACAATGAAGCCAGGCGCATCTTTGGCACGTACGGGCTTTTTGCCGAGCTGCAGGCTGAGTTGGTAAATGGCCTCGCTCACCTCAGGCAAGGTAGCCTCTCCACTGATTACTTCTACCAGTTTCATGATGTGGGCCGGATTGAAAAAGTGCATGCCCACCACCCGCTCGGGCCGGCGAACCCCAGCCGCTATGCTGGTCACCGGAATGCTTGAGGTATTGGTAGCCATGATCGTGTGTTCGCCATTGATGGCCTCCAGCTGCCTGAACAAATCAATTTTCACTTCTTTACGCTCCACCACCGCTTCAATCACCAAATCAGCCACCAAATCATCGAAACGATCGGTGATGTGTAACTGCATCCAAACCGCTTGTTCCTTTTCGGCACTGAGCAAGCCCTTCTCAACGGCTTTTTGCAAATTGCCCGAGATGTGCTTGCGGGCTTTGTCGAGCATGGTGGGCTGCAAATCGTACAACAGGGTACGAAAACCGGCTTGGGCACATACTTGTGCAATGCCTGCGCCCATGGTGCCCGCGCCTATGACAGCGATGGTTTGGATGTTGTGGCTCATAGTTCCGATTTGAACTGCTTCAAAAAGCGCAGGTCGTTTTCATAGAACAAACGTATATCGCGCATCTGATATTTCAACATGGTCATGCGTTCGATGCCCATGCCAAAGGCGTAGCCCGTGTATTTTTTGCTGTCGATGCCGCAGTTTTCCAATACATTGGGGTCGACCATGCCGCAGCCCAAAATCTCCACCCAGCCGGTTTGCTTACAAACGCTGCAACCTTCCTGGTTGCAAATGAAGCAGCTTACATCCATTTCGGCTGAGGGCTCGGTGAAGGGGAAGTAGCTGGCGCGGAAACGGACTTTCAAATCGCGACCGAAAAATTCGGTGGCAAACAAATACAAGGTCTGCTTGAGGTCGGCGAAACTTACATTTTCATCGATGTACAATCCTTCTACTTGGTGAAACTGCATGTGCGAACGGGCCGAAACGGTTTCGTTGCGGTACACCCTGCCTGGCGAAATGGTGCGGATGGGCAAGTTGCCCAACTGCATTTCTTTTACTTGCACGGTAGAGGTGTGGGTACGGAGCAAGATGTCGGGATTGGTTTGCACAAAAAAGGTATCCTGCATATCGCGCGCCGGGTGGTCGTCGTCGAAATTCAAGGCGCCGAAGTTGTGCCAGTCGTCTACAATCTCGTGCCCTTCGCTGATGTTAAAGCCCAATCCTTCGAAAAAGCGGATGATTTCCTGGCGCACCAAAGAGAGCGGGTGGCGACTGCCGAGTTCACGGGCTTGAGGCGGACGACTCAAATCGATGCCGCTGCTTTCGGTCACGGCAGTGCTTTCGAGCACTTCTTTTTGGGCTTGCCAACGGCCTTCTACTTCCTGTTTGAGGAGGTTGAGTTCTTTGCCGTAGAGCTTTTTCTCTTCGCCCGAAACCGAACGAAAAGCCTCAAAAAGCTCGCTTACCAAGCCTTTTTTGCTTAAAAAACGCAGGCGGTATTGCTCCAGCTTGTCGGCCGAACCCATGTCGAAGCCTGCAGCTTCCGTCCGAATTTGTTCTATCTGTTCTTTCATGCCTTAGCGGGTATAATTCGGCGCTTCCTTGGTGATGGTTACGCCGTGGGGGTGACTCTCGCGCAGGCCCGAATTGGTGATGCGAACAAATTTGGCTTGCTGCAAATCGGCCACGGTGCGGGCACCTACGTAGCCCATGCCGGCGCGCAAACCGCCAATGTACTGGTACATCACTTCTTCGAGTTTGCCTTTGAAAGGCACCCGGCCCACGATGCCTTCGGGAACCAACTTCTTGATTTCGTCTTCGGCATCCTGGAAATAACGGTCTTTCGAACCTTCCTTCATGGCCTCAATAGAGCCCATACCGCGGTAGGTTTTGAATTTCCGACCTTCGAAAATAATGGTTTCTCCCGGCGATTCTTCTACCCCGGCGAAAATCGAACCGCCCATGATGGTATCGGCACCTGCTGCCAAGGCTTTCACGATGTCGCCTGTATAGCGAATGCCGCCATCAGCAATTACCGGAACGCCTGTGCATTGCAAGGCGTGGGCAGCTTCCATCACGGCCGAAAGTTGGGGCACACCCACTCCGGCCACCACACGGGTGGTGCAAATGGAGCCTGGACCCACCCCTACTTTTACCGCATCGGCACCGGCATCGGCCAGGGCACGGGCAGCAGCACCTGTAGCTACATTGCCCACGATGATTTGCAACTTAGGGAAAGCTTCTTTGGCGCGCTTGAGAGCGGCAATTACCCCGGCAGAATGGCCATGGGCCGTATCGATGGTGATTACGTCAACCCCGGCATTCACCAAGGCTTGCACACGCTCCAGCATATCGGCCGTTACGCCTACTGCAGCACCCACCCGCAAGCGGCCCAGCTCGTCTTTGCACGCCATGGGGTGGTCTTTGAGTTTGAGGATGTCTTTGTACGTTATAAGCCCGATTAGCTTGTAATTGGCATCTACCACGGGCAGTTTTTCAATTTTATGCTGCTGCAAAATGCCCTCCGCTTGTTGCAGCGAGGTGCCCTCGGCAGCAGTAACGAGGCGGTCTTTGGTCATGACCTCCGCAATGGGACGCGACGGATTTTTCTCGAAACGCAAATCGCGGTTGGTGAGAATGCCCACCAGCTTTTGTGCGTCGTCTACAATGGGAATGCCGCCAATGCGGTTTTCTTCCATGAGTGCCAAGGCCTCGCCAATGGTGGCGTTTTGGTGGAGGGTAATGGGGTCTACAATCAAGCCGCTTTCTGAACGCTTTACTTTGCGCACTTCGGCTGCTTGTTGTTTGATACTCATGTTTTTGTGCAACATGCCGATGCCACCGTTTTGCGCAATGGCAATGGCCATGGCCGACTCGGTTACCGTATCCATGGCCGCCGATACGATGGGCACATTGATGCGGATGTTGCGGGTAAGGCGGGTGGAAATATCTACTTCGCGCGGAAGTACTTCGGAATAGGCCGGTAGGAGGAGAACATCGTCATAGGTAAGTCCTTCACCTACAACCTTTTGAGAAAAGTCGAGCATGGCAAATAAGTTTGCTTATTTGCGGCACAAAAATAAGAAAAAAGCTGAGCTATTGATGAAATGGCTGTGATTTCGTGAATTTTAGCGTTCGGCATGCATCATTCGGCGGTCGGCATTCGGCTTTCTGCGGTCAACTTGTCTGATGTTTGCTGTTTAGCTGATTACTGCTTAGCGAATCGCTGATTACTGATCGCTGTCCCGCTGATTGCTCACCGCTTGCTAAACCGAACCCGGTGCGCTGCTTTTTTGGTATTGATTACGGGCCTTTTGCCGCTTTTTAATCAAAAAAGGAATTTGGCTGAGCACCAAGGCCACCAGCAGCACAAAAAGCAGGTATTCACGCGGACGAAAAACCGACTCGAGCAAACTGGCCAGGCCAATAAAAAATAGGTTGACTGCATACAACACCATGGCCGCATTGCGGTGATTCAAACCAATGTCAACCAAGGTATGGTGAATGTGGTTTCGATCGGCAGTAAATGGCGATCTACCCTTCAACAACCGCACTGTAAATACGCGCATGGTATCGAAAAGCGGAATGATGAGCAGGTTAAACGCATATACTGCGGCAGCAATTGAAAAGAAAATATTGGGCTCGTGCACCCTGCTTTCTTGGATAAAGCGGATGGTGATGATGCTAATGAGGTAACCAATCACCAAACTGCCCGAATCTCCCATAAAAATGCTAGCCGTAGAGAAATTGTAACGTAAAAAGGCAAGGAGCGAACCAATGAGGGTCAGACACAAAATCAAAAAAACCACATCATTCATCAGGAAGAACCAGTAGGCATAGGTGCCCAGTACAATCACCGCGACTCCCGCGGCCAAGCCATTGATACCATCAATCAGGTTAAAACCATTCATAATCGCTAAAATGGCAATGGTAGTGATAACCACCGTCACCCAATAGGGCAAGTCGTGGATTGACAACAAACCATACAAATTGGTGATGCGTAAATCTCCTTGTATCACCACAATCAAAGCGGCAAGCACCTGAGCCAACAGTTTTTTGCGTGCAGGCATGGGGTACAAATCGTCTTTAATACCCACAATAAATAAGATGATGAGGGAAGCCAGGATGCTGTTGAAACCCAACATCCGGTAATCACCACTCCAAAAAACGAATGAAAAGAAAAAGCCAACAAACAAGGCCAAACCACCCAGCGTAGGAATACGGCTTACATGCTCCTTGCGGTGATTGGGCTCGTCGTACAACTTTTTGAGCTTGGCCAACTGGATGATGCTGGGTACACTGAGGTAAGTGATGACAAAAGCCATCAAAAAGCTCAATGACAATATCACAGGTAGTTGGTTGAAGTCAATCAAAATCGCTTGGGTTTGTGACAAAAATATCAAAAACTAAGGAATTGTAAGGAGATGTCGTTCTCCCGTTCACCAAAAGCCAATACAATTGTCGCTTTGAAACAAGTCTATATCCTCAAAAACGGTAATAGGCATACATATGGGCGTTAACCGACCAGTAATTGTATCCCGGGAATCTGAATCCATCCGACTGTCCATTCGGCACATACACCCACTGAAAATTTAATGTTCGCAAAAGCATGGCATCAGCACCCACTATTAAGCCTTTGTAAGCGGTTTGCATACGCAATTTACCTACAAGATCCACAAAACGTTTGGAATAGTCCATAGCCAATGGATTTCCAATGGCCGGATTAAGCAAAAACGGCATGCGGAAATAAAACAAATCCTGCGCGTATTCGATGCGCTCAAACGACAAGCCTAAACGGTGATATCCCTTGTTCCACAGTACGCCTATTTGTTGGCGATTACTCCCTGGCGGTAAGCCAACGCCAAGGTTTTGTCCCCGGTGTGTCCAACCAACCCCATTAGCATGGGTGTAAAAACCATAGCCCGGAGCCCTGCTCAATTGGGTAATGGGCGGCATGAGTTGGGTAAATTCTGTTTCAAATCGCAAGTAATGCGCCTTCCCAGCTAGTGGAAACAATTTGTTGATGCCCCACAAATATACCGTGGTATGTGCGGGGTCAGTTGCTAAATCTTGCAAGTCTCTGAACCAATCTTCTCTCCCCAATTCGCCGTAAATTTCCATGTTCACTGCCGGTAACAGGTATCGGGCAAAGAGGCTCAGGACCCCATTTTGCGTATACGGATTTCCAATGTTGGTGCGCTCCGTTCCTGGATTAAAAACCGCAAAAAGACCAACCGGCCAAGGTGCATTGGTGCTTTGAACACCATAAGCTCCTCCAATGAACAATCCCCGCACCCATTTGGGCATGTAAGTAGCGGTCATCATGCTCACTTTTGAATGTTCACCATTGCCCAAGGGTGAAGGCGTAATTTCAGCCGCACGAACCGGCTCAAAGGGTGGCTCCGTATTCTCGACCCATTCTGTCCCATAAGGAAAAAAGCCAGAATAGCGGAGCCTGCCCCCCACAAACTGTCCTTCAAAATTTCCTATGCGTGTTTTCCAAGGCTTGTTGGTGTGCAGGGTAAAGTGCGCAAAGCCAGGGGCTGACGGACTTAAAAAAATACTCCCTTGCCTGGCCGGACCCCATTGCAAATTTTCTGTACTTAAGCCGGCACTGATGCCTTTCCAATGAAATTTCAAATAGGATTGGCCGGCATACCACTCCCTTATAGGTGATGTTCCCATGCGTTCTGGCATATCAATGCCGCGATGCCGAACAGGAGGCGCGGAATACACTTTATTATTGGCCCTTATATACTCTGGCCGCAGTTGTAATTCAACCCATTTGTTGTAACGAACTAGCAGACCGCCAGAAAAAAAGCTTTGCCAGCCACGGTTGGGAACCATGGAGCCGTTTTGCCAGCCATAATTGTGAATGGTGTTGAATTGGGTACGGAGGTGCAGCGGTAAAAGTTGAAGATGCAATCCCTTTTCATTTTTTGAATGTCCAACCGTTTTAAATGCATGTTCAATGTTGGGCCACCAGCTGCTGTCATTCGTGAAAACCCGCCGATTGCCCAACGTATGTTGCAAATGCAAAGGTTTAACCATCCATGAAATCCCCGAGTCTATCTTTCCTAGCAACTGCTGGTCACGCAGGTAGTCGTTGAAATAATGCAGGTCGAGCGATAATGTTTGGGCAAACAAGGGCTTACCAGACACCATCAGCAAGAGAAAAAGGAGGAAGCGTGACATCAATGTGAAAATGGCAAAAAAAACAGGGATGACGAAATTTAGCCGGCAAAACCGTTGTGCATGGCGCTTCGCGTAATTTTAACCGCGTTTAAGCACAGAGGCTTCATCCCGCGGCTCCACAGACGCTAACCAAAGCGTTTGGGTAACGCTAACAGCGCACAGAAGCGCTTCACGCAAAGTCAACAACCAATTTTTTGGCCCCGCCACAAAAAGGCGCTTTACACGTGAAAGGATGACCTCCAGCCGTAAAAGTAAGGTCCCATGGTATCTATAGGGCATAAAAAAAGCCCAAAATGGGCTCATGAATTGGTTCGATTCTACTGGCATCGGCAAGATGGCTGCTTTAAGTAAATACCGCTTGATCATAGCAGCGTTTACTACCAGCCGCCAAGCACATGGCCTTGCCACGTAATGGAGTTACTCGGTTATGCCTCGGTTCGAAAGCGGCTCGTTATCGGGATTAAAGCGACGTTTGTCAAGTTCCTCAAAGCGCGAATTGTTGCTCACAAATTCAGGAACCAGCTCCTTTAACTTGGTTACAATACGCATTTCATCACCCAACTGAAGCACCTGCCTCATATGCACCAATTGTTGCGAAACGGTGTCATAATCATACGACCTAACCTTGGCAATCATGATTTTTTCGTGATGCGTCGGCAAGGTATTTTCGGTAGTAGCCAACAGTTCTTCGTACAACTTTTCGCCCGGACGCAAGCCAGTGAAACTAATCTGAATATCCTTGCCTAAAGTGAGGCCCGACAATTTAACCATCTTTTTGGCCACATCCAGAATTTTAACCGACTCGCCCATGTCGAAGATGAAGATTTCACCCCCTTGTCCCATCACTCCAGCTTCCAATACCAATTGACAGGCCTCAGGTATGGTCATAAAATAACGGGTGATATCAGGATGGGTGACAGTAATGGGGCCTCCTGCTTCTATTTGCCGCTTGAACATGGGAATCACCGAGCCATTCGACCCCAATACATTTCCAAAACGGGTTGTAACAAATTTGGTTGTTGAACCGATGGTGTTGTTCAGGCTCTGGGTATAAATTTCTGCAACCCGCTTAGTGGCACCCATGACATTGGTTGGGTTTACCGCCTTATCGGTACTCACCATGACAAATTTGTGCACCCCAAACTCCATGGCCAAATCAGCCAGATTTTGTGTACCAAACACATTCACCATCACAGCCTCGTAGCAGTTTTCTTCCATGAGGGGAACGTGCTTGTATGCCGCGGCATGGAAAACGTAGTTGGGCCGGTATTTTTTGAAAACGTGACGCATGCGACGCTCGTTGCGGATGTCGGCCACTACCATGCGCACCGAAGCAAAGGCACCGGGATGCACTTTGCGGAGCTCTTGTTCCAACTCATACATGGGGGTTTCACCCTGGTCGACCAAAATAAGCTGGGCAGGACGATAATGCAGCAGCTGGCGCGCAATTTCACCACCAATTGAACCAGCCGCCCCGGTGACCAAAACTACTTTTTCGTAGATTTCGAGCCGTACATTGTCTTTGTCGAGTCTGATTTCATCGCGCTGCAGCAAATCTTCAATTTTCACATTGCGGATTTGCTGTGAAGTCAATTCTCCATTGATCCACTTCTCTATGGGTGGTACACTCTTAACTCGGATGTTGTGTGTAAGACACTTGTCAACAATCTCACGCTTGCGCGTATTTGAAATGTTTTGGATGGACAAGATGACTTCTGTTACCTCCTTACGTTCAATAAAATCCGTTTCCAAAATAGATGGCGGATATACTTTGATGCCCTGAATAACCTTGCCTTGTTTCGATGCATTGTCGTCGATAAAGCCAATTACATTAAATCCTTGGCTTTGGTAAGCATCCTGGTTAAACGATTGCTTGGTAATCATGCCTGAAGTGCCCGCACCGTAGATGAGCACATTCGCTCTTGTCCGTCCGCGTTCAAACAAGCTGTTGTAGACTGTTTTGAATACAAATCGGCTGCTAACCAGCAGAAAAGTAGCAAAACCAAAATGAACCGCCAGGACCGATACCGGAACCACCAAAGCATGGTTGGTAGTGCCAAAATATTTAAAGGCTGCCAAGTTGGTAAGCACCAAACCGAATACGGCTAATAAAGCGGCTTTGACAATTTTAACGGCATCTTCCACACCACTGTGCCGTACCACGCCACTGAATGATTGAAACGCCAAAAAGCCCAGTAAGTAAAAACTTACCACCACCATGCTTTGCTTGAAGGCCAGTTCTAAATCGATGGACGTCAAATCAAAGTTCAAACGCACCACCATGGCCAACTGAAAAGCTGCCAGCACCACCGATAAATCGATGAAAAGCACCAGCCAGCGCGAAGCGAAGCGGTTGGAGTACAGGCGTAAAAATTTGGTGATCATGGGTTTAGTTTCTCTTTGACATCCCTGCCGGTATTTTCTTCATTGTAGACAAAGATATCGGTTAAGGCTGATTCGCCACTTACCTAAATGAGGTATTTAACGATTTAGCTTCATTTTTTACACGAATGGAAACCAGGAATCTATGAAATCGGGGTTATTTGTCTTGAATTACCCTTTCAATACCACTAAAAACCAACAATCATCGACTCACCACCTGTTGAAATAACTTGGCGATGTGGGTGCTTACTCTTTCCAGATCTTCCAACAACAAATTTGAACCAGATGGCAAGCATAATCCTTGCTCAAAGAGTTGGTCAGAAGTTCCGTCGCCATAAAAAGGCGCCTGTGCAAATATGGGCTGCATATGCATGGGCTTCCAAAGTGGCCTTGTTTCAATATTTTCGGCTTCCAAGGCAAGCCTGATGTCTTCACGACCAATACCACCTGTTTTTGCAGGATCAACTAAAATACACGTCAACCACCGATTGCTGAAACAACCTTCAGGGTCGGTTAAAAAACTAATACCTGGTAACTCTTGCAAAGCCTTCACATAATAAGCGTAATTCGCCCTGCGCTGCATGACCCTATCGTTGAGCACTTGCATTTGCCCTCTTCCAATGCCTGCACACACATTGCTCATGCGATAATTATAGCCAATGTGCGAGTGCTGATAATGAGGAGCATTGTCTCTTGCTTGTGTTGCCAAAAAGCGGGCTTTTTCTACAATGATTTTATCGTCTGAAATCATGGCACCGCCTCCAGAAGTAGTGATGATTTTATTGCCGTTAAAACTCAAAACCCCAATTTTTCCGAAAGTACCACAAGCTTTGCCCTTGTACGTAGAGCCTAAGGCTTCTGCAGCATCCTCTAGTACGGGTATGTCAAATTCAGCTGCAATGGCCATGATTTCATCCATTTTTGCGGGTACCCCATACAAATGAACGGGAATGATAGCCTTTATTTTTTTACCCTTGGCCATTCTGTCTTCTATCGCCTTGCGTAAATAATACGGACTCATATTCCAAGTCTCGCTTTCTGAATCCACGAAAATGGGCGTAGCTCCCTGGTAAACAATGGGATTTGCTGAGGCCGAAAAAGTAAAGGATTGACAGATGACCTCATCTCCCCATCCCACGCCCAATTCAATTAATCCCAAATGCAAAGCTGCTGTGCCACTGCTCAAAGCTGCGGCATGACCGGCACCTGTGAATGTGCATAAATCAGCTTCAAAACCATTTACATGTGGGCCTAGCGGAGCAATCCAATTGGTCTCAAAGGCTTCGCGGACAAATTCAAATTCATTCGGCCCCATGTGCGGTGAGGAGAGCCAGATTTTAGGTGCTGTGGTCATTTGTTTATCTAAATTGAAATGATAATAGGATTATCTATCTGTACGATGTGCTTCTACTTTCGTTTGATAATAAAAGGCAGGAATAAGCAAAAGCATAATTACAGGATTGAAAGTTGTCCTATGTAGCAATGTTGTTAATTGGCTTTGCGGAATGTACTCGTTACACAGCAAATAAGCAGGCAATAAAAAAAACAATCCAATAAAAAAAACAACAATTGAAAAATCAATATACTTCTTTTGCCTGAACAATATTGCAATTGCCAGTAGTCCTATCAACTCATTCCAAACAAATCGAAGCACCCTGTTGAAAAGGTAGCCTTGTTTCGATGCATGCAACATGCCATTTTCATCCTTCAATACAGCCCAATCACCCATCATGGAAGCAAAATTATAGTCTTTCCAGTGATAACTAGCATATAGGCCTATACCCAGTAAAGCTAAAATTATGAATTTTGCAATTGACTTTTTGAGATTATCCTTATCCATAGTAACCACAGTAAAAGAACAAATGCATATATCGAGGCGGTAAAAATAGATTTTTGCCAATAAAAGGTCTCTAGACCATTTTCCATCACAACCCATGCAAGCCAAGCAATCCTGGCGATATTAACCAACCAAATCAACAAAAGAGACAGAGCTGTGAAAACGATTAATACCCTCCACTTGCCTGCGAAAGCAAACATAAAAGCAAGAAACAAAATCCCAACTGAAACACCATTGCAGCCTTCGATCACACTCACCAGCGCTTTATCTCCTTGATAAATCCAAACATTATTCGCTTGAGGCAATAAGACATAATGCGTAGATAAACCGAGATAATTCAGCAAGGCTGTGGCCCCTCTCGCTGCTAGATTCGTGAAATAATCGACTTGATTTTCCAAACTTGATAAGTACGCGCTATAAATAGACGTAAGACCGAAACTTGAAAAAATAAAAACCACTAAAAAGCGCATCGCAGGCCCAAAAGAACGAAAGAATCGCAACATATTAGTCTGTGATTTCAGCTATCAATTCGTCCAATTTTTGCACCCACTTTTGAGGCTGAAAATCCTCTTCCAAAACCTTGAATTCTTGTCGATGCACATTATGTCCTCGATCACGGAGCCCTATAGTTTGCCAACCCATGCGATTTGGTGTAACAAAGTCCTTTTTGGGATTGTCTCCAATGAAGATAAAGTGACAACCAGGATTTTTTACAGCAATTGATTCATAAGAATAGGGATGAGGCTTTTCAAATCCCACCTCTTCTGATATGTAAACCTCATCCGCATATCTATCAAGAGATAGGGCTTTTATTTTCTGCCTTTGCGAAAGACTTCTTCCGTCTGTAATGACAGCTATCTTTGCTTCTGTACCTTTTAAATAATCAAGAAGTATTTTCGCATCGGGATACAATTGAATGTCCGGAACATGCCCTCTGTATAATGCAAGTAACTCCTCTGAAGAAGTGGTGCCTGCATGAGTACATGCCTGTATGAAGGCATCAATCCAACCTTTTCTATTTTCCAACAACGTTTCTACATCAAACCCTTGTACCAACCCTATGCCTTTTTCCTGAAAGTGTTTGAACACATATACAATTCCTGACCGTTCGTATTCTCGTTCTGAAAACAAGGTATCATCTAAATCGAAAACAAAAACCGCTTTTCTAGCTGAAATCTTTTGCATCCACAATTACTTCTGCGTCATATCGCAACATTACACGCATGTCTATCCAGCCTTCAAAAAAGCTGATTTCTTTTCCTAATAAGTACTCCTCAATCAAAAATGCCGGGTAAGCAGCTCCTGCAGCATACGATAAAGGGAATCCGCCTCCGAACCTCGGATTAATTTCAATGCCAACTATACGGCCCGACTTTCGGTGTTCAAAAAACTGCATGGTCAAACAAGATCTGGCTCCGGGCATATGACTAAACTTATTCCTTAACGCGTCGTACAATGCCCACTTTTCAGTTCTTCCTTTGCTAATTTCCCCCCCTCTTACCTCAATCCTCCTTCGAGGAACGAGGCATTTGAGTGTCCCTCGCTTATCGAAATAAGCATCCACAGTGAATTCTTGATAGTCATCAGGATCCAGATACTCCATAAACATCAATTTCTCATTCTCCAAAAGAGACGCACGCCACTCTGAAGCATTTCGAACTAATAAAATGTCTTTGCTTAAACTACCATCATACGGCTTAACAAATAACGGAAAAGTAGGATTGTGCTTGTCGATTGGAAGAGGCACTTCGATTCCCATTTCTGTAAAGAGGGCATTTGTATTACGCTTATCTCTGCATCTACTAACCAAAGACAAATCACTAACTGCCAATGTAATTCCTGAAGAAGCGAATAAATCAACATTGGCAGCGAGCACTAACAATTCAGTATCAATTGTTGGAACTACCAAGCCAACATCCTCACGCAAACATAAATTCAAGAGTTTCTGAATATAATCTGTATCCGTAACGCGTGGCAAAACATGATAGCCATCTGAAATCCTGCAAGCTGCCGACCATTCAGGATTCATTTCGGCTGTGAATACTTTTGCGCCTGGAATACGTGCTTGCAGGTCGGCCTTGAATGCTTTTACAAGAGAAACGCGCCTACCAGCCGATGTGATTAAAATATTCCGCTTCATGATTCTTGATTTCCTTTAAAATAATCCATGGTGGCATGGCCTTGAGCAGAAATACCCTCGCGTATGAAAACCTTTTTTACCGTAAGGAATAGGATTTTTACATCAAGCGCTAAAGAGACATGGTCAACATACCACACATCCAGCTTAAACTTCTCTTCCCAGCCAATGGCATTTCTACCATTTACTTGCGCCCAACCGGTAATACCTGGCTTCACCAAATGTCGACGCTTTTGTTCAGCACTGTACAACGGCAGGTACTGAACAAGCAATGGCCGAGGTCCAACCAAACTCATATCGCCCTTGAGCACATTCCATAATTGCGGTAGCTCATCTAATGAGGTTTTACGAATAAATTTTCCAATGCCCGTTAACCGTTGAGCATCTGGTAGCAGGTTACCAGCAACGTCTCGTTTGTCATTCATGGTTTTAAACTTCACCAGTTTAAATATGACTTCATCTTTTCCGGGTCTAAGCTGCGTAAAAAAAACGCCGCCCTTGCCATGCACCAAGCGCAAAACAATTGCAATTAAAACGACCGGAATGCAAACTATCAAACTCGCCACTAAAGCCAGCGAGCGGTCAATGACTGGTTTATAAACTTCGTTGTACAAATTCCATGATTTTATGATACCCCATTTGTACATCATAATGTGTGCACATGTATTCAAACCCCTCGTTACCCATAGATATTCTCCTTTCAGGCTGAACGCAAAAAAACGAAATGAGCGCTAATGCCGCTTCTCGGTCACCATACAAGCACCAATCACCAAAACCAGCTGATTTTGCTATGGGACCGACATCACTTGCTTTATCTGTAATTGCAAGTACTGGCATCTTGTTTTCCAAATAGGTAAGTAACCTGGAAGGAAAATTAGGTATGGTAAACTCTCTTCTTAATAAAATAAGCCCAACATCACAGCAAGCAGCCAACTCATCAAAATCAGGTTTCGGCAGGCGCTGAATGAGTTTTGCGTTTCTAGGTTGCCAATTATCAAACCATGATTTCAGCACTGGATAATCTGTTCCATCACCAACTATCAAAAAAAATGCAGCCGGATGAATGGCCTTGGCTTCTAAAAGCTCTAGTAGGAAGGTTGTGCCTTGTGGTTTGCCCAAATTTCCTCCGTACAAATACACCACCGCATCATTTGGAATTCCCCACCTTTGAAGTACTTCAGTACGATTAACACTGCCTGTTTTCACTCTGCTTAAATCAATGGAGTTGGGATTTACCTCGACTTTGGCTTGCAATTCGGGATGTTGATCGCACAAATAGGATACATTTGCCGGTGACATACAACCGATGCGATCAGAAAGACGGTATAGTCTGTTTTCCTGGCGTTTGAAACGTTTGTACAAAAAGGAATTGTATCCAAACATGCCCATGTCTATTGCATTTTGAGGAAAAATATCCTTCAATAACAAATACGTCTTGGCACCATCGCGGTCTTTAAGCCAGCGAATAAGTCCAGTTATTGTGATGGGAGGTGTTGCATACAAAACCAGGTCAAACGAACTTGCTGCCAAGTGCCTTTTTATTGCTCGCTTAAGCAACACATTCAAAGAAATAGTTGCTAATCCTTTCTCCAATAAAGGCGCTTTTTGAATATTCAGTGTACGAACCTGAAGAATTGTAGTTCGTCCTTCCTTCAATAAGCGCGTTGATAACCCCGTTCTGCGTTCAACCGGACAAACAACTGTTACTTCGTGACCGTTCACATCGAATTGGCGCAGCAAATCCTGATAAATTCCCCTTTCGTCAAGGGTATTTATTTGAACCAGACTTAAAAATATGATTCTCTGGGGCCGCATCAATACTTTTTCCAAACCACGCGGTTGATATAATCGGTGTAACTCAAAATAATACGCACCACTTTTTCTGAGACATTCGGCATGCTGTAATCGGCAACAGCTCGCAAAGTGACTTGTGACGGGTGACGATTCGCGGGTGATGCGTTACGAGGGGTAATGTCTTGATGTTGCAAATGCTTCAGGCCTTGCAGGATGCGATCGGGATCCAGGCCCACCATCATCACCGAGGCTTCTTCCATGGCTTCAGGACGTTCGTGCGCTTCACGAATGTTGAGCGCCCTGAAATTAAGAATAGAAGATTCTTCGCTGATGGTGCCGCTGTCGGAAAGCACGGCATAGGCGTGGAGTTGGAGGGCGTTGTAGTCGGAAAAGCCGAGCGGCTTTTGCCACTGGATGAGGTCATTGAGATGGAACGCGGAAGACACAGATTTAGCGGATTGACGCTGATTTAACTGTTCCAGACGCTTACGCGTTCGTGGGTGGGTACTCACTATGACCGGGTAACCATACATTTCAGCAATGCGGTTCAAGGCTTCTAACAAACCAAAAAAAGTGCGGTCGTTGCTGATATTTTCTTCGCGATGGGCTGATACCACGAAGTACTTTCCTTTTTCTAGTTGCAACCTTTCTAATACATCGCTTTTTTCAATCTGCGGGAGGTAGTGGTGCAACACCTCAAACATGGGTGAACCCGTTTTGATAACGCGATCGGGGGACAAACCTTCGCGCAATAAATATTCGCGGGCAATGTCTGAATAGGTCATGTTGATGTCGGAAATATGATCAACAATCTTCCGATTGGTTTCTTCGGGTACACGCTGGTCGAAGCACCGATTGCCAGCCTCCATGTGGAAGATGGGGATTTTCCGTTTTTTCGCAGGAATGGCACAAAGACACGAATTGGTATCGCCTAACACCAAAAAAGCGTCGGGTTGTACTTCTTCGAGTATGGGGTCTATGTTGATGAGGATTTGTCCGACGGTGGCAGTAGCAGTGGCGCCAGCAGCATTCAAGAAAAAATCGGGCTTGCGAATGCCCAGATCTTCGTAGAATACCTCGTTTAGTTCGTAGTCGTAGTTTTGGCCGGTGTGCACCGTAATGTGCTCAATGGCAGGAGAGGCATCAAGGGCGGCCATTACGCGTGACAAGCGAATGATTTCGGGTCGGGTACCGACCACGGTCATGACTTTAAGTTTTTGCATTTCGTTCTTAGGATGTGTTAGATGGAACGCTGATGACGCGGATTGGGCTGATTTAGGCGGATTTTGTAGCGATTTAATCAGCGATTATCCGTTAAATCCGCGTCATCCGCGTTCTATACTGTTTCGAAGTAGGTATCCGGATCGGCGGGGTCGAAGGGCTCGTTGATCCAGAAGTTGGTGTAGAGTGTATCGTCGCCGATGTTCTTGATGTTGTGCGTATACCAAATGGGCATGTCTACATAAGCAGGTTCATTGCCATCGAGGTAAAAATCATGAACTTCTGAGGTGCCTATCCGACGCAACTGAATAAGTGCTTTGCCCTTTATGACTGCAAAGCGCTCAATTTTACGGGTATGGAAGTGATTTCCACGGGTAATGCCAGGTACTGTAGTTGAAAAAGAGGTTTGCCCAGGAATGCCATGACGCGCAATTTCAACAAAGGCACCGCGGTTATCGGTATGTTGCACAAATTTCCGTGGGAAATAAGCTGGAATGTCCATGTAACATCGATAGGTATTGAAAAGCTTGTGCTCAAAGGCATTTTTGAGGGCAGGAAACTCACCCTTGTCTTGATACACTGCTTTGAAATATTGGAGTAAGCCCAAAATTTCGGATACCTTGGCCTCTGCGCTGTGTGTCAGCACTTTTTCAGCAACATCGTCGGCCATACGAATGGCCTGTAAAATGGCTTCAACTACTTCACCCACATAAATGAGCTTGAGTTGTCCATCTACCTCGATTTTTGGCGTTTCGTTGCGGGCTATTTGGTGGCAAAAAGTAGCCACCACCGAATTGTAAAATGGGTGCCCGAAAGGTCCGTACACATTGGGGATGATAAGCCCGGTGAAAGTACCGCCCGATTTGCTCGCCCAAGCTGCAAAAGCCAAGCGACCTTCTTTCTTTGATTTACCGTAGAGATTATCGCGTTCTTCCTGGGTGGAAGAAGAGATGAGGACATGGGCTTTGCTAGCTGTTCGGTCAAGAGAAGCTATCAGTTGCTGCACCAAGCCGATATTCGTCTGGTAAATCACCTCTGGATCGTTATGGCGATTGAGCGCAGCCAGATGCACAATCACGTCACATTTGGTAACAAATGCATCAAGTGACTGCTCGTCATCAAAAAACGACCTGTCGAAATCGACTAACTCGAATTCTTCCTTGAGAAGGGAAATTGTTTGGTAGAGGTGGTAACCTACAAAACCGTGTTGGCCGGTGATGCCTACTTTTTTCATATGATGGAACGCTGATGACACGGATTTGGCGGATTTGCGCGGATTTTGACTGAATTATCAGTGAACATCCGTACAATCCGCGTGTTCCGCGTTCTATTTGGATTCTGATTTGTTAATAAAAACTTTTCTTGAAAACTGTGGCTTTTTGCCGAAGTTGAGAAGTAGACCAATTTCTATGTTGGTTGCTTTGAGGTAGTTGATAAGTTGGTATTCGTGTTCTTCGCAGAGCGCTTCGGCTGCTTTAAGCTCAATGATTACTTGGTCTTCAACGATGATGTCGGCATAATAGTCACCCACCATTTGTTCTTGGTAGTAGACTTTAACGGGCACTTGCCTTTGTGCTTTCAAACCCATGCTTTTTAGCTCTATCAAAAGTGCGTTTTCATAAACCTTTTCCAAAAAACCATAGCCGAGGGTGTTGTACACATTGAAATAAGCCTTCAATATCAAATCAGTAGTTTCTGCATGTAGAAGCGTGTGTTTCATATGCTAGAGCTTGATGGAACGCTGAAAACGCAGATTGAGCTGATCAGCGCGGATTTAATCAGTGGAAATCCGCCAAATCCGTGTCATCCGTGTTCTATGATGGAACGCGGAGCACGCGGATTTAACTGATTAGTGCGGATTTTTTCTTTTTTTTCATCAGCGAACATCCGCCAAATCCGTATCACTTGCACTGAGCGGAGTCGAAGTGTCCGCGTTCTATCCACGGAATTTCTTCGAGTGAAATGCGGATGTCGTCGGCTTTGGACGCTTCTAAGTCAAAATCGGAAAAGACCAATAATCTTGATGACGCTTCCAATGCCCTAAATCCATTCAAATAGCCCCCGGGAATGGCCAAGACTGCTGCTCCAGCTGCACTCAGTATCCACTTGCTTCGTTGACTGCTATCCGCCTTACCAGATGGATCGATGGGAATGGTTTGAACTTCAAAGCTTCCACTCGCGGCATAAAACCACTTGCGCTCTTTGAAATGCCCTTGCCAAGCGCGGACGATGTTGGTGTTGGCCGGCTCAATGGCATACATGCGTATAATGGACTTTAAATCAAAAGCCGTCCAAGCGTTCAGTACGCCTCTGTGGTCATGAAAGGCAGAAGCTTCGATTATTTCAGCTATGGGCATCAAACCAAAAATGCGTCTACTGCTTCCCCCAATATTTCTTTGCGGATGAAAGGGAGCGCTCTTAACAGCTTCTCCATGCCTGCGGCGTCGAGCTGTTCGGTATTGTGCGAATGATAATCTTGCACCTCGCTCAAAGCAGCAGTTCCTTCCGAAAAATACTGTGCGTAATTCAAATCGCGATTGTCGGCCGGTACCCTGTAAAAATCTCCCATGTCTTCTGCTTTCATCATCTCTTCACGTGTACACAGGGTTTCGTACAGTTTTTCTCCATGGCGGGTACCGATGATTCTTACCTCTGTACGCTTTTCACAGATACGCTGTAGCGCCTCAGCCAAATCACCAATGGTGCCGGCAGGAGCTTTGTTCACAAATAAATCTCCCGGTCTACCATGCTCAAATGCAAATAAAACCAATTCTACTGCTTCATCCAGCGACATGAGAAAGCGCGTCATGTTCGGGTCGGTAATGGTAATGGGCAATCCTTGCTTGATTTGATTTACAAACAATGGAATTACCGAGCCGCGCGAGGCCATCACATTGCCATACCTCGTGAGGCAAACGGTTGTATCGGTTAGATCGCGTGCTGCTGCAATGGCTACTTTTTCCATCAAAGCTTTCGAAATGCCCATGGCATTGATGGGATAGGCTGCCTTATCGGTGCTCAAACAAATAACCTTTTGAACACCGTGTGCAGCAGCCGAGTCGATCACATTCTGGGTTCCCAACACATTGGTTTTGGTAGCTTCCAATGGAAAAAATTCGCATGAAGGAACTTGTTTTAAGGCAGCAGCATGAAATACATAATCCACCCCCTTCATGGCCCTATCGATGCTAGACCGATCGCGTACATCGCCAATGTAAAACTTCAACTTTGAGCTTTTCAGTTGATTCCGCATATCATCCTGCTTCTTTTCATCGCGTGAAAAAATGCGGATTTCTTTGAAATGACTTGTTCTCAAAAAGCGCTGCAATACAGCATTTCCAAATGAACCGGTGCCCCCGGTGATTAAAAGGGTTTTATTTTTCATTAAAGTGTATTCTTGTTATTGATTTGCAGTTTTCCATATCTGTAACAACTTATTAAATACCGTCTCGCGTGTATATGTTGAATTCACCTTTTGAATGCAAAGCCTTGATTTGCGAATCCTTTCAGCTGGATCTGTTAAAGCGCTATCTAGTTGCATTTTAAGTCCCTCCAAATCACCTGGACGAAATAACCAAGCTGCCGTTTGATTATTTACTTTAACCATTTCAGCAATTTCGCCCACATCACTTGCTACAATCGGCGCACCAACTGCCATAGCCTCAAGCACAGCGTTTGGAAAGCCTTCTGTGTAGCTCGGTAAACAGAAAACAGTGCAAGATTGTAATTCAATGATTAGGCCTTCTGGCGGCAGGTTACCTAGGATATCAATTTGTAAAGTCGGGTAGCATGATTGCAGTTCAGCAATAGTTACAAGTTCACTCGACTTTGAAATTCCAGCTATTCTTAGATTTACGTGTCCAATTTCACCGGCAACTCGAATCAAATCAAAAATGCCTTTAGACTTAACAACATGACCAACGAAAAGTATAGTCGGCGTTTTAAATACCTCAGTGTTTTTCAAAAAATGCTCCTTACAGGCAGCTGTAAATAATGGACTTACCGCATTAGGTAGGTAAACGATTTTTTCGCCGTATGCTCTACGCAGTACCTCAAAGGTTTGAGTGTCGATGCTGATTACTTTGTAACTCCGCTTCAAAAGCAGGTTCAACAATAAATATTCCCAATTTCGATTTTGCATTAATTCTGGCACACGGCCAAATCGTAAATGCAAAATGATTTTAGAACCACTTAATCTAGCAAGGAACGTTACAAGTAAATCACGTAAAAATCCAAATGAGCCACTGGTTGTCAAATGAACAAGTTGCCTTCTTCTACCTGAGCCTATTGTAAAGATAAAATTTGATAAAAAGAAAAGTCCATTTAGGATTCCTGTCACAACTCTCACTAGACTATTCCTATTCGTAATATTTCCAAATCTACGAGCATTTGACACATGTAAAAGCGTTACATCTGGCTCATGCTCGTTTTTTTCTTGCCAAAAGGAAAGCAAATTTTGTGTCCATGTTGCTATCCCTCCCGCTGGTGGCGGAATGGGAGAGACTAGAATAACTGTAAACAAACCACTAGCCATTTTGCAGGAGCTTGATATAAGCGTTGGTCATATTATCCATCGAAAACGATTCAAGAGCTGTTTCATAAGCTCTTTGACTCATTTTAAATTGTTGATCAATGCTCAAACCAATAAAATCAGAGAGCGCTTCGACTAATCCGAACGTATCATGGGAAGATACAAGATAACCGTTCAGCTTGTGCTTAACAATAAAAGGATGGTCCATAACGTCACTCGCAACCACTGGTATTCCGTGACTCATAGCTTCACAAATAGCATTCGGAAAACCTTCTCCGGCCGATACGTGCACCAAAATATTCGTTTTTGCAAGAACTTCACGAACATTCGTGATTTGACCCGTCCACTGCCAAATTTCAGTTAAACCCGAATCCTCTATCAATTGACAACACTCATTATAATAACCAAGGTCTTGCTCTGTTGAATCGAAATTTGCACCAATCCAATATACTTTAAAATCTTGATGTGGAAATGAATCTCTTAGAATTGCTAAAGCTGATATAAGCATTTTAGTGCCTTTAAGTTCAGATACACGACCAATGCTTGATATAACAAATTCTTTCAATGAAGGATTATAAATATACGTCTGGTCATAAACCCCATTAGATATATGCTTTATTTTACCATGATAATGTGGAAACATGTTTTCCAAACTAATGGTCTGCGATTTTGAATTAGCTGTTATAAAATTAGCTAAAAAATACAATCTACGTGGAAAGATCTTGTCTCGACGATTTGTCTTTGCTTCAAAACTTCTTTCAGATACTATCACTATTAAACGTGGTAAAAAGACTTTAGAAAGAAGTGCATAACCAGAGGGCATGAATAAAAATGTGATTAGATGTGCTATTCGTTCTCTCCTCAAGAGACGAATTAAATTAAATAAAAACAAAACGTCCAGAAAATGTCTTCTTTTGAGATAACTAACCGCTATTCCTTCTCGGGCCAACAAATCTTTAAAATAATTTGTTTCAGAATAAATAATTATTAAAGGTCGAAAGCCTTTGTTTTTTAATCCGATGGCTAAATTTACTATTTGACGCTGCGCACCACCAGTTCCTAATGAGTCGATTAGTAAACCAACCGTCTGTTTAGTCATTGGTTTCCTCCTTCATTCGAATATATTGAAATTACTGTATTAAAATGCCAAAAGAAAATAGAAATCACTGTCGACCCTTTCAAAAGCAATTTACCATTTCCCAAGACCAAAGGATATTTAAATTACAAATTTGAATAATACATATCCCAAAAGCCCAAAAATTGCTGAAAGTATACAAATCACATACAATTGGTTCTTAGGCATTGTATTTAGCTCCTTTAATCCAAAAGGCAAAATGATTGGGTACATAAACGTAAGATGGCGTGGATCTTTGCTTGAGCTAATACCAACTAAACCCGCCAAAACAAACAACACAAACAAACTAACATAAAATGGATTTTCCCTACTTGATTGTTTCATAACACTTTTAAGAAAGCCGAAAATAATAAAATACCAAAAGATAGCCCCTAATGAGAGATATAAAGACAATCCAGACAAACCACTTACAATAGGCGGTGGAATTGGAGACAAAAAATAATACAAAAGTTTTATTGGGATCAGCATTGGTGCGTTCGAGCTGTACAACTTTACACCTAGGGACCCTTCTTGGTTAGTCTCTAAAGACAATTCAGTATACATGCCCTGAACTCGTTCATACTGCTCAAAAAAAGTAGTAACTTCCTTATTGAAAAAAAATAGACAGATAACAGCTAAAGCTGAAACCCCAAATATTTTCAACCACAAAAAACGTCTATTCTCAAAAACAATATATATCACAAGGAAAATAATAAGAAAAAAAGCATGTACCGGTCGTATAAAATAAATGATTGTCGCCAATGGTAACAACCAGATAAGTCTTGAAATAATCCTTTTGTTTGATGCCGCTTTTAATACTCCAAGAATAAAGAAGAATGAAATAATTGAGTCTCGCAAAAAAGAAACTGTTTGAAGTACAAGCGCAGGAAAAAGGATAATAGTAATTAAGTCAACCTTGGTTATGTCCTTCTGGTAGTGCCTTGCCAAATTAAAAATAAACACAGGTATGGATGCACCAAATGCAACTTTTAGTAGGGTTAAATGGTAAAAATGAAGTGAATCTAGCCCTAATTGAGAAAGAAATCCGTAATAAAATGAAATAAGATACAAGTAAAAAGGATAGTTAGCCACCCATAACGGAATACCATCCACTTCTGTAATTATATTATATTCGGCCAAAAAAAGCTCCTTCCCAGCACTGTAAAAAAACAAGTCATCACCTCCTGCTAAAAAGGGATTCCCATTGACCCAATTAAGAATCATTAAAAAAAAAGTGGCATTCAATAAGTATAAGCCGTATGAGAATGTAAAAAGGAGCCTGTCATATTTTTTAAAAGCCAATCTACCAATACAAAATAGAATCAAAGCAACTATCAACCCGTCCCAGACTGAAAAAAGCACCGATGGAATGATTGTACTAGCCAATCCTATCAAGAAAAAAATCACAGCCTCTGTCTTTTGAACAGGCTGGTTACTCTTTACAATCAATTTTGGCTTTTTTAATTTATTTGCCAATGTTTGGACCAAAGCTGGTACATGAGGATGAACCACAATAGCTCACTATTTTGATTCTCACCTGCTTCGTACCTTTTCAATATCAATTCTACCTCTCTGTGGTTGAATAACCCCTGTTTCTTTAACATATCCTTGTCCAACATCTCATTCAATAAAGGATTTAGCTGTTTTCGCATCCATCTATTGACCGGAATAGCAAATCCTTTTTTAGGTCTATCCAGCAACGCCTTTGGAATGTGTCTTTCAGCAACCCGCTTTAGCAGAAATTTTTTATCACCATTTCTGATTTTCATATGGGCTGGTAATCCCGCGACATATTCTACTATTCTGTGATCCAGTAGAGGTTCTCTTCCCTCTAAAGAAACTGACATACCAGCTCGGTCAACCTTGACCAGAATGTCATCAGGTAAATAGGTGGTATAGTCAATGGCCATCAAACGATTTAACGTGTCAGCTATACCTACACCGCTGCTTATTCCAAAATCGAATGCATTCGGGCGATTTGTTACATCTATACCAATTAGTTTTTTTAAATTTTGATCAGCTATCCGTTTACTACCTAACTTCAGCATGGAATCTGCCATTTTTTTCGAACCCAATATTTCATTAAAAATGGGTAAAATCTGTTCATGTTTTGGTCGGCCCAAAAACCTTGCTGATGCTCCAAGAGGAATGATTTTATTCAAACTTGAAATCAATTTGCGAATTGAATATGGTATTTCAGGCAAGCTTGAAAGATTCTTTAATATTTGCGTGTATTTATTATACCCTCCAAAGACTTCGTCTCCAGCATCTGCCGACAAAGCAACAGTTACATGTTCCCGCGCCAAACGGCTAACCAGGATGGTAGGTATTGCAGAAGAATCACCAAATGGCTCATCAAAATACAAGGGCAAATGAGGTATAATGTCTAAAGCATCTTTTTCCGAACATACGTATTCATGATGATCTGTTTTCAAATAAGCTGCTATAGCTTTGGCATAAGGGGCTTCATTGTAATGAGCATCTTCAAAGCCAATTGTGAATGTCTTAATTGGTTTTGGTTCATTTTTTTGTACCAATGCAGCTACCAATGAACTATCGTAACCTCCACTCAAAAAAATACCTACAGGCACATCACTCACTAATCGATATTTACAGGCAGATTCCAACAGCTCTTCCACCTTAGCAACAACTTCCTCTTCAAAAGCATAAAAAGTTTGTTTTTCGTAGGCATCAAAAACAGACCAATATTGCCCTTCGCTAATGGATCGTGTTTTCAAATCAAATTCCAGATAGTGCCCTGGTTTTACTTTTTTAATATCTTGAAAAATTGAATGCTCACCACTTGTATAGCCATATCTCAAAAAATCTTGAAAACTATCTAAGTCGATCGCGTTGGACGTTGTCAATGCTCGAATTGATTTTAACTCTGAAGCAAAAAAAAGTGTGGAATTCATAGAAGAATAATAAAGCGGCTTTACGCCAGCTCTATCTCTTACCAACCATGCTTTATTTTGCTTTAGATCAACAAGCACAAAAGCAAACATGCCAATATATCGGTTAACAGCTTTGACACCCCAATGCTGAAAAGACCTCAAAATCACCTCTGTATCTGAATCTGAACTAAAAGTATAACCCAGGTTTTGAAGTTCAAACCTTATTTCTTTGAAATTATATACCTCCCCGTTATAAACTATAGCCAAATTATCCCGATGCATTGGTTGATGACCCAATGGACTTAAATCTAATATAGACAAGCGACGATGAGCCAAACCAATTTTGCAATATTTCGTTGCTCGCAACTCCACGCCTAAATCATCAGGACCACGATGTGCCATTTGGGCTGCCATCCTCTTCAAATCACTTTCGGTGTGATTTCCTGTAAAATCAAAAAATCCTGCTAATCCGCACATTAAAAATAAAAGCTAAAATACATGGCACAAAAAACAGTAATTACATAGCTAACAACAGCTCTCCAAAATGATAATCCGAAAGAGTACAATCTTTCGGATTTCCAAGTATAGATAAGTGCACCTACAGCTGAGGTGGCAGGAGCCGAAATTGCTAAGCCACTAAATCCAAAATCGGTCAGGGAAAGATAATTTAATAGCAAGTTACAACCGATTGTAAGGATGCTAATAAGCACCAGATATTTGGTTTTTTTCTGTATTGTATATCCCATGCCATTTACACCCATGCCACCATAAATCAAAGTTGAGGCAACTACAGACGGGAGTAAATGAGCTACCGACAAATACTGAGAACCACCGAATAATTGTAAAAGCCACTTTCCTGTAAAACCGCTTAAAGCCACAGCGATGGGAAGCATCACCAAAAAAACGTGGTAGACAAGTTTATTTAATCTGATTCCTTCCGGAGACTCATAGTTTAAAAACATGACCGGTTGAAATCCTTTAGTTACGATGTTCATTGCAAAATTAGGGAGTTGAGCAAATCGACTCAATAGTGCATATTGACCTAACGTCTCCATTCCTAGAATACGATTAATAACAAATCGATCTACTACCAACATCAAATTATTGCTCAAATAATTTGGAACAAAAGGCAACGACACCCGTAACAATTCCTTACATTCTCTTCTGTGCTCTCTCGGTATTCTGAAAACTAAAAATCCCTTAATTAAAAAAAGACTGTAGGGTAAACTTAATAAAGCACCGAAAGTTAACCCGAGGAGATAGTCAGAAATTACTCCATTCGAATAATTAAACCATATAATTCCGCCGACCAATCCCAAAGATGAAGCTAAAAAACTAGAAAGAGCAGCCTTTCCAGCCAAGCCCTTCCAGCGAAGAAAATTAAATATGATGTAATTTATATACGTAATCAAAAGATAGACGAATGATAAGTGAATTAAATCTCCGGAAGGTACCCAAACAGGAACTTGACCCAGAAAACTCCAAAAAAAGAAAAACAGATATAAAACAAAAATCACAACGATTGTAACCCAAAAACTGAAGGAGAAAAGACTTCTTTGCAGTTGGAAATTGTCCTTATAATTCGCTATGAAAATAGACATACCAGAATCAATACCTAGACCAACAAGGGTTGTTAGCAGACCAATAAACACTAAGAATAAATCATAATTTCCCAGTTCGGTTGGAGTAGTGTGCCGCGCTAAATAAGGCACAATCAAAACACTTAAAAGTCGAACACCTAATTGGGAGATAAAATAGAAATTACTGTCTTTTAGGGCTTTTTTAATTAAACCATCTCTCATAGTAGAACTTTACCCTTGCAGCTTCCTTTTCAACAATCCTTCTATATCGACAATTACCTTTTGAACACATTCTTCAAAATACCAACTTCTTGCTTCGTAGCCAATTCTATTGCCATTTTGGGGGTTTTCAGCGTATTCAGACAATCTATCACATACTTGTTGAGCCGAAGATGCTGAATACATCGGATATAACTTCAAGTCAGTGTATAAATCATCCTTCCGATAATGTATTACTGGTTTAGCCGCCACCATTGCTTCATAGATAACACCGTAAGTAAACCAGCTATTTCTTAGTTCTCCAACAACTATATCGACTTCATGATAGAGGCTCATAAGATCTTTTCTCGCCATAGTTGGGAACCATTTCACATTTCTTTCTATACCCAGTTCTGCGATAAGTTCTTTAGAAGCATTTATATCTGAGCCATATTCCATGGTGTACACAATCACCTCAATTGACGGATGATTAGTTATGAACAATGCTACACCTTCGAATAACTTATTATTATCCTTTAACGAAACAGGGTCTTTTTCAGTTTTCCAAGCATGTCGGGAAGGATGTAAGATCTTAATTCGCTTTTTTGGTACCTCATCTTCTTTAGAAAACACCTCATGTTTTATCTTGTGTGGAGCATAAACCATGGGCACACCTGATTTCAAAACCAGCCCTTTGAATCCAATTTTATTCAGTGCATTCTGAAAGACAGTAGCATTATCCGCTATTGAGACTGCAGCAGCTCCTTTAATACCTCGCTTTTGAAATTTTCTAAAGTGAAGGTTACTCAGCCATTTTAAAGGATTCTTGGGTATGGCGAATGGCAATAGGTACAAATCACTTCCATATGGTATAAATAAGTCGACTGCTATTCCTGCTTTAGTTAGAAAAGCAGGGGCTGTACCACAAGCAATAAAAAAATTATATTCTTCAAATTGTGCATTAATTGTGTTTGGAGATAAGCTGAATAAATCTTGCGCATTTCCCCAAGGAAGTACTTGAACCAGCTGTATGTCTTCTTCTGAGTTACTATCGGAATTGGCTGAAAAATGGGCAGGCTCGTAGGGTAATGCGAAAACCCCACAATTAAATCCTTCATCGCGAAGATAACGTGCAAGCACAAAAAAATTATTGTTCATATTGCCTATTAAGGCAATTTTCAGGTCTTTCACTATTGCAGTGCTTTATTCAATTTTTCCTTATCCGGGAAATTCACCAAAACACCTAAACCTTTTTGTTGGTAAACTACCATACTACCTAAAGCGACAGCAGAAGCTTTCCCTTGATGAACCACTTGACTGATGTGTTCTAAATTACCAGCTCCCCCATGCGCAATCACTGGCACACCAACTGCTTCGCTTACCCTTCGAGTTAAATCCACATCAAATCCCGACCAAGTGCCTTCTTTATCAATGGAGGTCAAGAGAATTTCACCTGCCCCCATAGCTTCAAGTTGCTTGCACCACTCTACTGGATTCTTTTTGGAGTTTTTTGAGCCTGAATGTGTAAATACTTCGTAATTGCCCCAAAAGTTCTTTTTCACATCTACCGATGCAACAACAGCCTGATTGCCATAATGTTGAGCCAATTGTTCAATTACTTTAGGATGGGTATGACAAGCCGCATTCAAAACAACTTTTTCGAACCCTATTTCAAAGATTTCCTTGGCTGTTTCAAAATCATGTAAACCTCCTCCATAAGCAAGTGGCATAAAACACTCATTTGCTATTTCTCGAAGAATACGAAGATTAGGTTTGCGTGTTTGTGTTGTAGCTTCAATATCTAAAAAAACCAGCTCATCTACTTCCAATTCGTTGAAAATACGAACTGTATTTATTGGATCTCCAATGTAGCCAGGTTTACTGAATTTAACAGTTTTAACCAGCGCATCGTCTCTCAAAAGCAATGCGGGGATTACACGAGTTTTTAGCATTATATCCGAGCGAAATTTTCTAACAAACGCATGCCGAATTTGTGGCTTTTTTCAGGATGAAATTGTGCGCCATAAATATTTTCGTGTTGAACTGCTGCGTCGAAATCTACACCATAGGTGCACTTAAGTATGCTATTTCTTTCATCATCAACGTGCACACGATAAGAATGAACAAAATAGAATCTAGGCTCATCGGGCAGGCTCACCGTTAGAGGACTTGGTGTTGCAGGATGAACTAAATTCCAACCCATATGTGGGACTTTTAATCCATTTTGGTTTGGGAAACGAATGGTATCTGCAGCAATCCAACCTAAGCCCGGTAAATTACCTTCCTCACTACCCCGCGTAAGTAATTGCATACCCAAACAAATTCCGAGAACAGGCACTTTCTCTCCCAACGCTTTTTGATTCAAAACATCCAAGAAACCACTTTGATTGATTCGTTTCATAGCGTTATCGAAAGCCCCAACGCCAGGCAAAAGTATTTTTTTTGCCGCTTGCAAATCTTCGGGGCGATCAACTATTCGGGCTTCAACGCCAATACGTTTGAACATATTGAACACTGATCCAAGGTTACCCATCCCGTAATTGACAATCGTAATCATTTCTTTGGAAAGCAATATTTCAAATAAAAACTGTGAGGCACCAAATTTGCTTTCATCAAAATGTAGAAAAACGGACGCAGTCTTTCAAAACGCTTCTTGTATGTAGGGAATTCTTCCCAATAACGAGGAGCTTCTTTCATTTTTGCATCGTATTCGGAGTCACTCAAACCAAGTCGTTTTTTAAAATACTCCAATAATTCCGGTTCAATATGCGGAGGAGTCTCATAATATTCGTGCAGAGCAGCTTCTCTGTCCATATTTCCCGACCTAACTGATGCAGATAGACTATTATTACGGTAATCTATATTGAATTTTTGAGGACAATAAATACCGTGAAAGAAAGCCGTCATACGATTTTCTAAATGATGACCACCATAATACTGCCAGCCAAACTCTTTTTCGAGAAAAGCTTTCGCTTCTTCTTTGCTGTATTTAATGTACCAAAGTGGTCTAATCTTTTGAATTCTGTACAAAGTGGTCCATCTGATAAACTTCGAGAACGTCATCAATGGATACGTTTTCATGGGTAGTTTTCCAAACTGCTTATGAATACTCTTAATGTACTTACCATCAAAATAATTCTTGCCAAGAGGAGTTATCCCTTCTGCCAAAAAGGAATGGCCCTCCAAAACATATTTTACTTTGAATTTCGCAGCAGCCCTATACATCGTCTCCGCTAATGCCAAGTCTGTAGACGCTTCTATTTCAGGAACTCCAGCAATAAAAAAAGCTTTAAAGATGTCGTCTGCTTCTTTATTATCACATACATGTGTATATAAATCCACATTTAATTTGCCAAGAACTTTCCTAATATTCTCGGTTGCTATAGATGTATTCCAAGTATTATCGTAATGTACAGCTAACGGCCTAAGACCATTTTGAATCGCCCACCAAACCATGTACGATGAATCAGTCCCTCCACTAACACCTATTACACAATCATATTTCTTGCCTTTACCTTCTGCTTTTATTTTAGAAATAATTTCTTGTATACGTTTTTCTCCATCTGGCAACCCAGTTTGATACTGTACTTTTAGGTCATCTACCATTTCACAGTAATTGCAAACTCCATCTTGATTAAATGAAATTGCAGGTGTTCTGTCATCATAGATGCAACGGCTACAAATCTGAAGGTCGTTATAATTCATGGTCATTTCGAATCAATTAATCTTGCTGGACTACCTGCTATCTTACTGCCTGCAGGAAAACTTTTATTTACAAAACTATTGGCACCTACAACACATCCATCGCCGAGAACAACTCCTGATGCAATGATGCTATGCGGGCCAATGTAACATCGGTTGCCTATTTGAACATGGGCATATTCGTAGGGAGCTTCACCTCCACTTGTGGCCCAATTAACAGTATCATGGGAATAAATGTGAACTCCTGCGGAAATACTACAAAAGTCACCTATTTGTAATCCACCACTTCCATCGAGTATCGTAAATGGACCCACCCAAGTATTTTTTCCAACAACTACATTCCCAAACACATGACAGCTATCGTAAACGGATGTGCCCTCGCCGAAATTCAAAAACTTCGCCTTTTCCCATCTATCGAAAAACACATCTGCAAAAGGCAAATTGCGATTCAATTTTTCCCTAAACTGGTTGTCTAAGGTTGCTTTTAGTTCTGTCAACTCCTTGAACAAATTTAAAAGCCTCTCTTCTTTGCCAATGAGCAGATCTTCTCTATTCATACTACTTTTTCATTATTCAAATAAATCCTACACCACCATTCAAAATTCATGAAACTCCAAATCAATAATCTGTGATTGATTCTATCATTGATGTGTTCATGAACTATTTTCTTCATGTAGTCCTGATTGATAAAATCGCTTGAAACTGTTTTATTCTCAAGCAACAATTCTTTGATGTAAGCAGCGTTTTCACCTCTATACCAACTTTCATCTGGAGCGCTAAATCCTTGTTTCTTTCTATTGATGATACGTTCTGGCATAAAACTCATCATTGCTTTACGCAAGATGTTCTTGCCATCGTCAAATTCCTGATAAACCTTGCGTTTATCGCGAAAATCATTCTCATCTATTTTGAGCATTTTCTCAAGATTTCCTAGCTTATAGTGTACAGGTATTTTTTGGGCAAAGGCTACCAAGGCATTGTCGAGAAACGGAAAGCGCTCTTCTAATCCATTAGCCATGGATAACTTATCTCCAACCAAGAGTAGCCCAGGCAAAAAAGTTTTAGCCTCAAAATAGAGGGAATTATTGATATGATCTTCAGGAGAATCATATCTCAATGTGTTGTTAAAAGTAAATACTCGTTCAAATATTTCTCTAGGTTCTGAGAAATCAACCTTAGATCGTACTGCAGCGGTAAATAGCTGCTCTCTTTGGTTATCTGGTACAAGTCGTTGCCAAAAATCATAATACAAATCAAAAAATTCAGTTTGACTTACCGATTTAAATATCCGATAATACCTCCATGGATATCCGCCAAACAACTCATCTCCACCTGTACCTTGTAAACAAACTTTTACAAACTTTGAAGCTAGTCTGGAAATATAATAATTGGGATAACTCATCCCGACTCTCAAGTCCTCTAGATGATATACTACCCGAGGCAAGGACCATCGAATATCCCCTGCATTCAGTACCTGTTCGTAGTGTTCGGTTTTGAAATGGTTAGCCATCAATTCAGCATCACGTCGTTCATCGTAATTGGCTTCAACACCTGTTACTTCGCTCATATCAAAGCCACATGTAAAGGTGGCTAAACGACTTACATGTCCTGAGGCAAGTGCGGCTATCGAACCAGAATCCATCCCTCCGGAGAGATACGACCCTACAGGAACATCGGCAACCATTTGGCGTGCAACTGCATTTCTAAAGAGTCGTTCAGTTTCAGCTTTTGCTTCTTCGAAGGATATTCTGTTATCTGCTTTAGAGAAATCATAATCCCACCATGAATGGTGTTTCACATAGGTACTAGAAGCATCGATTTTAACCGTATTGGCTGGTGGTAGCATCCAAACTCCCTCGAAAAGAGTTTGGAATGTAAACATATTTTGAAAAGTGAAGTATTCGTTCAGTGCAGAAAGATTCGGCTTAACTTGAAATGCTGGATGCTGAATTATTGCTTTAATTTCGGAGCCAAATACCAGTGTTTTTCCTGTGAACCAATAATACAGCGGTTTCACTCCGAATCTGTCTCGAGATAGGTAAAGGGCCCGTTCTGCAACACTCCATGCGCCTACCGCGAACATCCCATCTAGTCGCTCGAAAAAAGATGGCCCATATTCAGCCAATCCCTCAACAATTACTTCCGTATCTGTTGTCGAAACAAACTCGTGTCCTTTGGCTTGTAATTCTTGCTTTAATTCTAAAAAATTATAGATACATCCGTTGAACACAACAACCCATTCACCGTTTTTAGAGGTCATAGGTTGTGCTCCTTTCGGAGAAACATCCAAAATAGCAAGCCTTCTGTGTGCTAAAGCAATATTCTCATGCGTGTAATACCCATCACCGTCTGGTCCACGATGTGCAATGGCATCGGCCATGCGTTTAAGTGACGTCAAACCAAATGGTTCGCCATTTAAGTTAAAAACTCCAACTATTCCACACACAGTACTACGGTTTATTTACTTTGTATAAAATCGATTTTCCATGACTTATTTCCTCGAACTCACAAACTGGCTCGAGAAACCTATTCTGAATTAGCACCTGAAAGTCTGATGAGCTAATTCCAATAGTACGGTATTTGCTATAAGCTGGATTGTCAAACTGTTTTTCATCTCGTTTATCAATGAACAAATCCTCGTTCAAATTGCGATCATCCAAAACTATGTAATCATAGTCTCTTAAAATCAAAGCTTGATCAAAACTCATCTGATTATCTAACATTACTTGTAGTATACCATAAAAGTAATCTGAGTGCAATCCTTTGTCTGCCGTTGCGAAGACGAACGTAGGCCTCATCAAAATCTTAGCGTTTTGATCGATACAATCTCCAAATTCTTGGTATTTATCATCAAAGTTTTTTTGATAGGCATAGTAACTCACTAGAGATGATGCAGTGCTTTTTAATGACCATCCTATTAAGGGAATGAACAAGATAAACCAGTACTTAAAACCCAATAAACGCGGCCAACTTTCAATAAAAGCAGCATAAAGCAAGAGTAGCGAAATAATACTGTATAAGGCAAATCCATTGCTATATGCTTCTGTACCAATGGTTGCAAAAAAGATAAAAAATAAATAATTAATTACTAACGGGTGGCGAAGGAATCCAACTCCCTTTTGAGCGTAAATAACCAAAGGAACAAGAATAACTATGCCACTTAGGAGTAAAAACGATTTTATTGTATTAAAACGCTCTTTTGCGATTCTTAGGTAATCCGTAAAGTCAGATTCTAAAAGAGGAACATAATGGTCGCCAAAATTTACTGGGACTTGCCCTGCTAATCCTGCAAACAAGCCTAGATTACCATTAATTAGTTGATTCAAAATCAAAATAACCGAAAGCCCTGATAAGCCGCCGGATACAACATAAAGCGACTTGTTTAAATTTTTAATCCAAAACCAACAACCTAAACCGACTACACCAAAAATTGCTATTGGATGGGTATCTAGAATCAAAGCCCAAATGAAATAGGCCAAAAAAACCATTTTATTATCATTTCCTTTAGATAGCAGCAACCAAATGCTCACTAGCATCAATGCGGCGGCAACAGTCTCTGGTCTATTGTAAAAGTGATAGTAAAATACAGGATTGAATAACAATACAGCTGTAATCCACCAGCGTATCCTTGGAAATTGAAAAGAAATAATTTGATGGACAAGAGCTAAAATGATGGTGATAGATAGCGCATTTAAAATGCGAACGGAATTAATACTAAATCCGAATAATGCTGAAAAAAGACTCTGAAGACTGGAAAATAAAAAACCTCCTGGACTATCATTACCCCCATTTGAATCGCTGTAACTGAAAAAACTAGGATTATCAAAAAAAGATAAATCAGCAAGATACCTCAATGCGAACGATGCGTACCACCCATCGTCTTGATGTATGGGCCTTAACATAGCCATTGCATAAATCACAATCAAAATAATAGGCCATACTAAATAAGGGTAATGTTTATTTAAATTCAACATCGCATATTATTTGGCAAATTCGCTCAATTTCTTTGTTGCTCAAATCAAAGAACATCGGTAACCGTACTAATGTATCACTAAAATGATCGGAATTTGGAAGAATTCTACCATCATGCTTAGCTGCATAGAATTGGCTACTATGTAAACTTAAGTAATGAAATACGGCCAATACTTCGTTCTTTTTTAAACTGTCAATAAGTTTGGTTCTGGCAGCCAAGTTTGGTACAACCAAATAGAACATATGGGCATTATTTGTTGCGTATGCAGGCAGTGCGGGTAGCATAACCTGATTAGCCTTGGCCCAATCTGATAACGAACTAGCGTATGTTTCCCAAAGCTCCTTTCGACGCGTTTGAATGACATCCAGATTCTCTAGCTGTGCCCATAAAAATGCGGCTATCGTTTCTGAGGGTAAAAACGATGAACCAACATCTACCCAACCATACTTATCTACTTCACCTCGAAAAAAAGCAGAGCGATTTGTTCCCTTTTCCCAGATTATTTCGGCACGTTCGATGAACCTATCGTCGTTGATGGCCAACATGCCCCCCTCACCACTGATGATGTTTTTAGTTTCATGAAATGAAAAAGCAGCTAAATGGCCAATACTTCCCAAAGCTCTTTTTTCGCCTTTCTCGTTGATATAAAAACTGTCGATTGCTTGAGCAGCATCTTCTACTACCCACAAACCATGGCGCTTGGCCAGGGCCATGATGGCATCCATTTCGCAAGCCACACCAGCATAATGAACAGGCACAATGGCTTTGGTCTTTTCCGTTATCAAAGGTTCGATGGTGGACGCATCCATATTGGGATTATCCGACATAGAATCGGCAAATACCAATTTGGCACCTCTTAATACAAAAGCATTCGCTGTGCTTACAAAGGTGTAAGATGGCAAAATCACTTCATCACCTGCCTGAATGTCAATAAGTATAGCAGCCATTTCGAGCGCATCGGTACAGGAAGTTGTCAAAAGACTCTTCTTGAACCCATAACGCTGCTCAAAAAAATGCTGACAAAATTTGGTGTATTTGCCATTGCCTGACAATTTGCCCGAATACACTGCATCATACATGTAATGGGCCTCTTTACCGGTTAAAAACGGCTTATTAAATGGAATCATAGTCTAAAATCGAATGGTACAAGCGCCCCAAGAATAACCTACCCCAAAGCCTGCCAGTAAAAACTCGTCGTTTTGTTGAGGTATTCCCTCCTTCATTGCTTCTAAAAGTGCAATGGGGATGGTGGCCGACACTGTATTTCCACAATTCTTCATGTGAACATAAAACCGCTCTGATTCTATGCCCATTTTCATGCGCAAATGATTGAGCATAAACTTGTTTGCTTGATGAAAAACATACAGTTTTATGTCTTCCATTTGCAGGTTATTTAGTTCCAGCGTTCTGGTAACCAACCCTGGAATTCTGTCGATAGTAAAATTGAAAATTTCAGAACCATTCATGTACAGGTGAGCCGGTCGCTGAATACTTCCATCCTCTAAAACAACTTCCTCGTCACTTCTTATCGGGTGTTTTAGTGCCCCTTGCTTTACAATTAAGTTTTTGCCTCCAGCACCATCGGTTCCCAAATCAAATTGCTGTATTTCAGCAAAGCCTGAAGATGAAATCAGCGTTGCGCTTGCCGCATCTCCAAAAATGGTAGCATTTCCCTTATCTGCTTCATGGATGTGTTTGGAATATACTTCCGAAGTAAGTAGCAACACATTTTTGGCAATACCCCCTGCCAACAAACCCTTAGCGAGAGCTAAACCGTAGATGTAGCCCGAACAACCTAAATTAAAATCTAATGCCCCTGCAGAGGTAGGAATTTGAAGTCTGTCCTGAACCAAACAAGCCGTAGTGGGCAAAAAATAGTCCGGGCTTTGGGTACATAATAGAATGAAATCAACTTCTTCTGGCGCTATCGCATGCTCGGCAAAAAGCTTTTCAGCTGCTTTGACGGCCATATCCGAAACAAACTCATCTTGGGCGGCAATGTGCCGCTGGTCGATGCCAATTTTTGTGGCTACCTTCTCTACGGTCCATTCAGGAAATCTTTGTGTGAGTTCTTGATTGGTGAGAATTTTATCGGGCAAATAATATGATATGGCCTTTATAAATGCTTTCATGATGCTATTGTATGGTAAAACCACCGTCGAGGATCACATTTGAACCTGTCATCCATTTTGCCTTGGCCGACAAAAGGAAAACACACATTTCTGCAACATCTATAGGCTCACCGTAACCCAGTGGGTATTTCTTTTGATCTTCTTCTAATTGATCCGCTGAAATCTGTGAATGTCCTCCATCCCACATATTTGTTTTAACCATTCCTGGGTTAATGGTATTTACAGTGATTTGTTGATTCGATAATTCCAAGGCCAAGACTTTGGCGTAGGCATTTAACGCTCCTTTAGACGCACTATACAACCCATTTCCCTTGGATGCAATTAAATTTCCACCTATTGATGATATCAAAACAATTGCTCCACCCTTTTGCAGCGCCTTCTTTTTGAGCAGGCCAGCATTAATTAGAACGGATGCATAAAAGTTGGTATTCATGATCTCATGCAGCGCTTCACGGCCAATGAATTTAGCAGGAAGGGTTTTCATAACACCGGCACAATGCACAATGCCATCTAAATTTTCGCAGGCATTCAGTAAAATTTGAATGCCTTCATCGGTGGCTATGTCGGCTTGCACGTAGAAGTGTTCTGACCCGAATTCTGCTCGCAAAGTGTTTAGTTTTTCTGCTGATCGGCCACAAAAAATAACTGTAGCGCCATTGGTTACACATTGACGAGCAATCTCATTGCCTATTCCAGAAGTAGCTCCTGTAACCAGGATTCGTTTTCCTTTGAGCATTTTGGGTCGTTATATTTCTGTCAAGTCGGCAATTGCCGCGTGTTCGACATGCATTGCTACAGCACCCCATGATAAACCCACGCCGAAACCGCATAATATCACACGCAATGGACGTTCGTCGATGGCCTGCTTAAGGGTTTCGGTTATGGTCAATGGAATAGACGCCGAACTGGTATTGCCGAAATTCGCTAGTGTAGAAGGAACTCGTTCGGGTTTCAGTGTGAGCTTTTTACGAATGGTGTCATTCATGAATTTATTCGCCTGATGGAAAATAAAATAATCTATCTGGTCTTTATCCAGCTCAAATGCCTGCATCAATTGATTGACACATTCAGGCGCTCTGGTAATCCCAAAAGTGAATACATCCATACCGTTTAATACCAAATCTTTTTTGGTACGCTCAATACCTGGGTCAATCACACAATGCTCAAGCGATTTTTCATTGAATGGCGAGCGATAACCTCCGTCTTCTATAATAATGGCATCGTAACCGGATCCATCAGAATACATATTTGCTAGTATATCGGGTGCCCCATCCTGAAATTCGAATGCGGTTGCAGTACCAGCATCGCCAAAGAGGGGATACGTGCTTTTATCTAAAGGATTGCATATTTTGGAGATGGTATCTCCAACCAATAACAGCCCCTTTTTGACATTTCCGCCCTGTAAAAGTTGTCCAAGTGTAATGATGCCATTGATGTAACCAGAACATCCACTTGAAATATCAAGAGCAATGCATCCTGATCCAAGGCCGAGTCGATGCTGCAAAATATTAGAAGTGGCGGGTAGGATATAATCTGGCGTTTGAGATACAAATACCACCGCACCAATATCTTCCTTCTTCCAATTTAACTTGGCAATAACCGCCTCAGCTGCGCTGAAACAAAGGTCGCTGGTTGTTAACTCCTTACCCGACAACCTGCGGCGTTCAATACCGGTAAGTTTTACTAGCTTTTCAATTTCCTCGCGATCGAATTGTTTCAACGCAGCGTTTTGCTCAACAGCCTTCGGAACAGCCGAGGCAAGGCCCGCGAATTTCACATTTCGAATGACAAAATCAGCCATTTACTTTGGCGATTACCACTTTATACAAGTCTTCAATGGTGTTTGAATCCTTGATTTCATTGCCCGTTAGCTTAACCTTGTACGTTTCGTCTACCATGGCAATTATCACCAAAGCTGTCATAGAGCTCCATTCTTCCAATTCGCGAAAAGCAGTTGACGCTTGGAATTGATCCAATGGCGTTTCGTCAAATTGTGAAGCAAAGTTTTCTACAAATGCATCTATGCTAGTATTCATATGTATTTATTTAGAATTTTTCGGATTTTATTTGTTTTACTAAAATAGTTGTTTTTCAACAAGATACCTTTACTTACTCCATTTTCGGAATCAACAATTTGAACACCCAGGTGCTTATTGAAATTTTGAGCTGCTTGGTTTGCTTCGGTAATTGTTTGATTTAATTGGGTTAATTCAAGTTGGTTAAATGCGAAGTCTAGCAGGACAATTGTTGCCCTAATTCCTAAATCGCCATCCACAAACTCGGGAGAACTTAAAAAAATACCGCTTTCACCCCTCTTTTCTGCAACATCTATGTCTTTGATATTCGCCAAACCAACAGGCGTGTTTTCAACGATAATTAAGAAATAATAGTTGCAATCGTTATCAATACGTTTGAACCAAGCCGATTGCATTTCAGGAGAAATATAATCTCTGAAAACCATGTATTGTTTTACATAATCAGAATTTCGCCAAAAACGAATGAGTTCTAAATCAGAATGTATAATTCTTCTCAACTCTACGCCGAAATTACTTATCGTCATCAAAAAATGTTTTCTTATCAATAATGTATAATGGACGAGCTTTGATTCCTTCGAATATTTTACTCAGATATAGTCCTAAAATCCCTAAAGTAAAAATAATCAGTCCACTTAAAAACCAAATGGAAATAATTATGCTCGTGTATCCAGATATTGTAATTAACCCTAAAAAATAAATGGTGAAATTATAAATTGCGAAAATAACCGAAGAAACGGCTATTCCAAAGCCAAGCTTAACCGTTAGTTTAAGAGGTTTGTCTGAATATGCTACGGCAACATCCAAAGCTAGTTGCATTAATTTGGATAAAGTATAAGTTGACTTACCTTCATACCGCTCATCATGTTGAATATCAATTTTGGCAGTATTAAAGCCAACCCACTTCGCCATTGCTAAAAATGCTCTCATTGGCTCTCTCATCCGGTTAATCGACTTTATTACTTTATGATTATAAATGCCAAAATTCCCTATCGTTCCATCTTGCTTGATGCCTGATAGGTACTCAAAAACCGTGTAGAAGAAGTACGAGCCTAGCTTCTTTTTAAATGAATCTTTCCTATTTACACGTCGAGCAAAAACGATATCATATCCCTCAATAGCTTTATTGTACAAGTTTACAATCTCCTCAGGCCTGTCCTGCAAATCACAATCCATGACGACCACCCAATCTCCTAACGCATGGTCCAATGCGCACGTTATAGCGTAATGTTGACCAAAATTCCTACTGAGCTTAAAGCCCTTTATTCTTGGGTTTATATTAGCTAAACCCTCAATGATCTCCCATGAGTTATCCGGTCCACAATCCTCGACTAGAATAATCTCAAACTCAGTCGTGATTGCACTAACTGAGCACTCAATTCTTCTTACCAATTCCGGAAGTATCTTTTCAGCTCGGTAAACTGGACTTATAATTGAAAGGAATGGCTTTGTCATTGGGAAATTATAACTTAACTGTCGTCAAAACTCCTAACCCTATTAAACCTAAACCGAGAAGTTTTCCCCAAGTGAATTCTTCACCCAACAAGAAAACCCCTAGTATAAAAACTAAGGCTGGAGCCAAGCTCATAAATGGATAGGCTTTAGTGATTTCAAACTTGGTCATTGCTGCCATCCAAAAAAGGGAGGCAACAAAGGCAGATATAAAACCGGAAAAAATAAATGGATCAAAAACCAATTTTATCAGGCCTAAAAGCTTTTCAAAAAGACCATCCGGCATTTGAAAACTCAGCTTTGAAATCCGCCACTTTAAAATAAGCTGACCATATACCGTAAAAAGTAAGGTGCCCAGTATATACCAGTATCCCATTATAAGGACTTTAATACTTCTACTACATATTCGTAGTCTTCGGCTACCATCCTATTATGTAAAGGAATAGCCATAGATAAGTCGTTGGCTGCCTGAGCACCTGGATATTCCGAGGCCTTTAAATTGTATTTATTGGCATAATAATTCAACATATGAACTGCATGGGTACCAGGGCGTGTAGAGATTCCAAATTCCTGCAGTTTCTCCATGATATCATTTCTGCGCATGGGTGCTTTTGATTCATCTACAAATGTGACAAATGACTGCCAACCATGTTTAAAGTCAGAACTAAATTGAGGGGTGCGCAACCAGCTGACATCTTTAAGTTGTTCAGAATACCAAGCTGCCCATTTTGCCCTCTCATCAATAAACTGATCTAACTTTTTTAATTGTACCACACCTACCGCTCCTTGCAAGTCGGTCATGCGATAGTTGTATCCTAACATATTGAAATCAGGCAAGATATAAGGGCGGGGACCGTGGTGACGTTGTTCTTCTGAAATAGACGCGCCATGATTTCTCAGCATACCAATTACTTCCGCCAAATGATCATCATTAGTTGTAATCATGCCGCCTTCACCAGTCGTTACTGATTTTCGAGGATGAAAACTAAAGCAACCGATGGTTCCTAGAGCACCAGCTGATACTCCTTTGTATGCTGCACCTGCCGCACAGGCTCCATCTTCAACCAGAGGAATATTTCCAGAAATGGCTTTAATGGCATCCATGTTCGCACAAAGTCCGAACAGGTGTACAGGTATTATTGCCTTCGTTTTTGAAGTGATACGTTTTCTTAAGTCCTCTGGATCCATGTTAAATGTAACTGGATCGACATCTGCAAAAACTACATTGGCGCCACAATAGAGCACAACGTTCGCTGTTGATACCCACGTAAATGCTGGAACAATCACCTCATCGCCAGGCCCTACGTTTAGAGCTACTAAAGCCAAATGTAAGGCCGTAGTTGCACTGGTTACTGCGAGTGCATGCTTAACCTGATGCCGTTCGGCAAATAGCTGCTCGAATTCACGAACTTTTGGACCGGATGTTAACCAACCATTTACCAATGGTTCACGGGTGGCCTGCCATTCTTCGTCGCCAGTAACTGGCAATGAAATCGGAATATTTCTTTTGGTGGTAATATTCATATTAATTGAGATCGGTTAAATAATTATCAATAATGTAACTGGCAATCGCCAACGATGATGTTGCTCCTGGTGAAGGAGCATTCAGTACGTGCACTTGATTCCCTTCACGCTCCACATTAAAATCCATGAGGAGTTTACCTGCAGGATCCATGGCTTGTGCACGCACACCGGCCGAACCTTTCACCAACATACTCGCTTCTACCTCAGGAATCATCACTTTGGCTTTAGCAATGAAAGATGCCATTGAAAGAGAAGAAGCAAATTCACCCATGGCGAAAGTAAAATTCTTGCGGAGAAAATTTAAAAAACCAACATAGGTGAGACTTTCGAAGGTGTCTTTGAGATTGATATCACTATTGGTATATCCCTCACGCTTGAAAGCCAATACCGCATTGGGACCCACCTCGCGTTCGCCAGAAACCATACGAGTGAAGTGAACCCCTAAAAAAGGATACTTGATATCGGGCACCGGGTAAATAAGATGGTTTACCATCTTGTTAAACTCTGGCTTAAAGCTGAGATATTCACCTCTAAATGGAACAATCCGTAATGGTCCTTTTTTACCGGTAAACCCTTTATATGCTCGGTCGGAATGCAAGCCAGTACAACTTACCAAACGGTCGAAAGTTAAGGTATTCGTTGCTGTTTGAATGGTGATTTCGCCAGCTTGCGTTTGATTCACCGACCATACCGGGCTACTAAAATGTACTTGGCCACCACGTTCTTCAATAAGGGCCACCAATTTTTTCATCACACCCTTGTAGTCGGCAATACCCTCTTCAGGTACCAAAAGGGCTTCTGTCGCCTGCACCATCGGCTCACGTTTGCGCAATTCTGATTTGCTCAAGAATTTTAATCCTTGTAAACCATTGGCTTCACCTCTTTTGGCTAATTCATATAAGGTTTGGTTTTGTTGCTCATTCGCTGCCAAAACTACTTTACCGCAAATTTCATGAGTAATATCGTGCTCCCGGCAAAACGCGGTCATTTCGCGTATGCCCTCTACTGCCAATTTCGCTTTTAGTGAGCCTGGTTGATAGTATAGGCCGCAGTGAAGAACTCCGCTGTTTCTGCCCGATTGGTGCATACCTGGATGGGCTTCCTTTTCAAATAAATCAAGCTGAATACTGGGATACTTCAGCAATAATTTATAAGCGGTTGCTAACCCTATTAGGCCCCCACCAATGACTGCAATACGTTTCTGCATTAAAAATTACCCCTTATCAACACCGGTTGCAATGCGCCATTCGATCAACTTCAACAATCCTTCGCGGAGGCTATACTTGTATTTAAAACCTATTTCTTTTTCTGCCTTAACTCTAGAACCTATCCGATTTTGAACTAATGCTCTTGCATCGTCGGCAGAATAAGGCTTGTATGTTACTTTGAGATCTGATTTTTTCAACTCAAGAATTAGTTCACACAATTCTTTAATTGAAGTTTGGACCTCAGTACCAACATTATACATGCCGAAGTTAATATCTGACTTGAGTGCGTCGACATTACAGCGTGCTACGTCTTCGACATAAATGAAGTCATAGGCCTGACTTCCGTCACCGTTTATTATGGGTGGTTCGTTGGCTTCTATTTTGTTGAGCATGATTGGCACCACGCCTGTGTAAGCAGCCGTTTGATCTTGGTGTGGACCGTATACGTTCATGTAACGTAATCCCACCACTGGCAAGCCATATCTGTCGTTGAATGCAGTAGCCATTGCTTCGCCAGCAATTTTGGTAGCACCGTAGAAATTCTTGTTGTTGAAAGGATGATTCTCTGTCATAGGAAGCTCAACAGCGTCGCCATAAACTGATGCCGAAGAAGACCACACTAGTTTTTTGATATTGTGACGAACACAAGCTTCTAAAACATTGAATGTACCTGCGATGTTTACTTCGAAAGCAGTCCTCGGATAATCTTTACAATGGAGTAACCACATTGCGGCAAGACTAATTACATAATCCTTGCCTTTAACAGCTGCATCGAGAATATCTAAGTCTCTAATATCACCACCTATAGGGAAAATACTACAACGTGGGTCTTTTAATTGTTCAGTTAAATAAGATCTTTCGCCCCTTGCAAAATTGTCGTAAACCACCACTTCTGCAACATCTTCTTTCAACAGTTCAGCAACAACAAAACTGCCAATGAAACCAGCTCCGCCTATTACCAGAATTTTAGAATTTTTAATATCCATATATCAATTGTTTGCTTTGTAAATTCTTTCAATGATGTCTACCACTTTTAAGCCTTCTAAAGCATTGGTAGTAATATTTGCTCTTTGGTTCAGTACATCTACCACATTATCAATTACAAAATTGTGGTTTTGCGCAGAGCCTTTGTATGCGCCATAATCGTTTCCTGGATTAGTTGGTGCAAGCTGGGGCATTTCATAATCCTTCACGTGGCAATATTCTACTTTATCCATGTACTGACCACCTATCTTAATTGCACCGTTTTCAGCGATGATGGTCATGCTACTTTCTAGATTTTTATTCCACACAGCTGTCGAAAAATTAAGAACCCCACTTCCTCCGTTTAAAAAGTCAAAGGTTACATATCCTGAATCTTCAAAATCTGTTAGGTCGCTGTGATTGAAATCATAAAATCTGCTGCTGATATTTGCTAAATCGCCAAAAAGCCAATACAGAATGTCTATAAAGTGAGAGAATTGCGTAAACAGCGTTCCTCCATCCAGCTGTTTGTTACCATGCCAACTGCCAGCTTTATAATATCTATCGTCTCTATTCCAATAGCAGTTTAGCTGAACCATGAATATTTTACCTAAACGCCCACTCTCTACCATTTCTTTAATCCAAACCGAAGGTGGGGAATACCGATTCTGCATTACGGCAAATACATGACGATGAACATTCAGCGCTTTAAAAATAACCTTTTCGGCATCGGCCTTATTCAAAGCCATCGGTTTTTCTATCACTACATGTTTTCTTGCTTCTAATGCCATTAATGCCTGCTCGGCATGAAAACCATTAGGAGTGGCTATATTGATTACATCAATATCTAACTTGGCAGCAAGCAGTTCTTCCAACGATTTGAAAAAAGGCACATCCAAATCAACCAAACCCAAGTCGTCACGATTGCGAACATCTGCCAAAGCTATTAATTCTGCTTCTTCATTTCGACGAATCATTTCGGCGTGACGTTTGCCGATATGACCGCACCCAACTACTGCAAATTTTACCTTTTTCATTGGTTCAACTTCCTCACTTTTCCGTGTTCCAAAACATATTCCTCATTCGTTTCCGGACAAAATGCCTTACTGGCTCCGTCAAATTGTAAACGATGCCCGTACTCACTCATCCATCCCATTTGCCTTGCTGGGTTACCCACTACTAGCGCATAAGCTGGAACCGTTTTAGTTACAACCGCACCTGCTCCAATAAATGCAAAAGGCCCTATGTCGTGACCGCATACAATTGTAGCGTTGGCACCAATGCTAGCCCCTTTACCTACATGCGTTTTCGCATATTCCGCCTTTCTACTCACGGCAGAACGTGGATTAATCACATTGGTAAATACACAAGATGGCCCCAGAAAAACATCATCATCACAAGTAACTCCTGTGTAAATACTAACGTTGTTCTGAATTTTTACGTTCTTACCCAACACAACATCAGGAGAAATAACTACATTTTGTCCTATATTACATTTCTCACCAATGATACAATTCGGCATAATGTGACTAAAATGCCAAATTTTAGTCCCAGCACCGATGATACAGCCTTCGTCTATTACAGCTGTTTCGTGAGCGAAATAATCCTGACTAGACATAGGGGTTATTTTTATACCATTCATACGCCAGTTTCAACCCTTCTTTTGCACTAAAAATTGGATCATAGCCAATTAACTTCCCAGCTTTCGAAATATCTGCCAACGACGCCCGAACATCACCCGGACGTTCTGCCTTGTATTCTGGCAATAAGTCTGGACAACCTGCTATTTCGGTAATGAGTTTCCACAGCTCGTTTAGCGTTGTGCGCCCACCTGCTGCAATATTCACTACCTCATGCTTCGTCAAATCAGTTGTATGCAACATTGCTTTTATGTTGGCTTGAATAGCGTTCTCAACAAATGTAAAATCACGAGATGTTTCGCCATCACCATTGATAATGGGTGATTTACGTTGCATAGCCGCTGCAATAAAAATCGGAATTACCGCAGCATAGGGATTTAACGGATTTTGACGAGGTCCAAAAATGTTAAAGTAACGCAACCCCACAGTGTGCAGGCCATAAACACGACTAAAAACATCGGCATACAGCTCATTGACCCATTTGGTTACCGCATACGGACTTAACGGCTTACCTTCGTTTCCTTCTACTTTTGGAAGTAATGGACTGTCGCCATAACTTGAAGAAGACGCTGCATAAACAAATCTTTTCACTGTTTTCGACTCTTTGACAGCCACAAGCATGTTTAAAAAGCCGCTTATGTTAACAGCATTCGACGTAATCGGATCGTTGATAGAGCGTGGCACACTACCTAATGCGGCTTGGTGCGAAACATAATCGATTCCTTCTAAAGCTTTTTGACAATCCTCCAAGTTTCGGATGTCACCTTCAATTAATTCAAAATTTGGATGTATGAGGTAACTTTCTAAATTCTCTCTGTATCCATTTGAGAAATTATCGAGTACCCGAACGGTCCCAGCTCCATTTCGCAAGAGGTAGTCCACGAGGTTAGAGCCAATAAAGCCGGCTCCCCCAGTGATTAAAAACTTTAGCCCATTAAGTGGCTTGTCATGGTAAATCAACTGACTCATTACAACCGATTATCAACCATTTCTAAAGGCAAAACACCTTTAACATCGTAAAGAACAGCATTTTCAGCACTCAATTTTTTCAAATCTAGCTTCCGAAAAGCCTCATGTGCTACCGCTAAAACGATTGCATCATAGGTTGCACCTTCCGTTAACTCATTCAAGACTTTAATTCCGTACTCGTGAGAAACTTCGGCCGGATTCGCCCAAGGATCAAACACATCTAGCTGAACCCGATAGCTTTCAAATTCCTTGAGTATATCAATTACCCGAGTGTTTCGTACGTCAGGACAGTTTTCTTTAAACGTAAATCCTAAGACCAGTACTTTGGCACCTTTCACTTGGATGTCTTTTTTCACCATGTGTTTCACTACCTGATCGGCCACATAACCACCCATGGAGTCGTTCAAACGACGGCCAGCCAAAATGATTTCGGGATGATAGCCTAATTCCTGCGCTTTTTGAGCCAAATAAAACGGATCTACGCCAATGCAATGGCCACCCACCAATCCTGGTTTAAACTTGAGGAAATTCCATTTGGTCCCTGCAGCTTCCAATACTTCATGGGTATCAATGCCCATTAGATTGAAAATTTTGGCTAATTCGTTCACAAAGGCAATGTTGATGTCGCGTTGTGAATTTTCGATGACCTTAGCTGCTTCTGCCACTTTGATACTCGATGCCTTGTGCGTACCTGCCACAATCACGCTTTTGTATAAGGCGTCTACATAATCGGCTACCGCTGGGGTAGAGCCTGAAGTGACTTTCAAAATCTTGGTAACCGTATGTTCTTTATCGCCTGGATTGATGCGTTCTGGGGAATAACCACAATAAAAATCCTGGTTAAAAGTTAGGCCAGAATGTTTCTCCAGTACAGGAACCATTTCATCTTCGGTCACACCGGGATAAACCGTAGATTCATAAATCACGATGTCTCCTTTCTTCAACAATTTAGCTATGGTTTCACTGGCCTTGATCATGGGCGTAAGTACAGGCCTGTTGTGCTTATCGGTAGGTGTAGGTACAGTAACAATGTAGATATTACAGTCGGCCATGGCCCCTGCTGCGGTCGTAACCAATAAACCAGTGTTTTTTCCTTGGGGATGTTGCAGCAATACCGATTTTAGAAGCGCGTCTTCGACTTCTAAGGTATGGTCTTTCCCTTTTTGAAGTTCGTCAACACGTTGTGTGTTGATGTCGAATCCAACTACTTTGTACTTCTCTGCGAAAGCAACTGCAAGGGGTAATCCCACGTACCCTAAGCCAATGATCGCAATATTGGCATTTGACAGGTCGTTTTTGACCATATTATTAAGAATTAAGTTGTGATTTTAGGATGAAAAAGGCTGACGCGCCGAAGAATCCAGCCAAACCCCATAACAATGCCCCTTTGAGTCGTCCCTGTCCCGTTTTGGGTAAAGGCAATCGAGGAACATCCAACACTTCAATAACAGGCTGTTCTCGTTCAATGGTAAATTTGGTCAATTCAATATTTTTAATAAGCTCCACATTCAATCCATTTAAAATTTGAACTTGCAATTCCTTTTTCATTCTTGAAACTTTAGGCTTGGCTTGAATGATTCCTAAACTTTGATCCATTTCTTCAGCTACCCCCAGCATGGTGTTATTCAGTTGTCTTTGTACAGAATCTAACCTGTTTTCCATTACTACTAAATTCTGCATCGACTTCCCAATTTTAATTTCCAGATAAAGGTTGGAGCACTCTTTCAGCAACAATCTGCTAAAATCAAGTGTCCATTGCTCGTCTTGCCCTGTGATAATTAATTCAATTACACCAGCCTTTTTGTCCACTTTGTCGATACTAATCTGCTCAACCAACACTTTGTTTATTGCTGCCAATGAACTGTCTTGCGCTCTGCTGAACGCATCTCTTGACAAATTCGACGAAATGAAACTCGCTTTACCCTCTTTGATTTCATCTTGATAATTTCGAACAAGGTATTGATTGTATAAATTGCTGTCGGGATTGTTCTGGTAATTGGCAAGCAAGGTTTGCTCGAGTATTCGGTTCGATTTGATCAAAAGCATCAAATTTTCTCCCGTAAATAAATTCCCGTCACCACCAGCCCCTCCAAAGCCAAATTGGCTGGCCAAAGAAGACAAACCTGAACCGCCTGTTTTTTCTTCGATTAAAAAAGTTGTTCGGCTGGTGAAAAAAGCATCTTTGGTGAAATGCGTATAGATAAATCCCAAGGAAGCAGCAAGCACAAACCAAGCAAGCAGTTTCCATTTGGCGTTAAGCAATAGTTTGCTGAATTCTACTACCTTGGCCCAAATGGCTTTTAGGTCTACTTCATCCTCGCGTACAGAATCAATCATTTGTTATATTTATTGGAGTTGACGTGCTAAAATCAACAAAGTCATGATAGTAGTTACCGAAGTTAGTGTCCTCGAGTACAGAGCGTCTACATCTACCTTTTTCTTTTCTTCTTTGGGCTTTTCAATCTTGTAAGTGAGTGAAATAACGGCTCCAGGTCGAACGTTCGGATAATCGCGGATGATGCCCAGGTACCTGCGTGTACCTCTTACACTTCCGTCGGGGTATACAACGGTTACGCTGTTTTTATTCGCTTTTTCGGCGAAACCACCAGCCAAATTGCGAACATACCATCGTGCATTCCGGTTACCTCGATACGTAAAAAAGCGTAAATCGTTTTCGCTCAAATTACCTACCTCTACCCCGGCGTTGAGCAAGTCGGCTTCGCGGGTAGCGCGCAAACGGATGCCTACTGTGTTTTGTAAGCTTTGGATTTCAACCACATCACCTGCCAACAAAATGGGGTCGTGCTTCTGATTGCCTTCATTGGCCAATGCCTTTCTGGGGTTAAAGCCTATTTGCTTTCTATTTCCTGCCGTTCTGAGGATGATGCCATTCTCCGTATCGGCCAATACATTTAAACCACCGGCTTTTTTGATGACATGGCTGAGGTGAACCCTGCTGGCTTCGAGGGGATAGGTGCCGGCGTAGAGCACTTGCCCAGATAATTGAACCGTGCGATCTAAATCAAATAGCGGTAAATCACGTACCACTATGATGTCGAAGGGCGCCAAAGTAAAATTCTGGCCGATGACCTTGTATGAGGTATCAACATCCAAGACAATGCGCTCGTAACCAGTTCCCTTGATGTTGTCGTAGTACAAACGAAAAACATCCACACGGCTTTTATCGCTCTTGATGGTAAATCCACCCGCCATTTTCATCAAATCGGCCAATTTCAGATCGGGATTGTAGGTAAAGCTGCTCGGCGTGTTCACCGCACCGGTAACCCTGATGCTTTTAGACAAAGAATAGGTGGTTCTGTCGTAAACTGTCAACACATCACCTGCCCTCAATTTGAACGACTTGTTCGTTTCGAGGTTCACTGGCAGGTATGTTTTAATTTCCGTATTAAACAGGTCTGTTCTCATTACATAGGCCAACGGATCGGCTGTTGGAAGCAAGCCCCCTGCAACCAGCAATGCGTTTTCGATGCTCAATTCGTCTCCAAACTCCAACTGACGATCAAATGGCAATTTTACTGCACCAGTGATTGAGAGTGTTGCTTGGTTGGTGTATTGTTTCTTGGAGAACAAAATCACTTTGTCGCGTGGTGCAATTTGAAAAGTATCCAATTCTGAAGCCTGAAGTTTCAACAGCTTGGTGGTGCCATCTCTGAAGAGACGTTCAACAATCACAAAATCTGATTTGGCTTCTTTTGTTGGTTGGGCTTTTTGTAAAAGGCCCGTAAAAGAAAGCCCTTGTTCGAGCGCATAACTACCAGGATAAAAAACTTCTCCTGCCACTTCAACAAAGGCTTCCAATTGTTTCGTGTTTTGTCTTACACGTATTTCATCGCCTTCCATCAGGCCAACCTTCATCAGGCCCTTCATCACATCGCTCAATTTATACTCTAGCAAAGTGGCAGTATCTGACAATTGGCGGCTAATTTGCACCAAGTCGGTATTGGCATTAAAAAGCAGCCCACCGGCCATTTCTACCAATTCCTTCAAGCCTTCAAGGTCTTTTAATTCGTAACGCATGGGTCGCTTCACCCCTCCTTCAATGCGTACCACACTTCTTGCAACGGGCACATAAATCAGGTCGTTTTGTTGGAGGTCGAGCTCTTTTGCCATTGCTGGATTTCTTAAAAACTCATACACATCTAGTTTGATGCGTTTTTTTCCGCGAATTAATTCAATGTTTCGAACCGATCCGATTTCGTTTGGTCCACCAGCGGCCATCAAGGCACCGAATGGGCTGTTCAAAGCCGATATGGTGAAAGAGCCCCTGAGTTTGGTTTCGCCAAAAACCTGCACTTGAATGGTACGCGCGGTTTGGATTGTCAATACGAATTGATCGGATTGAAAACGATATGCTGTGCTGAATCTTTGCTTTAAGAGCTGGCGGGCATCGCCGAGTGAAACCCCTTGCAAATAAATCTGCGGTAAACCCGTGGGCTGAACATACCCTTGCTGGTTGATTTCAAGCATCAAATCAGCCTGAGAAACGCCAAAAATGGTTACCCTGATGATATCACCTGCACCGAGGATGTAAGTATCGGGAGCTTTGGCACCATCGGTGGTTCTGAAAACCTCCAAGCTTTGGTCTACAAACATGCTATGACCATAGATATCGACTGATTTCTCTGATGGGTTTGATTCTTTAACTGCGTTTTGAACGGCAGCTTCAACCACCTTTTCTGCTGCTGTACTTTTGGCTTCGGCAGCCGGACTCATCACTTCAGGGATGGCATTGTTAGCACCACCCGATTTTTTAGCAGCAGCTGCATCCAGTGCATTGGTTATATCACTTTGTCGTGCTACCAGTAGTTCTGGCGTCAATGTTGCTGCATCTATTCCAATGCCGTTCAGTGCGGCATTTGCCTCTGCTTCTGTTAAGCCTCTTTTGGTCAACTCGGCATCGATGAGCATTTTTTGCTCTTTGGTTGCTTGTGCAAGCAAAAGGTTAGGCATGGCGCTCAAGAGCATCAGCCCCAAGAGCAACAATTGAATGGTTTTGGTTCTCATTTATTTGAAAACAAACTTAAATAATATACCACTGTTTGTTCGAGGTACGCATCGAATTGTTGTTTGGGCTCCCAGTTCAACTCATCTCTGAGACGTGATGCATCAATGGCATAACGCAAGTCGTGCCCTTTGCGGTCGGTCACGTAGGTGATCAATTGCTCTGATTCACCAGTGGCACAGCCCAACTTGGTGTCCATGATGGCGCATAGTTTTTTCACCAATTGGATATTCTGCCATTCGTTGTTGCCGCCTACATTGTAGGTGCGGCCGCTGGCTCCCCGGTGCCAAATGGCATCCATGGCAGCAACGTGATCGCCCACGAACAACCAATCGCGTACATTTTCACCTTTGCCGTAAACCGGAATGGGTTTGCGATTTAGAATGCTGTTGATCACCACCGGAATCAACTTTTCGGGGTATTGGTTCGGCCCATAGTTATTCGAGCAATTGCTGATTACCACGGGCAAGCCATAGGTTTCGTGGTAAGCGCGTACAAAATGATCGCTGCTGGCTTTGGATGCTGAATAGGGTGAACGGGGATCGTAGGGGGTGTCTTCGGTGAAGTAACCCTCGGCACCCAAACTGCCGTACACCTCATCGGTGCTGATGTGGTAGAATAGGTACTTGTTGCGGTCGGCATGTTCGCCCCAGGCCTTTACAGCTGCATTGAGCAGGGTAACCGTACCTACCACATTGGTGGTTACAAACTCCATGGGGTTTTCGATGGAACGGTCCACGTGGCTTTCGGCTGCCAGGTGCATGACCCCGTCGATTTGGAATTCGGCAAAAAGGCGCTGGATGAGGGCTGCATCGCAGATATCGCCTTCCACAAAAACAGCGTTCGGATAGGAGTCGCTTTTCAGCGCCTTTTTTGATTCGGAATTCGGAATTCGGAATTCGGAATTCAATTTCAGCGGTTCCAAGTTATCAAGATTTCCTGCGTAGGTCATTTTGTCGAGGACAATGACGCGGTATTGCGGATAGGACTTGACGAAGTGGATGGCGGCGTGTGAGCCGATGAAGCCGGCTGCGCCGGTCATGAGGATGTTACGTTCGAAATTCATGCTATTCGGGATTCGTTGTTCGGGCTAAGCCCTCACATTCGGGATTCGGAATTCGGGATTCGTTGTTCGAGCTGAAGCTCTCACATTCGGAATTCAGAATTCGGAATTCGGGATTCGTTGTTCGAGCTGAAGCTCTCACATTTGGAATTCGGATTTGAAAGACCACGTTCAGCGACGCTAAACTTTGATTGCGAATATCGCATCTCGAATTTCAATGCTTGGGAAACTTAGAGCCCTTGTATTCACTATTTTGTAAATAGAGAATAAAGGAACTCAAATTATTTGAAAGTTGCCTGCTCTTTTCAACGAAAGCGTCTAATTGTGCATCAGAGATATATCCCCTATCAAAGGCCTGATAACACTGAGAACGTGTTTCGTCATTTGAGCCACGCGCGATAGTTAAAAAGTTGATGAATTCTTTATTTCCACCTCTTCCAAAACCTTCTGCTATGTTGTCCATCACTGAACCAGCAGCGGCTCTCATCTGATCTCTGAGTCTGAAGTCTTTAAGAAAAAGATTCAAATTCACCATTTCCATAACCTCTATGTGTTGGCTTCGTGCAGCTTGCCAAACCGGTAAATCTTCAAAACACTTATAAGCCATAGCATTCGGGATTCGTTGTTCGGGCTAAGCCCTCACATTCGGGATTCGGGATTCGTTGTTCGAGCTGAAGCTCTCACATTCGGAATTCGGAATTTAGGATTTGGAATTCGTTGTTCGAGCTAACGCTATCACATTTGGGATTCGAATTTGAAAGACCAGGTTGAGCTGAGCTGAACGTTCATTCCGAATATCGAATTCCAAATCCCGAATGATAATGCGGTGCGCTCAGGCGCGCCAGAGCAAGATGTGCGGTTGGCTTTCAAAATCATATCCCAATCCATCGTGATCGGGAAGTTGCACTGTATACCTGATTTTTCGGTTGATAAGTCCTTCGGCTTTGGGGATGAGTTGTTCAAGATAGTTCATGTCCACGTGTCCTACCAGCCGCAAATCAATAATACCAGAATCGTGGCCTCGGGCGTAGTCTCCTACCACCACGGCTGACTCTAAATTTCCAATGCGCTGCAGTACTGTTTCAATGATTTGGTCAAAACCCAAGTACTTGGCCACTAAATTACGAATATCTTGATAAATGGGGTGTTGGGTGTTCGCCTTGTACAGAATCGTGTTGCCAACGGCTTCCGATTGCAGGAGTCCGGCTTCTGAAAGTCGGTTGAGTTCTGTACGCACGGCATTGGTGCTTTCACCGTATTCTTCGGCCAAAGACCGCAAATAAGCTTTGTTGTTGTTGCTGAAAAACTTCAGCAGCAACTTGATGCGGGTTTTGGATGTGATGAGGGTCTCGAGCACGCTAATTCAAAGTTCAAAGTTCAAAGTTCAAGGTTCAAAATTGGCATTGAAGGCGGCGCCTTCAATTGAT
>ERZ1066127.86-NODE-86-length-60948-cov-12.987109_pt1 | contig 60948 bp, 50 predicted proteins | sample MGYA00382774_ERZ1066127 | MGnify/ENA primary metagenome ERZ1066127 (study PRJEB33369, sample SAMEA5778357) | biofilm metagenome | biome: Industrial cooling water; feature: Water cooling tower basin; material: Biofilm | place: United Arab Emirates | collected...
TTTCGTCAAATTCCGTTGAAAATCAAAGGATTGCGTCTTAGCCTGACGCGGATGATAAACAGGTTAGTCCCTCCGCAGTCGGCATGAAGGAGGCAGATATTAAGCTCCTTCACAGTAGGTTCTTACGCGATCTTCCATTTGGCGACGTTTTGAGTCCTGAGCGATCAGTTTACGATCTCGCTAGCGTTATGTTCGCTAGTGATCTGGTGCGCTTGCGGGAACATTTCCGCTGCGTGGAGCCGATCATCGAGTTTTCAAATCACTTGTGCTACGGAGGTGAAATCAAGTGCCTAAGAGTCCCTACCGCCACAGAGCGCATCACACCGCCTCTCGTCGATGTCTATGTGAAGGACGGTGCTCGCGACGGTCGAGGCAAGGTAAACAGAGTGGAGGCTCAGGCGATCGTCAATGAAATCAAGGCTCTGACAAGCGATCCTCGATTTGCAGAAAGGACTATCGGTGTCGTGTCCCTTCTGGGAGCGGATCAACCCAAGATCATTCGTGAATTGCTTGTTACGCAAATTGGCGAGGAAACCATGCTCGCCCATCAGATTCGTTGTGGAGATGCCATGACATTCCAAGGGCGTGAAGCAGATATCATCCTGATTTCCATGGTGTCAGACGGCGACAGCGTCCGCGCCCTGAGTGGAGAAATGTACGAGCAAAGGTTCAATGTAGCCGTATCCCGTGCCCGAGATCGGCTTTACCTCTTCCGCAGCTTTAAACGAGAAGATATCAAGGAAAATGATCTTCGATCAAAATTGGTCTCTCACTTCGCAAATCCGCTAAAGCGCGATGTTGAAAAGAAAGGACGAGACCGCTGCGAGTCACCCTTTGAAATCGAAGTTTACGATAAACTAAACGCTGCGGGCTACCGTATCTTGCCTCAGGTGCGGGCTGGCGGTTACAGGATTGATCTTGTCGTCGAAGGAACGGCAGGCAGAAGACTGGCTGTCGAATGTGATGGAGATCAGTATCACGGTCCCGATATCTGGATGGAAGACCTGCAACGCCAAAGGACTCTTGAGAGGGCAGGTTGGCGCTTTTGGCGCTGCTGGGGTTCCAGTTGGGTTCGTGATCCCGAGGGATGCTTTCGCAGCCTCGTCGAAGCGCTGGAAGAGCAAGGAGTCGATCCTATCGGAGGAATGGATGCCGACTTGAGTGATGTTGTTGAATATCGCGAGGTATATGGGTTTCCTGAAGATGATTTGGTTGAAACAGAAGCAATTAATGTAGGCGAGGATACACGAGTACAGACTCTAGTGGATAATTGTGTTTTGTCCAATAGTCATAAGCTGGATACAGAAGTATCTGCTGTAACACCAAGACACGTTGACGATGTTGATGACGCAACCATAAGCAAGGCAATACAAACTGTTCTGAGCAAGTGTCCTAATCGGACATGTACCGTTGAGTCACTTTCTACAAAAATTTTGAAGTCTTTGGACATTCGCACGCGAAGTGGACCTAGAATAGAGTTTGCCAAACGGGTAATGCGCATCAGTGAAAAATTAGAACGTAAAGGCGTAATTGAACGATATAAATCTACCAATGAACGCTTTCGTTTGATCGCGCCTGAGTTGTTTTGAACTGTGGTGTGATTATGATGTAAAGCACATCATTCGCTTCGATATGTCCGAGTTCATGGAAGAGCATAGCGTTGCCAAGCTGATAGGCTCGCCGCCGGGCTATGTGGGGCATGACGAAGGTGGGCAACTGACTGATGCGATCCGCACTCACCCCACAGCGTCGTGCTATTCGATGAGATCGAGAAAGCGCACCCCAAGGTCTTGGATGTGTTTTTGCAGATGTTTGATGAAGGCATGCTCACCGATGGGCAGGGGCGGAAGTGCAGCTTTCGCGAATCTGTGATCATTCTTACCAGCAATCTGGGGAGTGGGGTGGTGAAGAAGAGGGCGATGGGATTTGGGGCACAGGAGGAGGCAGGCGGGCAAGATACCCGCACCACGGTGGAAGAGGCGATCAAGAGGCACCTGCGGCCTGAGCTGCTGAATCGGCTGACGAAGATGGTGCATTTCCGTCCACTGAGCTGGGAAACCGCGCGGTTGATCGTGGGGAAACACTTGAAACAACTCAACCGCATGATCGCAGATCGGGGGGTGACGGTGGAGCTGGCAGACGATGCCGTGGCGCTGATCTTGCGTCATGGCTTTAGCGCGGAGTATGGAGCCAGAAGCATCGAACGTGTGATGGATCAAATGATCGGCACGCTACTCGCCGAGGCGCTGTTGAGCGGAAAATTCCATGCGGGGCAAACGATCCGCTTCACAGCCGATGGCGAAGAACTCAAGATTTGACGGGGAGCACACGCGCCCTCGCGTGTTGTTTGCGGCGCCCCCGCCGCAAACTGGCAGGTATCATCTTTGTCATTGTCTAAGGAAAGATGTTCCGGATCAGATTGTCTGAGCCTGCGTTTTTCTTTTTCGCAAGGGATAGAGCGAAATGATCTTGTTGTCATCATGCTGCCTTCGAAGCGCGTGGGCGCACTTCGATACACGCGAGGGCGCGTGTGCTCCCCATCATCCATGTTCGACAACAACATCCGTGGTTTTTATTCCTGAATGTAGGACTATGACGTTTGCCGAGACAGGCAAGATGCCTGTCCTACGATTTCGCCACGGAGCCCATCATGACGGCGAGGGCTTTGGCGATCTCGGTGACGCTGTCGGGGCCGGGGAGGTGGATGTTGAGGCGGGTGTTGCCTTGGTCATCGGTGCTGACGCAGTGGAGCAGGTTTTCGCGGATGCGGGCGACTACGGATTCCTCGGCTTGGTCGGCGCGCATGGCGGCGCCGAGCATGGTGAAGGCGGAGGTGACGAGCTGGCCGGCGGCGGCTTGGACTTTGGGGAGATTGGGTATGGGCGTGGCGGAAATGTCCGGCACGGTGCTGCGGTCTTCTTCGGCCTCGGGTTTCGCGCCTAACAGAACTTCGAGGCGGCGTTTGAGCTCATCCACCCCGCTGACCATTGAGACTTCGTTGAGGTTGGAATCGGGATCGAGGACGGCGTTGGCGAGTTCGTGTTTGGCGGAGAGGGTGGCTAGCAGGTTTTCCTCGATGGTTTTTTCCGTGACCAGAATGTAAACGTGGACTTTGCGCTTCTGGCCCATGCGGTGGGCGCGCGCGATGCGTTGCTCTAACAGCGCGGGGTTCCATGGCAGATCGACATTGATGATGGTATCGGCAGCTTGCAGGTTGAGGCCGGTGCTGCCGGCATTGGTGGTGAGAAACACACGACACTCGGGGTTTTTCTGGAACTCGTTGACGAGGAGTTGGCGTTGTTTTTGCGGCACGCTGCCTTCGAGGCGCACGAAGGGGAGTTGGTGTTGTTGGAGGATGGGGACGATGAGATTGAGCATGCCGGTCCATTCGCTGAAGATGATGATCTTGCGCGCGGGTTCCTGGGCGAGTTGCTCTAACAGCTCAGCGAGTTTTTCGAGTTTGCTGGAGAAGCCGGGCGTTTGTTTATCGACGAGCACGGTGCTGTTCGCGGTCATGCGGCACATGAGCAGGGCACGCTGGAGGCGCAGCAGATCGACTTGGGTGAGGAATTTTTTCTGGGTAATGGTATAGACGGTGGCCATGTGGGCGCTGTGGAGATTGATCTGCTCCTCGGTGGCGGGGATGCGGATCATTTCCGTGGTGCGGCTGGGGAGATCCAGCGAGACGCTCTGGCGGGTGCGGCGCAGCAGGCAGGGGGCGAGTTGTTCGCGGAGGGCGGCGAGGTTTTTGAAGCCGGTGACCTTGCCGGTCTCGGTGGCGATGCGGTGTTTGTGGATGAAGCGATAGGCGGGGCCGAGGCGGCGGGGATCGATGAACTCCATGACGCTGTAGAGGTCATCGAGGCGGTTTTCCAGCGGTGTGCCGGTGAGCACAAGGGCGTAGCGGGAGCGCAAGCCCTTGATGACGCGGCTGGTTTTTGCCTCCCAGTTTTTGATGCGCTGGGCTTCATCGAGGATGATGAGGTCCCAGTGGCAGCGCTCGATATCGAGGTAATCGCGGAGGACTTGTTCGTAGTTGCAGACGGTGAAAAAGGCATCGCTGGCGTAGGCGCTGTGGCGCTCGGCGAGAGCACCGCTGACGAGCTGTACGCTGCGGTCGCAAAATTTGTGAACCTCATTGCGCCACTGGGATTTCAGCGAAGCGGGGCAGATGACGAGGACCTTGCGGATGCCGCAGTGGCGGGCGAGAAATTCCGCGACGCCCACGCCTTGGATGGTTTTGCCCAGGCCCATTTCATCGGCCAGCACGGCACGTCCTTTTCCGGCGGCGAAGGCGATGCCATCGAGCTGATAGGGGAGCAGCTCGGCGTGCAGCAGGGTGCTGCGCAGCGGGTGGGCGGCGGGATTTTTTCTGATCTCGCGGATGAAGGCATCGAGCTGGGTTTGGTGCAGCTTGGCCTGGAGCTCCTCTTCGGCATCGGGGTAGAGCACGTAGGGCATGCCGGATTTTTCCATGGTGCTGATGATTTGGAAAAGCTCCTGGATGTCTTGGATGGACTGCGTTTCGCGCCCGCGCCAGGGAGCGAGCAGTTCTTTTTGCGCCTTGGGCAGCTTGGTGGGGATATCGATGGCGAGGCGAAGGTCGCCATCGTACTTGGCGTGGATGGCCACTTGGTCGGGTTGCCAAGGTTTGGCCAGTGCTTTTTCGCCATGTTTTTTGCGCACATGGCTGATGACCTTCATGATGTGCTTGCAGGTGCCGAGGTGATTGCGCTTGAAGTCGGGGCAGGAGCAATAGCTTTGGCCGCGCTGCACGCCGCGCAGGGCGACGCGGTAGCTTTTGCCGGAGGCGGCACTGGCGACCAGGTAGTCGCTCCACGGTGTGGTGGGGTCCGTGGCCTTGATGCGCATGATTTCCTCCTCGGCGCGTTTTTGGCGTTCGGCCAGCGCACGGGCATCGATCTCCTGCTCGCTCATGAGTTCCCACGGCACATCCACCACCGGCTGCGCTGCGAGACCGAGGGCGAATTTTTCCTCTAACAATAGCGAAAACGTGGCAGCGATGGCGAGGGGGCGATCGTCGGCTGTGGCATTGCATGCGATGGCGAGTTGATCCTTGTGCGCTGGGTGTTGGGTGATTTTTACGATGGCGGGAGCGGTTAGCACTTCTGAAGGCGGAAAGCTCACCTGAAAGAGGTTTTTGAGAAACACCACTTGCTCGGCGATGTCGATTTCCCACGAGGCGACTTTCGGCAACAGCTTCGCGGTTTCCAGGCCCATGCACTTTTGCGCTTGCTGGATGGTCAAGTGTGAAAGGATGTCGTGTAGGGTGAGGTCTTTGGACTTTTTGACTTTCATGCGTGGATCATAGGGAGCTTTTCCGGATCGGGCAAGCCAGAGCGATCGTCCCTGGGCGAACTTTTCCCATCCGTGCGCCGCCTGAGTGATACCGGAGTGAGCGGATCAGATCGTGGCGATGAGGGACTCGACCCAGCGCGGGACTTCCGTGCCGGCAGGACCTTGCCTTTGCTCGTCGAAAAACTCCGTGTTTTGTGTCGGCTGGAGATTGATTTCTATCGTACGCGCCTCGCAGAGTTTGGCAATTTGCACCAAGCCTGCCGCCGGATAGACCGCGCCGCTGGTGCCGATGGACACGAACAGGTCACACTCGACCACGGCTTGCTCGATCTTGCCCATCTGATACGGCATTTCCCCGAACCAGACGATGTCCGGCCGAACGCATCCGGTGTGGTGACAGCGGGGACACTCGCTGGTCTCACCCATGGGGCCATGCCACGGGAATCTTTCACGGCACTCGGTACACAGGCCGGAAAGCAGCGAGCCGTGCATGTGGATCACGTGCTGGCTGCCGCCGCGTTCATGGAGATCATCCACATTTTGCGTGACCAACGTGAGCTTGTGTCCTAGCCGTTTTTCCAAGTCGGCCAGAGCGCGGTGGGCGGCATTGGGCTCCACTTGCTGCAGAAACGCCCGGCGCATGTTGTAAAATTCCTGAACCAGGGCGGGATTGCGGGCGTAGGCTTCCGGTGTGGCCACATCTTCCACGCGATGCCCCTCCCAGAGGCCATCACTGGCGCGGAACGTGGGCACACCTGATTCGGCGGAAATGCCTGCGCCGGTGAGAACGACAATTTTCATGCGGTCACGCTATCAGAAGCCATGCTTTTTGGCAAGGACATCGGGAAATGATCACGTTTTCACGCGCCATGGCGGCAAAACCATTTAAATAAAATTGCCTTCGGCATGCGCTTTCCTCCACAACATCCTTATGCGCAGCACCTTTCTATTTTTCCTGAGCACTCTTTTTGCCTTCGCCCAGTTCGATGCCTTTTCCGACCCTGCCGGTGAGGGCAATGAGGCATCGCAATCGGCCCTGGTCAGCGAGGTGAAGTCCGTTTCACCGGGGCAGACCTTTGCCGTGGCATTGGCGTTGTCGCACCCCGAGGGCTGGCACTCGTATTATCTGAATTCCGGCGGCATCGAAGACAGCCCCACCATTCAGTGGAAACTGCCTGCAGGCTTTACGGCTGGTGCCATCCAGTGGCCCGTGCCACACATCAGCGATCCCGCCTTTCAGATGGATGAAGCCAACCCGGAAAAATCCTACACCTATGCCAAGGACGAGGCCTTTCTCATCACCGAAATCACCGTGCCGGCCAATACCAGCCTGATCGGCACCACCATCACCATCGAGGCAAATGCCACGTGGCAGATTTGCAAAGAATCATGCAAGCCGGAAAAGGGCCGATTCAGGCTGGAGTTGCCAGTGACAGCCAAGAGCGAGCCGGATGCCACCCATGCCGCGGCCTTTGCGAGCGCCCGCGCGCGTCATCCGAAGCCCACGGATGTTACCTTCCAAGCGGTGAAAAACGGCGCATCCTTGCAATTTCGCATCGACGGCGCGAAGCAGTGGGAACAAGTGCATTTCATCGCTGATCAAAACATGATCGTGCCCCTTGCGGCCATGAGTGCGAAGCAGGACGGCGATGCCTTGGTGATCGATCTGAAGACCCGCAAGGAGTTGTTCAATGGCGTGGAAACGGGAGCCGCGAAGGCGCTTTCGGGCATTCTCGTTTACCAAGAAGCCGGGGCCACGCGCGCTGTCACCGTGCCGGAAACCGCCATCACCAAGGCACCCGCCCCGCCCTTGCCATGGGGCGAGTTTTTCCCCGTGCTGTTCGGTATGTTTCTGGGCGGCCTCATTCTCAATCTGATGCCTTGCGTGTTCCCGGTGATCGGCATCAAAATTCTCGGCTTCGTCCAGCAATCGGGCCAGGACAAGCGCAAGATCATCCTGCACGGACTTGCCTTCACCGTAGGCGTCTTGGTGAGTTTCTGGATCCTGAGCAGCATTCTTTTCATCGCGCGCCAGACGGTGGGTGGCGAAGAATTAGGCTGGGGCTATCAATTGCAAAACCGCTGGGTCGTGCTGGGCCTGATGATGCTGATGTTCATCATGGCGCTGAATCTTTTCGGGGTGTTTGAAATGGGCACCTCCGCGACCGGCGTGGGCGGTCATTTGCAGAGTAAACAGGGAATGGAAGGCTCGTTTTTTTCCGGCTTCCTTGCCACCGTGGTCGCCACGCCCTGCTCGGGTCCGTTCCTCGGCGCAGCCATCGGCGCGGCCATCGTGCTGCCGCCCGTGCAATTTTACACCGCATTCACCGTCATGGCCCTGGGTCTGGCGTTCCCCTATCTGCTGATGTCCGCCTTCCCGAAACTGGTCGATTACCTGCCACGCCCGGGCGCCTGGATGGAGACCTTCAAACAGGGCATGTCCTTCTTGCTCTTTGCCACCGCAGGCTACCTGCTGTGGGTTTACACCGGACTTATCGATCTCGATCACATGCTCAATCCCATCTTCGGACTCTCCGCCGTGGCATTGGCCTGCTGGATTTACGGGCGCTGGAACACCATGGCCCGCCCGCGTCCGGTGCGGATCTATGCCACCATCACCGCACTGTTTTTTGCCGTGGGCGGCATCTACTACGCTGGTAGTATCAAAAAAGGCGTGGAGTGGGAAACATGGTCCCACGAGCGCGTGGAGGAGCTGCTGGCGGAAGGCCGTCCGGTGTACGTCGATTTCACCGCCAAGTGGTGTTTGACCTGCCAGGTGAACAAACGCAATGCCTACAGCGAAGAGGTGATCGCCTTGATGAAAGAGCGCGGCGTGGTCGCCCTCAAGGCGGACAAGACCAAACCCGATTCGAAGATCGAGGACAAACTCAACGAGCTGGGCCGCACCGCCATTCCCGTCAACGTCCTCTATGTTCCCGACAAGGAGCCCATCATCACGCCGGAGGTCCTCACGCCGGGTTATCTGCTCGATTTGTTCCGGCTCAACACCCAGGTACCCCAGGAAAATTCCCCGTCATCCGATTGAATCATTCCACCGCATTCCGCGTCTCACACGGCACTCATGAAACGGCATCGACTTTGCTATCTGCTCGCCACCCTGTGGTGCACCTCGTGTGTGCCCATCATTCAGGAAAGCGGTCAACCTTCCCAGTTCGACACGGCTTACGACACCCTGCCACCGGGCAACCCCGCCCCCACGGACACCCGCCCCACCTACCCCTATGCAGTGAAAACCAGCACGCCCGGCATCGTCATCAGCCCCTATGAACCCTACAACGTCCTCGACGTCACCGGGATGCGTTCCGGGCAATTGGCGCTCGATACGTCCTGCAACCAAAAGTTCCGCGTTCCCTGATCCGCAGGTGCGTCGCCCTAACGAATCATCACTCCACCAGCTACGTGCATCCGCTCTTGCCATTCGCGGGGCTTGCATCATAATGCGTGGGTCATGAAATCGTTTTTCAGCGCCGCGCTGTGCACCACCTGCCTCTTGGCCGCCGAGCCGCAGGCCTCTTACGCCATCACAACCATCGGTGTGGGGGCCAAGCCCCCGGCGGCGGCAGAGCTTTTGTTCGATGGCTCCCAAAAGATGTTAGAGGAAAAATGGACCTACTGGCAGGGCCCGCGCTTCGGCTCCTCCCTGCCGATCAAGTGGCCCATCGTCGAGGACCCTGTGGATGGCGGCACCTGCGTGAAAACGGATGACCCCGCCGTGAAAAAAGGCATGTATGGCGTGGCGGACATCGTCACAAAAAAATCCTTCCGCGATTTCCGTTTGCACGTCGAGTTCCACATCGCCAAACCCGGCGGCAACAGCGGCGTCTATCTGCAAAACCGCTACGAGATCCAGATCCTCGATGGCGACAAAACCAAGCACGGCATGGCGGCGGTGATCAATGAGACCGAGTCACCCTACGCCCTCTACCGCGGTGTGGGCACCTGGAACAGCTACGACATCATCTTCCGCGCCGCGCGATTTCACGAAGGAAAACTCACGGAACAGGCCTTGGTCACCGTTTATGTCAACGGTCAACCCGCGCATCACAACGTCAAGATCAACCAGGTCTGGGGCGGTCCCAACTCCGGCGTTGATGGTGGCAACGACGGCGGCAAAGGCATCACCGATTCCCCACAGGGCATCAAACTCCAGGCGGAAGGTCACGATGTGCGCTATCGCAATATCTGGATCCAGGAGCTGGACCTTGTGAAACCGGACACCTCTTTCACCCCATGAATCCCATGCGAAAATCCCTCGTCTTCCTGCTAGCCATCACCGCGGCTCTGGCACAGGAAAAAACCCCGCCGCGCAAGCTGCGTTTCCTCGCCGTGGGTGACATGCCGCCCTTCCGCCAGGAAATCCGCGATGGCGTGCGCTATGAGCTGGAGGCCGAGCCCGGCACCGTCCCGCCGCGCCAGATCCAGATCCCTGCGGGCGAGGGAAAACCCCTCGACACCATGCTGTCGTTAGGGTCCTTTTCCACCTCACTTACCGTCCCCTCCGGCATGACCCAGGTGGTCTTGCAAACGAAGCAGGGCGAGGCCCTGGTGCCCTGGCATCAAGTGAACATTCCCGCGCAGGGAGACTCCCTCGTCGTCTTGTGGCGCGATCCGAAGAAAAACACATGGGAGGCCGCGCGCTCCGCGGTGATCGGCGATGACTTGGTGGCCTTCCCCTCCGGCAGCGTGCGCTTGATCAACATCCTGCCCACCACCGCACGATTTCTCTTCGCGGAGCAAACCATCGACATCACCGCCGGCGGCCTCAAAGTGCTGCCTCTGACCCAGGCCACCACACCGGTGCAAGTCTCCGTGCTCGATGCCGCACAGCAATGGCGTGTGGTCTATCAGAGTGCCATCACCCAGAACTCCGGTGAGCGTGGCAATGTGATCCTCTATCGCGCCGATGGCGTCAGCCCCCGCACACCCGTCAAGGTGCTCAATCTCCGCGAACCCGCTCCCGCCCCACCCGCACCATGAAAATCCATCGAATCTTCTCCACTCTCATAACCTGCGCCTTCGGTCTTTTCAGCACGTTCCCTGCCTCAGCCGAAGAGGGCTGGGTGCCGCTCTTCAATGGCAAGGACCTCAGCGGCTGGACGCCGAAAATTTCCGGCTACCCCGCCGGAGAAAACGCCCTCCGCACCTTCCGCGTGGAAGACGGCATCCTCAAGGTCTCCTATACCGACTACAAGGAATTCGGCAAAAAATTCGGCCACCTCTACACCGACAAATCCTACTCCCATTTCATCCTGCGCATGGAGTATCGCTTCGAGGGCGAAAAAATGGCGGACGCTCCCAGCTACGTGAATTTCAACAGCGGCGTCATGTTTCATTCCCAATCCGCCGCCAGCATGCCACTGGATCAGGGCTTCCCCGCCAGCCTGGAAATGCAATTCCTCGCCGATGAGGGCAAAGGCCCGCGCGCCACGGGAAATGTCTGCACGCCCGGCACCCACATCCACATCGATGGCAAGCTCGTCACCCAGCACATTGTCGAATCCACCGCGCCCACCTTTCCCGCGAACGAGTGGGTGAAGATCGAGGTGGAAGTCCACGGCCACGAGCAAATCATCCACCGCGTCAACGGCAAGGAGGTGCTGCGTTACCAACACCCGGTGCTGGATCCCGCGTGCCGCATTTCCCCCGCCCAGTCACTCATCGATGCCGGTGCCCCGGTGAAACTCGCCTCCGGCCACATCGCACTCCAGGCCGAAGGCCACGGCGTCTGGTTCCGCCAGATCGAGCTCAAGGAGTTGCAGAAACCTGCCAAGCCTTGAGACATTTCGCAAACGAACATGAATTCCCACCGCTTGCCACTTGCGATCATTCTGCTCGTATGGATCATCGCAGAGGCATGGGTGGCATGGTATTGGTGGCCTTCCCGGCATTTTTCCCAAGAGTTCCCATCGGTGGGAATCCCCATCACCGCAATAGCCCTCGTCATGATGGGATGGACTTTGCTGAGATCCTTCGCAATCAAATTATCCCATCAATCCGGCCTGGGTAAGTTTTGGGGCATCGTATTGCTTTTTGTGGCTTCGGTCATGGGCGGATTTGCGCCGTTTTCCTTGGGCAGGATATTGGCAGACAACAACATGTTCAGAGCATCCTTTCATGGAGAGGCTGGTTGGCCGGCAGCCGTTTGCAGCATCTCTTTGTGGTTGATGGGTGCCATGTATTTCGTGGCCTGCCTGGTGGAAATTCTCTTGAAGACAAATTCCACACAGCGACTTTCTCACCAGTGAGTCGTACACCATGCCCTTGATAACAGCGGAGCGGGCTCTCACTGAGATTTTCCGTCAGAACCTGCCGATTCCCTCAAACCGCCATGGTGGGGTAATCATTGTAGCCCTTCGGGCCGGGGACGTAGAAGGTGGTGGGGTCCGGGGTGTTGAGCGGTGCTCCGGCGCGGATGCGCGCGGGCAGATCGGGATTGGCGAGGTAACTGGTGCCGAAGGCGATGGCATCCACCGCACCGGATTCCACCGCGCTGGCCGCCTCTTCCGGGGTGTAAAACATATTGGACACCAGCACGCCACGATAAGCCGCACGCATGGGCGTGAGCACATCGCCTTGCTGGATTTGATAGAGATCACCGCGCATCACGTGCAGATAGGCCAGCGGCACTTCATTGAGCTGCCCGGCCAACCAGGTGTAGAGGCCGATGGGATCGCTGTCGCGCATAGAATTAAAGCTGTTCAGAGGTGAAAGCCGCAGGCCCACGCGATCACCACCCCATACCGAGGATACGGCGTCAATCACTTCCATCAGGAAGCGCGCGCGGTTCTCACGCGAGCCGCCATACGGGCCGCTGCGCTGATTGGAACCATCGCGCAGAAACTCATCGATCAGGTAGCCATTCGCGCCGTGGATTTCCACGCCATCGAAGCCCGCCGCGAGCGCATTTTCCGCCGCTTTGCGGAAACCTTCGACAATGCCGGGAATTTCCTCATCGGTCAGCTCACGCGGTATTACGTAGGGTTTCTTGCCCTCCGGGGTATGAACCTCATCATTTTCGATCGCCAACGCGCTGGGAGCCACCGGTTGCGCGCCGTCATTGAGCAGCGGGTGGCAGGCCCGTCCGCCGTGCCAGAGCTGCAGGAAAATACGGCCACCACGGGCGTGGACGGCATCGGTCACCAAGCGCCAGCCCTCGATCTGAGCCGCGGAGTAAATCCCCGGCTCACGCCAGAACGCAGAGTTTCCTTCCATCACCATGGTTGCCTCCGCGATCAGCAATCCGGCATCGGCTCGCTGGGCGTAGTGCTCGGCCATCATGGCGCCGGGCACGTGATCATCCTCCGCCCGGCAACGGGTCAAGGGCGCCATGAAAATGCGGTTGTCCACGGTGAGTGGACCAAGCTGGAGCGAATCAAAAAGTGTGGGCATGAGAAAGTGGCCACGGATACGCAGCCAAGAGCCCCGTTCTTAGCGACGAATTCTCCCGAGGCTCACCCGCACAGCCGGCGACCTCGGAAATGCTCGTTTGAGCTTGCGTCTTGCGCGTTCCAAAAGCAGGCTCTCGCCGTTCCGTCATGTCCGATCTCTCTCTTGCCACACACGCCGCGCTGGAAGCGGGAAAACTTTTGCGCGAAAAATTCGGTCAGTTGGCCGTGGTGGATGAAGCCACCCACCACGACATCAAGCTGCAGCTCGACAAGACCTCGCAGGATCTCATCACCGGGATTTTGCTCGCCGCATGTCCGGACGATGCGCTCTACGGTGAGGAAGGCATCGCGGGCAACCAGGCATCCGATCGCCAGTGGATCGTGGATCCCATCGATGGCACGGTGAATTTTTTCTACGGCATCCCGCATTTCTGCGTCTCCATCGCCTTGCGCGTGAAGGGGGAAATCGTGGTGGGCGTGATTCATGATCCCATGGTGCAGGAGACCTGGACGGTGGAAAAAGGTGGTCCCGCCCTGCACAACGGCGCTCCGATTGCCGTTTCCCAGCGCACCCAACTGGAGGAGTCCATCCTGTTTGTGGGCTGCGGGAAAGATGGCGATGCCCTGCGCACCGGCATGGACCGCTTCGCGCGGGCCTCCGTGCGCGCCCGCAAGATGCGCATGATGGGCTCCGCCGCGCTCGGCATGGCCTACATCGCCTCCGGGCGTCTCGATGCCTACGTGGAGTCGAAAATTTCCCTCTGGGACATCGCCGCAGGCCAGTTGCTGGTGGAAACGGCAGGTGGCAAGGTGAGCCTCACGCCCTCGCCCCAGAATCCGGATTCCTACTCCATCGTCGCCACCAACGGCCTCATTCCCATCGAAGAAATTCTCTAACATTCGTACTACCATGTCCGCACTTCCCGTCATCGTCGGAGGCACCGTTGCCATTGATAACGTCATCACCCCGCAAGCCGAGGCCAAGGAGCTGCTCGGTGGCTCGGCCTCCTATGCTGCCCTCGCTGCCGCGTATTTCACCCGCCCGGTTCATCTGGTGGGGATCATCGGTCACGATTACCCGCAACACCATCTGGAGATGCTGGAGGATCACGGCGTGACCCTCGACGGCGTGGAGCGCTCGGAAGGCGAATCCTTCACCTGGACCGGCGAATACCACGCCAACATGAACGACCGCACCACGCACCGCGTCGGTCTGAACGTGTTGGAAAACTGGCAGGTCAAGGTGCCGGCGGCGATTTCTACTACGTCCATCGTAGTTCTCGCCAACATGTCGCCGGACAACCAGTTGCAGATGCTGGCCGGTTGCACCGCGTCGCCGCGTTTTGTCATCGCGGACACCATGGATCTGTGGATCAACATCGCCAACGAGCGACTGCACGATGTGCTGCGCGAGCTCGATCTGTTTGTGATCAACGAGGGCGAGGCCCGCGAATTCACCGGCACCTCGAACCTGATCCTGGCGGGCCAGCGATTGTTGGCCAAGGGACCGCGCCACGTCATCATCAAGCTCGGTGAGTTCGGCGCGATGCTGTTCACCGGCCAGGCCGAGGGCTGGCAGGTCGGCCCGGAAACTTTCTTCCGCTCGGCGGCATTCCCGCTGCACGAGGTCGCCGATCCCACCGGTGCGGGCGATACCTTCCTCGGTGCCCTGGCGGGCTATCTGGCATCGCTCGGCAAAACAGAATTCACCTTTGCCGATATCCGCCAAGCCGTGGTCAAGGGCTCCATCCTCGCCTCCTTCACCTGCGAGGAGTTTTCCACACGCAAGCTGCAATCCCTGAGCCAGGAAGAAATTCGCGAACGCGAGCAGTTGTTCAAGGTGCTCACCGGATGGTGAACTTGATTCAGGAAAAAGCCGACGGCGGGCGAGAAAACTTTTTGCCGGATTCCGCTTCCCATCCTCAGGTCCAGGGATCATGGTGTCGTGGTGAAAACGATTCTTTCGCTCTTCCTCACGTTCACTCTGCTCATGCATTCCGCTGAAGTGGCGCCCAACATCGTGGTGATTCTCAGCGATGACCAGGGCTGGACCGATTACGGCTTCATGGGCCACCCGGAAATCAAGACCCCGCATCTGGATCAGCTCGCCGCGCAAAGCCTGGTGTTTGAGCGCGGCTATGTGGCATCGCCCCTGTGCCGGCCATCCCTCGCTTCCCTGCTCACCGGCCGCCTGCCCTACGACCATCGCATCACCGGCAATGACGTGGATGGCAATCGCAACCGCGAGGCACTGGACAAACCCCTGCGCGATTCCTTTCACAAACTTCCCAGTTTCATTCGCCTTCTCACCCAAAAAGGCTATCTCACCCATCAGTCCGGCAAATGGTGGGAGGGCTCCTACCAAGACGGCGGCTTCACCCACGGCATGACGCGTGGCGAGCGCCATGGCGATGCCGGGCTGGTCATCGGCCGCGAGACGATGAAGCCCGTGACCGATTTCATCGACATGGCGAAGGCGCAGAAAAAGCCTTTCTGCGTCTGGTATGCGCCCTTTTTACCGCACACACCGCACAATCCCCCGCAGCGCTTGTTGACCAAATACACGCGCCCCGGACGCACTGCTGATGTCGCCAAATACTACGCGATGTGCGAGTGGTTCGATGAAACCTGCGGCACTTTGTTGTCCCACCTCGATCGCCAGGGCCTCCGAGAAAACACTATCGTGCTCTACATTTGTGACAACGGCTGGGCTGCCACCAGCACCAATGCTGCGGATCCGCATCAGAAAAACTGGAAAGGCTATGCCCTGCGCACCAAAAGCTCTCCCTACGAAATGGGCATCCGCTCCCCCATCATGATTTCCTGGCCCGGGCGCGTCACACCCGCGCGCTCGGCTGATCTCGCCCATGCCATCGATTTTTTCCCCACCATCGCCGCCGCCACCGGCATCACCGCGCCGAAGGAATTGCCCGGCATCAATTTGCTCGATGAAACATCCCGCCGCCAGCGCGACACCGTGTTCGGCGTGACGCACTCCGTTCACAACATGACGCCCGACCACCCTGATGGCACACTGCAATACCTGTGGTGCGTTTCCGGTGAGTGGAAACTCCTACTGCGTTACCACGGCAGCGACACCACCGAATACAAAAACATCCACCTCTGGGATCAAAAGCCTGTGCGCCTCTATCACCTCAAAAATGACCCGCACGAGAAGGAGGAACTGTCCGACAAGCACCCGGAAATCGTCGAGCGCCTGCGCAAAAAAATCGAGGCCTGGCATCCGGTGAAACCATGACCGGTTCAACGCCGCTCCAGCGCCACCAGGGCATTGTGCCCGCCCAGCGATGCCGCAATTTTCCACACCGCTCCGTCGCAGGGCGTGGCGTGGTCGGGCAGGGTAAATCCGTGCGGCGCATACAGACCGGGGCGATTCGGTGGCAGCAGGCCGCGATCGAGGAAATCGCAGAGGATCACGGTTTCTAACAAGGATCCGGCACCGATGCCGTGACCGAGGAACGGCTTGAGCAAATGCAAGCTGGGCTTTTCTGCGGGAAATGCCTGCGCGAGGCACAGCGGTTCGGCCACCGCATGCGAGGCGGTGCCGGTGGCATGCGGGCACAGCGCGGCTGGCATGCCGAAGCGTTCGTGCGCCTGTCGCAACAAAGAGGTGAGCTGCCCGCTCTCCGGCGAGAGGGAGAGCGGATCCATCGCATCGGAGTTCGCCAAAAAGCCGCGCACGAGCACACCGGCGGCGTCATCATGCGTTTCCAGCGCGATCGCGGCCGCGGCTTCCGCCGGAAAAATGCCGCCGGTCTGCGGGTGATACGGGTCATTCATGCCATTGCGGGAAAGAATGCCGGCGGATTGATAACTGTCTAACAGAATTTTCACCAAGGGCAAATCCACGGCCACCACCAGCGCGCGGCGGGCCATGCCGCACTGCAAGTGCATCGCCGCCATGCCCAGAGCATCCGCTCCGGCGGAGCAGCCGGTGGAGATCACTTGATAGGCCCCGCGTATGCCGAGCTCGATACTGATCGCCGCCGCCGCCTCGCCATGCATGGAGTTGCTCGCCTGCATCAGGGGAAATCCCCGCCGCTGTGGCCACGGTTCCAGCCAACCCGCCGCACCACCACGCGAAGTGCCTAACAGCAAAACGGCATCCGCCATGTCCGACGCCGACCATCCGGCCTGCGCAACCGCTTGTTTCGCCACATGCAGTGCCGCCATCGCAGCGGGCGACCATTTGCGATGACGCAACAACGCACGATTCTGAATCCACGCCGCCGGTAACCCGGGGAAATCGATCGCCATCAACTCGCCTAGCGGGCGGAACGGCGCCACCAGTGCGGTGATGGCATCGCGATGATCGCCCACCGTTTCACCCAACGCTGATAGAGCACCCAGACCGCGAACCAAATGAGACATAGCCAACTCGGGCCAATAGGTGACATCCGCGTCACACTGTCAACAGTAACCCGACTACTTGCCGGAAAAATGCCGGTCCTTTCCCAACCGCCAGGCATTGTTACGAATGTGTCACCATCGTGCGTTTCGGATTCTTGCACGGCTGACTTATCAAGCTGCCCTTGCCGTGCTGGTCCTCATCAGCGCGTGAATGCCCTTTTTGAATGAACACGATTTTTCCGCGCTCTTGGTCAACATGGTTCCGCACCCTGATCGCAGGAGTCTGCCTGCTCATGGCCATGCCACCGCTATGCGCCAAGGCTGACTTGGTGGAAGAATGGGGCTGGATTCCGGAACGCGCGGGCATTCTCGCCGCAGAGTCTTGGGGCATCAAACCGCAGTGGCAGGGTAAAAATTTGTTAGAATCTTATCTAGCCCAGACAAATGGACGCAACTCGCTGGTGATGGTACGCACGATGGCACCTGTGGACCAAGATGCGCCCGACCTGCCGCCTCCCGTCGAAATCCCCGTGGTGCCCGCTGGTTTTTCCGAGATCGTCGGTGAGGTCTCCAATGAAAAACTAGAGCCGGTCAAAGGTGCCGTGGTGGAAATTCTCGGTACTGGGAAAACCGCCGAAACCAACGACCAGGGCGTGTTCACCTTCTCTGCCGTGGCCTCCGGAAATCTCACCCTGGAGGCTTCCAAGCTCGGCTACGTCAGCGACTCCCAGTCCGCCACCGCGCTGCCCGGACAAAAGCTGACCATCCGCATGATGCTCAAGGTCAAGGCCGCCGATGCCGCCAACGAGGAAACCATGCTCGATGAGGAAACGGTGGTCGGTGAATACCAGGAAAACAACGCCGGCGACTTCAATCTCAACATCAGCATGGACGCACCGAAGCTCACCGCCACCATGGGCCGCGAGGAGTTCCAAAAAAACGCCGTCAGTGATGCCGGCGAAGCGGTCGCCAAGGTCTCCGGAGCCAACATCGTCGATGGCCGCTATGCCGTGGTGCGTGGTCTTGCCGACCGTTATGTCACCACCACCTTCAATGGCGGTATCATTGCCTCCGCCGATCCTTCACGCAAAGCCGTGCAGCTCGATCTTTTCCCCACCACAGCGATCGAACAAATCAAAGTGGACAAAACCTACTCCCCCAACCTTCCCGGTGACTTCGGCGGCGGCTCGATCGACATCATTTCGCGCTCCATGCCCCAAGAGCGCTTGATCCAGTTCAACAGCCGGTTGAGTTACAACGATGCCTTGCAGAGCAAAACGCTGATTCACCCGAACCGCGATCTCGGCATCTGGGGCGACATTGGCAATGACATGCCGAGCGCGCTAGAGGGGCGCAACCCGGATGGCAGCGTGAAATTTCTCGATAACGGAAATACCCCCACCGCTGAGTTGGGTGACCGCTGGAAGAAATTGGATCGTTCACAAGATTTCCTGCCCAAGGAAGCGGACACAGCCCTGAATTTTTCCCAATCCTTTGCCTACGGCGATGTCTTTGAACTCCCACATCAAATGAAGTTAGGTTTGATGACTGCATTCAGTCGCGGCAGTGCGGATACCTTCAACACCACACCCGTGACCAACCAGGTGCGCAGCTTCTTGCGTGACGAATACAGCCGCAGCTCCGAGTGGACGGCGTATGTGTCCGCCGCGCTGCAACTCAACGAGAACCATACCATCCAGGCCACTTATTTCAACAAACACATCGCGCAGGACGATATCTTTCACACCACGAAGATTTTCGACGATGAGGAAAACCTGAACTACGGCGTGCACATTCAGAATTCCAATGCGAACCCGCAGAATGTTTATGGCCCCGATTACATTTACTATGGCGCGGCCTGGGACATCTCGCCCTTGGAGAGAGACCTGCAAATCTATCAATTCAAAGGCAGTCACCGCATCGATGAGCGGGGACCTCGCCTCGACTGGGCCATCACGCGCAGCAATGCCGTCGAGTCGCGACCTCACAGCACGCACTTTGAGTATGGCGTGCTGGATTTTTCCTCTGCCGCTCTTGCTTCACAAATCGCCGCTGCCAACAGGGTATTGGACGAAACCGCCGTGGCGATTGCATCGGAAATCGGTCTGCCTGACCCCCAGAGTTTCAATTGGCAATCGATCAAGCAACCCTTGGTCGATCTGGGACTTGGCAGCGTTTACGATGACATTGAACGCGGCATTGCGGTCATTCCTGACGACACTCGCGCTCCGGTCAACACCTCCGACCATACCGCTTCCGGCTCGATTCCCGGCAAGCAACGCATCTCTCGTCGACTGGACCGCACCACGGAAGACAGCAGTCATCGTCAAATGAGCCTGGGGTTACCTGTGTATTTTAACGACGATGACAAAAGTTACATGGAGTTTGGTCTCGGTGCCTCGTCACTGACCAAAGATCGTGTGGCACAAGCGCGCGCTTATGATCTGGTTCTCAGCAACGCGTCACCCTCCGAGCCGGGATTTAACAACGGAGCGCTCAGCGGTCCTGGCGGGCTGGGTGAGGCGATTGCCAACAACCCGAATTTGATACGCGATTATCTCAACGGAAACGTTTCGGGCAGCCCCTATTACCTGAACTTCCTGCAACAGAATGGATTGGAAAACATCTACACACGTCTCGATCAAACCGCCTACTTCGCCAACATTCTCTTGCGTCATCATGATACCTATTTCAACGCGGGTGTTCGCTTCGAGAAGGAAACCTATGACATTGATATCGCTCCCAATCCTCTCTCCGCTTTCACCGAAGAACAGATCATCGGCAACGGCTGGGAGCGTCGTGATCCACAAGAGTCCATGCTTCCTGCGATAAGCGCGGGCACATCAATATTCGACAAACTGATCGACGTCCAGGTAGCCTGGTCGCAGACCGTCGCCCGTCCCACGTTCTGGGAGTTCATTCCTTCGATTTCTCTCGATCAAACCACCGGTCTGCAACGCCGGGGCAACAACATTCTCGGTCAGACCGATATCGATAATTTCGACCTTGGCATCACCTACAACGTCACGGAGAGCACCAATTTGCGTGCCAGCTTTTTCCACAAGAATCTCGTTCGCCCGCTGGTGACTTTTGTGGAAAATGGCACCCTGCTCTATGCCGATTCCTATCGTGATAATCTGACCAATGCGCAGGAGGATTTCACCGCCAACCTGAATGGTGTTGAATTGGAGGCCACTGTGACCGACCTGGGACCCTTCAGCATCAGAGCAAACTACACCTACATCGACGCGGCATTGAACTACTTCTATGTGCAAAACGGCCAGACCACCTCCGTCACCAGCCAGTTACCATTCCAGCCATCGCAGATTGCGAATATCAATCTCGGCTATGAATACGAGCCGTGGCAACTGAACATCAACCTCGTTTACAATTACAACGGTGAGTATCCCACCATTCTCAAACTCACCCCCGAGGACTTCGAGGTCACACGCAATGCCATTCACACCTACGATCTGATCCTCGCCAAGGTGATCGAGACAGAGCATGTGAAATACACCCTGCGCGGCGGAGTGAGGAACCTTCTGAATGCGGTGGATACCTACACGCTGAACGACAGGGTTTTCGATAGCACGAATCTCGGCCGCAACTACTGGTGCGAGATCCAGATGAATTTCTAACCAACATCAGCAAGGTGACAATTCTGTTTCACAGGAATTCAAGACAATGCTTCGGCGCTCATTCAGATTCCCGCCGTTGCCGCGAAAAGCAGTGACAGCCTAACAGAAACAAATTCAAACACATGAAAGCAAGAAACAACTTACTCCTCGCCGCACTGTTGACTCCGGCCCTATACGCCGCGGATATCGACGTGATCGGTAACAGCAACTACAGCGAAAACAGTTTTGCCTCACTGAACGGTGGCGTCGATGGCGGCCTGGGCACCAATGTTCGGGTTCTGAAAGGGACGAATGTGACCTGGACCAAGAACAACAATTACTTCCTCACGGATCGTCTTTACATCCCCCGTGGCGCGACTCTTACCATCGAGCCTGGAACAAAAATCTATGCTTCCACCAATGACAACGGTACCCCCGGTGTGCGCACCGACGACAAAGTGGGCTCCATCGTGGCTTGCCGTGGTGGCAAGCTGATTGCCGATGGCACCGCAACCGAGCCCATCGTATTCACCAGCGTGCGTGAATGGGAAGCGGCCAACAATCAGGATTCCCCCTATGATGTGGGCACCACCATCGGTCCGGCGCCCACCACTTCAGACGCAGGTCTGTGGGGAGGCATCATTCTGCTGGGCCAGGCATTCATCTCTACCGTCAATGCGGAAGGTGTGAACGCAGGCACAAACCAAATCGAGGGCTTCGCCGCCGCCGGCACTGCCAGCTACGATGGCGACAGCATTCCGGATGCCACTCAGTACGGTGTTAGCACCAATTTCCCACGCAACGATGCCGACAACAGCGGCACCATCCGCTATGTGTCCATCCGCCATGGCGGCTACGAGTTCGAGACCGGTCGTGAAATCAATGGCCTCACCCTCGGTGGTGTGGGATCCGGCACCACGATCGAGTTTGTGGAAGTGTTCGCCAACCAGGACGATGGTATCGAATTTTTCGGCGGTCGCGTGAACACTCGCAACATGGTGATGGCCTTCAATCAGGATGATTCGTTTGACATCGATGAGGGTTACCGCGCCACCAACCAGTTCTGGCTCTGCATCCAAAATCCCGGTGACACCGACGGCGGTGGCGAGTGGGACGGTGTGAGCGGAACCAGCGGCGGCTATCCCACAGTCGGTGCGTCGGGAAGCGAACATCATGCCCGCCCTGTGATTTACAATGCGACCTTCATCGGTGCAGGTGCTGATAACACCGTTACCACCATCCCGACCCGCGTCGGAGGCAAGAACGTCAACACGGAAAAAGGCAACTACGCCATGATCATGGAGGACTACTTCAATGGCGAAATCTACAACTCCGTGTTCCATGACTTCTCCCATGGTCTGATGCGTTTGATCGACACAACCAGCATCGGCGCTGATGCCAAGTTCGCGCAAAACCACATTGGGTCGATTGGAGTGAACACCTCATCCACCGTGGTGGCCGGCACCAACACCACCGTGCTGGTAGGCAATGGCGTGGCTGATGCCCGCACCAAGGGATTTGCTCCTTACAGTTCTCTCGGAACAGCACAAAACGGCAACACCAGTGTGGGCGTGAATCCCATGTTCACCTCTTACACTCGCAACGCGAACAACGTGCTGCTATCGCTCAATCCAGTGCCAGCTGCCGGTTCACCATTGCTGACGAGTGCCGTCCTTCCAGGTGCTCCCCAACAAGCGGTTTACCGCGGTGCATTCAGCGCTCAAGGCAACTGGGCCGCTGGTTGGACGAAACTGAGTCAAACGGGAATTCTTACCGGCAGCGCTCCTGCCCCTGAATCGTCCGTCGTGGATACCGACGGTGACGGCATTGATGACGTGCTGGAAGCGACTCCTGCCATGACCAGCCTGGGCTTCAGTGTGGGCGTGAACAACGTGACCAATCACGGTGGCGTTCCGGGAGCCAATCGTTTCACCTCGCTTTATACTTCCACCAGCATCCAGAACCTGCGCGGCACCGGCTTGATCCTCGGACCTGTCACCCCTGGTGGCAATGCCCAGATTACCCTGCCTCTGTTCAGCTCGCCTGATCTATCGACATGGACCCCCGCTGGCAATGCCACCGCCACCGTGGCCACTCCATCGGGCAAGCAGTTCTTCCGCATTGACCTGAGCAACGGCACGCCGAATCCCTAAGTTCCCCCCAGAGAAACCAAAACAAAACAAAGGGTCGTCGGCCCACGCCGGCGGCCCTTCCTCACTTCAGACTCTATGACAGTTACGACACGCATCAAATTCCTTACTCTGACGATCTCGTTGCTTAACGCCCATTTCACGATGGTCACCGCGCAGTCCGCCGATCCGATCGATCAGTCCAAAGAGAACATGCGCCTTTGGCTGGAAACAGCTCAAAAGCGGCAGGCCGAGGAAAATGCCTGGAAAACCGATCAAGAGATTCTCACCAACTACAAAGAAGGTCTGCTCGCGGAAAAGGCTACCTATCAGAAACAGATCGAGGAAGCCAAGCAGCGCGCTCAGGCCGCCGATCAGCAGTCCACGGATAAAATCAACCAGCGCGATCAACTGATCGCTGCAGAAAAAGCACTGGCCGCCCACTTGCGCACGATGGAAGAGGAGTTCGCCCGACAAATCCCCGCTCTGCCCGCACCACTCGTGAAAATGGCCAAGATGGCCGTGGGCATCGAGACTCTCAAAAAGAACCTCGCCCTTCCCGCTGATCAGCAAACGGATGACGTCGGCAAACGCTCTGCGAATCTGACCGAGATGATCGCGGAGATCGAAAAGTTCCAGCAAAACATCACCGTCGCCAACGAGCTCCACAAAAACACCGCCGGGCAGGAATACAACATGCAGGTCGTTTACATGGGCCTGGCCGCCGCCTATGCGGTCAATGAAGATGCCAGCTTTGCCCTGATCGGCCGCCCGCAGAGCGATGGCTGGAAATTCACCGAACGCAATGACATCGCTGCCGATATCAAAAAGCTCATCGTCACAGCCACCACGGAAAAAGACACATCGTTCACCACCTTGCCCGTTCCCACCCCTTGAACCTCTCATTTGATCTAACATGAAACATTCCATCTCTCACATCATTCTCTCCATCGCCCTGCTGCCCCTGGCATGCGGCGCGGCGACAGATACGGTCGCGGCCTCGAAGCAACGCATCGATCAAGCGGCGCAGGAGTTGACCAAAACGGTTGCGCAAAACAGTGATTTGCGACGTTTCGCCTACAATGAAATCAACAAGCTCGATGATGAAGTGATCGCCCTGACCAAAGAGCTGCGGGCACTGGAGCGCGACGAGGAAATGCGCACCATCAAGACCAAGACCCTCGAAAAAGAAGTCGATCAGCGCAAGGCCCAGTTCACCTATGCCTCAGGCCTGCTCAATCAATACTCCAAGGCGTTCATCACCCGCATTCATCCCGCCGAATACCAACTCTACAAGGAGAATGTGGCGAACATCGATCAAAGCGCGCTGAACGCCGTGAACGAGCCGGTGAAGGAAATCAACGAGCGCGTCAAAGTGCTGTCTCTCGGCATCAAGCGACTCGCCGAACTGACGGGCGGCTCCACCTACGCGGGCAAGGCCTTCGGCTTCGCCGGGAAGTCGATCGAAGGCAGCTTTCTCATCATGGGACCATCGGTGTATTTCGCCGCCAATGACAAGGTCGCGGAAGGCATTTGCCCCATGTCCGATACCGGTTCCGGCTACCCCGCCTTTGTCTCGATCAACAAATCCGGCGGTGCCATCGCCCAGGTCATCGCCAGCGGTACCGGCATGTTGCCGCTCGACGGCACGATGGGCAAAGCGATCACGCAGGAAATGAAAAGCCCCGGCGGCCAGAACAAGGCGCTCGAACACGTGATGCTCTTTGGCGACATCGCCAAGAACATGATGTTCGACGGCTGGATCGCCATCGCCATTTGTATCGCCATGATCGGCGTGGGTTGGACGGTGGCCGCCCGCAAGATTCTCTATCTGAACAAGATCGAAAAAGGCAACCACGACTTCATGCGCGAGTGGCGCAAGATCGCCAACGACCTGACGACCCTGGAGCGCAATGCAGATGCCCAGAAGCTGACCGAGACTCCTGCGATGAAGCGCTCACCGTTTTATGAGATCTATCACATTGGTGCCGAGGAAATCACGGCTCGTGTGAGTTCCGTGAAATCGGGACACAAGGGCCTGTCCGGCCGCTCCATCCAGGCCGTGCGCGCCGCACTGGATGCCGGATTGGTGAACTTGCAGCACAAGCTCACCAACGGCCTCGTTTATCTCACCATCAGCATCGCCGGTGGCCCCTACGTCGGCCTGCTCGGCACGGTGGTGGGGGTGATGATCACCTTCGCCATCATTTCCAAGGAAGGCGAGGTCAACGTCAACGCCATCGCGCCAGGTATCGCTTCCGCTCTGTTGGCCACGGTGGCCGGTCTGATCGTCGCCATTCCCGCGCTGTTCGCCTACTCCTACTTGAACAACCGCATCAAGAACATCACCTCGGAAGTGAAAGTGTTCATCGATGAGTTCGTCTCGAAGATGGCCGAATACTACCCTCAGGTTAATGAAGCTGCGGCACCGAAGTTCAGCGACTCCGAAGAATCCTAACACATTTTTACCACCACGACCATGGCCTCTGGCGACGACAAAAGTTTTGATGACATCAACGTCACACCGATGGTGGACTTGTACCTGGTGTTGCTGCTCATTTTCATTGTGATGACAGCAGCCGGGGTGAAGGGCGTGAAAGTGGACCTGCCCAAGGCCGGAGGCAAGGCAGCAGCTGACATTGGTGCCCCGAAAATCCAAGCCATCACCATCGATTCGGAGGGAAAAATCACCTTGAATCTCACGCCCATGTCGCTGGAGGAACTGGAGAGCAAAATTTCCGGCATGGTGGCTGTAACACCGGATCTGCCGGTGGTGGTACGTGGTGATAGCTCCACGCAATACCAGAAAATCATGGCGGTGGTCACCATGCTGGGAAAAAACGGCATCACCAAAATCGGTCTGGCCACGCAACCGAACAAATGATCTGGCACGATGAGACAATTCAACACCATATCCGATGACAAGCCGAAGAAGGTCAAGGTGATCCTTGTTCTGCTGGGATTGGTGATCGTGGGCGGTGTGGCCTCTCTCGTCATGAATGGCACGCAGGACGCTGACAGCGCGCCGCAGGAAGAGTTTCAGTTTGTCGAATTCGCCCCGCCGCCGCCACCACCGCCGCCGCCCACACCGGAAGAACCGAAACCCGATCCCGAGGAATTCGATGAACCGTTAGAGCCCATCGAAATCCCCGAGGATGCGGAAATTTCCCCTGACGAGCCGGTCAATGACCTCGGCCTCGATCTCGGCGAAATGGCCATGGGCGAGGGCGGGGGTGGCGCATTTGTGATGGACATTCCCCGCTTCGGCCGCCGCGGTCGCGCCGGTGGTTCCGAGGCCGATGAACTCATGGGAGGCGGCGGTGCGGCGGAGCCCCCGGTGCCCACCTTCAAGGTCCAGCCCACCTACCCCAGTGCACTCTTGCGCAAAAAAATCGGTGGCAAGGTGGTGGTCTCCGCCACAGTGAACACCTCCGGCACCGTGACCAAAGTCAGCATCAAACAAAGCTCCGGCCAGGCGGAACTCGACAAAGCCGTACTCGCCGCCGTGCAAAAATGGAAATTCAAACCCGGTTCTCGCGACGGCAAGCCCGTTCAGAGCAACTGCCTCATCCCTTACACATTCGAAGTGAAAAACAACTGATTATGACCAAACACATCATCTTCCTCTTGCTCGCCTTTTGTGGCCTTCACGCGGCATTCGCCCAGGACGCCTTGATCGCCCCTACGCCCTTGTTCCGCCAGCCGGGTTTCGCCAAGGAGTTCGTCGGCAGTTACGGCATCCTCTCCGAGGTGGAGCCGGATGTGACCGATACCGAACAGAAATTGTTAGCCACATTGCAGACTTTGTTTGCCGACGGGAAATTCAAGGAAGCGGAAAACCAATTGGTGCGCTACATCAAGGAAACCACCGCCCCCACCGATCCGGAACTGCAACCCGGCGAAATCAGCCCGGCGCTGGTCTTCGTGCTGGGCAATCTGTATTTCCAGTCGGAACGCATGCCTGACGCCGAACGCGCCTTCAAGGAGGCGATCAAGCGCTTTCCCAAGTTCCGCCGCGCCTACACCAACCTCGGCTTCCTCTATACCTCGCAAAACAAGATGGATGATGCCCTGGCCGCATTTCAAAAATCCGTGGAGCTCGGGGAAAAATCCGCTCGCGTAATGGGCATGCTGGGCTATTGCTACATGTTCAAACAAAATGCCGTGGCGGCGGAAAACGCCTACCGCCAAGCCTATCTCATCGACCCGAATTCCCGCGACTGGAAGCTGGGCCTCGCCCAGGCGCTGCTCATGCAGGATAAGTTCGAGGACGCCGCCAGCATGTTCGGCAATCTCATCCGCGAGAACGCCCAGGACCGCCAGTTGTGGATGCGCCAGACCAGCGCCTACCTCGCCATGGAAAAATTCGAGGACGCCATCATCAACCTGGAAACCATGCGCTTGCAGGGCCTGGCCGATGAAAAAAGCCTCGTGTTGTTAGGCAACATCTACATCGAACAAGCGCAACCGCGTCTCGCGCTGGATGCCTACGCCGAGGCCATGCGCCTCGCGCCGCAGTTCGATGTGACACAGGCCCTCAAGTCCGCGAAGATTCTCAACGACAACGGCAATCCGCAGGAAGCCGGTGAAATGGTTCGCAAGATCCGCGAGAAAGCCGGCGAGAAACTCTCCACCGCCGATCGCCTCGCGCTCGATCTCACCGAGGTGAAAATCGCTCGCAACAACAATCAGCCCGAAGTCGTGGGCACCATCCTCGCCCGCCTGCTGCAAGAGTATCCCACCAATCCCGATATTTTATTAGAAACAGCAAAACATTACGATCAGTGTGCCAAAAACGAAACCGATGAGGAAAAAATCCGCAAGCACCTCGGCGAGGCGAAGACGAATTACATGCTCGCCATGCAACACGATGCCACCGCCTATGCGGCCAACCTCGGCTACGGGCAAATGCTCATCCGCGACAACCGCGCGCTTGACGCCCTGCCTTACATCGAAAAAGCCCTCACGCTGAAAAAGTCCGAATCGCTCGAACAATACGCCAGCCGTGTGCGACGCGCCGCCGACCGGGAAAAAGCCCGCCTCGAGCGCGAACAAGCCGAGCGTGCCAATGCGGCACCTGCCAACGCCGAGCCCAAGAAATAATCTCCACTTCCTCACCTCATGAAACTCTCACCCACCACTCTCCTGGTCTTGCTCGCCGCGCCAGTGTTCGGCAACGAGGCACTTGATTTGTTAGAGGGCAAAAAGGACCCTGCCAGCGTCACCCTGCCGCCGACCGCCGAGGATGCGCCCGTGCTCAGCGGTGCCATCGGCGCGACGAATGGCGAGGCCAAGGTCACAAAGCCCTACAAGCCGATGCAGCCTTCGGCCTTCTCTGTGAAGTCGCATGAAATCTTCGATCCCATTTGGTCGCGCTCCGTACTCTACAAGGATGACCAGAATCCCTACGTGCAGGAATTTTCCCTCACCGGATTGTTCGAGGGCGCGGCGGCCTGGGGCAAGATCGACAACGAGCTTGGCAGCTCGCCGCTCAACGATAGTGTCAACGAGGCGCAGCTGCGCCGTGCCCAGCTCGGCGCACGCATGAAGGCCTTCTATCGCACGGAAGTCACCGGCGTGGTGGAAATGGCGGGCCCTTCGCGCATGAACGGCATCCAGACCCTCAAGGCCCGCACCGAAATCACCGAGAACACCGGCATCACCTTCGGAAAATTCCGCCCGCTCAGCACGCAGGAAAACAACACACCGGATGCGAATTTGCTCATCAGCGAGCGCACCTTGCTTTCCAACATGGTTGCCCCCGCCGATAGCCTGGGCGTGATGTTTGATGCCACTCGCAAGGGTTGGACCTATCAGCTCGGCTGGTTCTCCGGCGACTTCAGCGACAACATCCCCGGATTCAAGGATGATGGCATGATCAATGCAGGCATCGCCTACGAGAAAGTGGGCAAAGCCGAGTCCGGTGCCCCCTTGCGCACCCGTTGGTATCTCACTTATGTCCACAACCTGAACGATGAGAGCAGCGACATCATGCCGCGTCATCGTTTCGCCGGGGCCACGCCCTACAGAGGTCTCTACTCCACCGGCTTCAGCCTCCAGCAGGATCGCATCGGCTTCATGGCTGACTTCACCGTGGCGCGCGGCGAGAACAATGCCTGGGGCCTCACACTCATGCCCACTTACTGGGTCATGCCGGGAGCCTTTCAGCTCGTGGGCCGTTATCATTATGCGGATACCGACAAACAGGATGCCCTTTACGGCGGCTATGGCCCGGGAGCGGATCCGTTTTTCGAAGGAGACAGCCCCATCGTCACCGGTGATGAGTATCATTCGTTCTACCTCGGCGCGAATTTCCACCTGTATGAAAACCGCATGGTCATCAGCAACGGCTTGGAATACACCATCTTCCGCGACGATCTCGATAGCGAAACGGACACCACCAGCCTGATGTGGCAAACCGGCGCAAAGCTGAGCTTCTGATATTTCTTGTTAGCTAACAGTTGGGTGTGAGCTCTCACGAAGCTTGGCGCTCGCGGGCTTGTCTGAGCATGTCGCGCACGGCGCGCGGGACGCCCTGCCAGTCTTCGGGGAGTTCACCGATTTGATCGGGGATCGCCGGCGAGGCTCCGTGAGCCAGCAGGAGCTCTGCGGCGGCGGTGGAGCGCAAATGGTAGAGACAGGTCCAGCCATCGCAATCGGTGGCATTCACATCGGCACCGGCATCGATGAGACGCTGGATGCATGGAACGGAATCGGCAATCACCGCGGCAAACAAGGCGGTGTCACCCGTGCACGTGAGGTGGGGATCAGCGCCATGGTCTAACAGGAAATTCACGGCATCGATGCTGCCCTCGCGGCAGGCCTCTTTCAGCGGCCACTCGCCGGCACCGGAAACTTGATTGATGTTGGCTCCGTGATCGAGCAGCAAACGAAGCAGGCGCAGGTCGCTGTAGTCGCACATTTTATGAATGACGGCATCATCGGTATGCGTTAATGCCTGCACATCGGCACCTTTTTCTAACAGAAAATCGGCAGCCTCGTAAGAGCTATGGCTCACGGCATCGTGCAGGGGAGTTTCCTCGTAGTCGTTGGTGATGGTGAGAGGAATGCCGAGTTCGAGCAACCAAGGGATGAGCGTGGGGTGATTTTGACGGGCGGCGATGTGCAGCGCGGTGGCTCCGCAATGGCCCTTGGCATGCGGATCACTGCCACGCTCCAGTAGGGCCTGAGCGAGCACGCGATCACCGGCGGTGATGGCGAGGAGAAAGGGCGTGCGGTTCCAGGCATCGCGCTCGTAAAGTTGCTCATCGTTCAGCGTTGCCACATCGCTGGCGGTGGCTTTGCCCAGGGCGATGTCGTATGCGAAGTCGCCCCATCCGGCGGGTTCCAGGGAAATGCCGCACGCGAGAAGCGCGGGAATGTCCGGCCACGAGGGCGGTTGGCCCGAGGCCCACAGCATTTTACGTCGGCTATCAGCACAAGCAAGATCGATGCGCAATCCTTGTTCCGTCAGCCATTGCCGCAGGGCCGCCATTTCCACGTTGTCATGTTGCGGTGCTTGATACGCGCGCGATGGCATGATTTCACTCAGGGCATTGGCACCGGTGGGGCTGGTCCAGTGCAGGTCCGCTCCGGCGGCGACGAGCTGTTCGATGAGATCGCGCCGACCGTGGCGGGCGGCGGTGATGACGGGAGTGTGCTGATACTCACGGCCGATCCAGTCATACAGGCACTGCACGGGCACTGCGGACTCTAACAAGAGAGCGACAAGCCCGGCGGCACGCTCACCGGCAGCGATCGCGTGATCAAAAAACGTGGCGAATTCGTGGCCCTGAACTTCGGAAAAATGCGGGCGCAATTGTTCTAACAACTCCCGGCATGCCGCGGCATCCTGTTGCTGCAGCGCTTGGTTGAATTCCATGACCATGAGGCTGACATCTACCGATCGTTCAAGTTCCTCCCGCTCCATCCAGTGCTTTTCCAACTTGGCCAGTTGTTGATCGATTTCGTGAGAGTCCATGAGGGGATGAATCAGCGGGTTCACTCGCGCGGTTGGGCGTCAGGTTGCGGATCGCCGGAAGGCACGGCGTTTTCCAGCAGCTTGTCTAACAATTTTTTCAGTTCGGCTACTTTCTCCGGCTGGGATTCGGCGAGGTTTTTGGTTTCGCCCAGATCTTCTTTGAGGTGATAGAGTTGGTATTCCGGCATCTCGGCGGACGCTTTCTTTTTCTTCGCAGCGGATGTTTTGCCATGGATGAGTTTCCAGTCGCCCGCGCGCACAGCGGCGAAACCGGGCTGCATGCTGGAGAGCAAAATGGCATCGTGCGGGGACTTCGCCTCCGCAGTGAGCACGGGCCAGATGTCCTTGCCATCCATGGGGAGCTTTTGCTCCTGCGCAGCACCGGCGCGGTGGAGCAGGGTGGGATACCAGTCGATGATGTGCAGCGGTTCCTCGATGACCTTTCCGGCAGGGATTTTTCCTGGCCATGTCGCAAAGGCGCAGACGCGCACGCCGCCTTCGAAGATGGTGCCCTTGCCCGCGCGCAATGGTCCGTTGTCGGTGATCTGACCGGGGGCGGGTCCGCCGTTGTCGCTGGAAAAGACGATGAGGGTGTTATCCCGCATTTTTTGTTCTTCCAAGGTGGCGATGACCTGGCCGATCGCTTCATCCATGGCAGCGAGCATGCCGGCGTAGGTTTTGCGATGGCCTTTGAGAGTGGTGTAGGGCGCGGTGTAAGAGGCAGGCACTTGTAGGGGAGTGTGCACGGCATTGAACGGAAGATAGAGGAAGAGCGGTTTTTTCGGGTCGCGCTGGCGGATGCGCGCGCAGGCCTCCTTGGCGATGAGGTGGGTGGAGTAGCCCTCGTCCTGGCAGGGTTGGTCGTTGCGGTGCCAGTCGAGCATGTTGTCTCGCTTGTGGGTGAAAAAATCGATCATGCCGAACCACAGGCCGTATTGGTGATCGAAGCCGCGTTGGGTCGGGCGGTAGGCGGCTTGAAATTCCCCGAGATGCCATTTGCCGCTGATGGCCGTCTCGTAACCGGCATCCTTGAGGGCCTGGGCGAGGGTGCGCTCGGCAAGTGGCAAGCCCCATTTCGCATGCGGTTTGACGACGCCATACACGCCGGTGTGAGCGACATATCGACCGGTCATGAGCGAAGCACGAGTGGGCGAGCAGACGGGCTGCACGTAGAACGAGCGCAGGATCGCGCCCTCCTTCGCCAGGCGATCGAGGTGCGGGGTTTGGATGTCCTTTCCGCCATTGAATCCGGCATCGGCATAGCCCATATCATCGGCGAGGATGAAGACGATGTTTGGCTTTGGCTCGGCGGCATGGCCGGGCAGCAGGGCGAGCAGGCCGCAGAGCAGGGAAAAAAGATGGGCTTTCATGGTGAAGTGGCAGGATTACTGGTGAAACGGTGGGCATCTTATCAGGGAAGACCCACAATCCACGCGGCGATGAAGGAAAATTTTTCTGAGATTTTTTCTTGCCATCGTGGGGAAAATTCGTTTTTGTTCTCGCGAACACTGTTCATCAGATGAGCGAGCTAAACCTTACCAAACGGCAACAGGAGATTCTGGCGTATCTCAAAACGGCGCAGCGCAAGACAGGGATCATGCCCTCCACGCGTGAGCTACAGCATTACTTTGGCTTCGCCAGTCAGACGGCGGCGATGAGCCATTTGCGGGCCCTGGAGAAAAAAGGCGCGATCCAGCGCCTGCCGGGCAAGGCGCGTGCGGTGGCGTTTCCGGATGAGCTCGATCGCGAGGAAATCATTGATGTGCCGATCTACGGTCGCATTGCCGCGGGTTTTGGTGACGATACCACGCCGGAGAAGGAGGGCTGCCTGTCCATCGATATCCGCTCGCTGGGCATCCAGCGCTCGGCGCGGACTTTTGCGCTGAAAGTGCGCGGTGAATCCATGGTGGATGCGCATATTTGCGATGGCGATGTCGTTGTCATGGAATTCCGCGAGCCGCGCAATGGCGACATCGTGGCGGCGCTGATCGATGGAGAAACGACGCTGAAACGCTACGTGGTGGAAAACGGCAAGCCGTACCTGCATGCGGAAAACAAAAATTTCCCCGACCTCATTCCCGCGCGCGAGTTGATCGTGCAGGGCGTGCTGGTGGCGCTGCTGCGCAAGGCGGCGTGATGTGGTTCCCAGCGGCCCGGGCTGCCCGAGCAGCACGAGGCGGTTGCGAAATTTTAAAAATTTCACGCGACTTTTCCGTCATCCCGTTGTTGCATCGGTCAGGAGGTATCCATGAAAGCTACGGAACATCAACAAGACGCAGATCAGGAGACTGAGGACATGTCACAGGATCCGGTGTGGGATTTGCTGCGCCAATCGCCATCCGTGCCGGTGTCCTCTGGCTTTGCGGATCGCGTGGTGTTGGCGGCGCGTCGTGCGGATGCGGAAGTGCTGCCGTTCTGGACGCGTGGTCGTGCCGTGCTGGCCTCAGCGGCTGCCGCAGCAGCGGCACTGGTGACCGCAGCGGTGCTGGTGTCGTTACCGGATCCTGCTCCCACGTTGGTGCAGCACACGCCGGACCAAGCGGATGCCTTTGCCCCGCTGGATGAAGTGGCCAGTCAGGAAATGCTGCTGGCCGCCACCGACCACCTCGGGGAATTTTCTGATACGGAGCTGGTGACGTTGATCGGTTTCTGATCGAATCCCCCGCGTGAGAAACGCATGGATTTTTGATTTGGACGGCACCTTGGTGGATTCGCTGCCGGGCATCGCGGCCAGCCTGAATTACGCGCTGAGCGCCTGTGGATGCCGCACGCACGATGCCGCGGCAGTGCGTGGATTCATCGGCGATGGTGCGGAAATGCTGGTGCGCCGGGCTGTGGGCCACGATGATGCGGTGATGCAAGAGCGGGTGCTGGCACAGTTCCGCGAACACTATGCCGCACACTGGCATGAGGGCACCGTGCCGTATGAAGGCATCGTGCCTTTACTGCACGATCTGCATCAGCGGGGTCACTTGCTGGCGGTGCTATCGAACAAGCCGCACCCATTCACCGCGGAAATCGTGGAGCGTCTTTTCCCCTGCGTGTTTGCGGTGGTGCTGGGACAGCGCCCCGGCATCCCTCACAAGCCCGATCCCACCGGCTTGCGGGAAATTTTACAATCTCTCACCTGGTCGGCAGCGCGAGCGGCCATGATCGGCGATAGCGTGATGGATTTGCAGACGGCGCATGCGGCAGGCATTGATGCAGTTGCCGTGACCTGGGGCTACCACGACCGCCCGGCATTGCTTGCCGCACAACCCGCCGTGCAATGCGAGGACATCGCTGAACTGACACGATGGATGATCCAGGGTGAATAAAGTCAGCACAGTCAAATCGTTTCCCGCAGAAACTTTGACGAAGTTCATGAGGCAAGCGAAAATGACTGCGTTTCCCGTTACGGCTTTTTCTTTTTCCGCAAAAAGGGTGGGATGTCCAGGTCATCGCCATCGACGATGGTGGGATCCGTATCCGCAAAGCGACCGCGGGTGCTGCCTTCAAACAACAATTCGTTTTGCTTGAACTTGGCGCGTGATTTTTCCAACAGGTCGGAGATGTCCTCCGGAGAGTCATCTTGATGAGCCGGAGTGGAAGTCCAGGGCTCGGTCATGGGATCGCTGGTGTCCACGGCTTCACGCAGGTCGCGCGCCGCAGCGGCGACGGGGTTGATGACGGGCTCGATGACGCTGCTGAAATCGGAGGCAGCGCTGGGTGCCGCAGTTTCCGGTTCTGCGAAGGGATGCACTTCGGCGAGAGGGGCGGGGTCGCTGGGCCAGGCATCGAACACCAGTTCCTGAGGGCGCGGCTCTTCATCCAGAATGACGATGGGATCGGCTGGCGATAGCGGGCTGAGGGGCGCGGGATCCTCGGTAAAGCCAAAGCTCGCGACGACAGGTGTCTCCTCAGGAGCAGGGGCGGGGGCGGGTGTGGGGGCGGGTTCCGGTTCGGAAGTCAGAACTGGCTCGGTAAAACCGAAACCAACGCTGGGTTCGAGAATGGGCTGTGCCTCCGGGGCTTCCGACGTGGGCGATTCCTGCAATTTTTCCTCCGGCAGGGCACTGATGAGCGTGACGCTGAGGGCGTCTTGCATGGAAGCATCGATGGCCGCGCCGAAGAGCACGTGGGCTTTTTCCGGCACGTGTTTGACGAGTTTTTGCATCAGCAGTTCGATTTCGAACAGCGTGAGATCCTCGCCGCCGCAGATATGGACGAGCACGGAGGCGGCATCGCGCAAGAGCGAGCCTTTGTCGAGCAGTGGGCTGGACAATGCATTGGTGAGCGCCTTGGTGGCGCGGTCCTTGCCGGTGGCGACGCCGGAGCCGAAAAGACAGCGCGAGCGGGTGGTGCGCAGGGCGGTCATCAGTTCATCGAGACCGACATGGATGAGTCCGGGACGGATGACGAGGCGGATGACGGCCTTGATGCTATCGGAAATCATGCGGTCACCGGCTTGGAAGGCCTCGTGGATGCCTTGCTTGGCAAGCACCAGCTCACCCATGCGATTGTTGTCAAAAACGACCAGCGCGTTGCTGAGCACGGCCAGTTCATTGAGCGCGGTTTGCGCCTGATCGCGACGGCGTTGTCCCTCGAAGGTGAAGGGCATGGTGGCGAAGACCACGACGAAGGCACCCTCCTCGCGGGCGATGCGGGTGACGATGGGAGCTCCGCCCGATGCGGTGCCGCCGCCGAGACCGACGCAGAGGAAAATGATCTTGCGGCCCTTGATGGACATGCGGATTTCCGCTTCCGCTTCCTGGGTGGCTTTTTTGCCAAGGTCCGGATCGCCGCCGCAACCGAGGCCTTTGGTGAGATTGCGACCGAGCTGGATGCGCTCGGTGGCAACGGCACCACTGAGGGTGCGGACATCGGCATTGAGCGCCAACATTTCCGCGCCGTCGAGACCATCGAGCGCCACGCGGTCGAGCATGTTGGATCCGGCACCACCCAGGCCGATGATTTTCACTTGAGATGAGGGGATGGTGTGTTGCGCGTTGCGGGGAAATTCTATCATGAAATCAAAGCGTTAGGATTTGCGACCGAAGGGCCAGAACTTGCTGATGAAGCCGCCCTTTTTTTGTTTTTCCAAGTCTGCCAACTGGGCGTAGCGGATCAGGCCCAGCACGGTGGTGAACTGCGGGTCCTCGAAATTCGCCTGCACGCCGCTGATGTCCGGGCGCTCCGCGCGATAGACCGAGAGGCGGAACACCTGATGCGCCAGTTGATCAAGACCTTGCATCGTGCTGCTGCCACCGGAGAGAATGATGCCCGTGCCAATCCGTTCCAGCGCACCCGCCGGAAGACGTTTTTTCACGAGTGTGAGTATCTCCAACATGCGTTGCCGGATGACTTCATTGAGCAATTCGCGTTTTACCTCCTGATGGGTGAAACCCTTTTCATCGAAGGGAATCTTGATGCCGCCGACGGAGCGGGACTGGTCTCCGGAGGCATCGCCCTCGCGGATTTTCAGCGCCTCCGCCTTGGAAAAGGGCAGCTCGGTGAGCATGTGGATGTCATTGGTGACGTGCTCGCCGCCTGCCGCGATGCAACCGGATGCCGCAATCGCACCGTTGAGATAGAGAACGTAGTCGGTGGTGCCGCCGCCGATGTCGATCAACAGGGCGCCGCGCTCCCGTTCGCTGCGGCCGATGGCATACTGCGCCGTGGCGATGGGGGCGAACACCACATCGTCCACGTCCATGTGCAGTTCTCGCACGCATTTGATGCTGTTCTGAATGCGGGTGCCGATGCCATAGACCACGTGGTAGTCCGACTCCAACGTTTTTCCAAACAAGCCGACCGGACTGGAGTTGTGCTCAAACCCATCCACGCGGTAGTGGCGGGGAATGGTGTGGAGGAAAACGTGGTCTTCGCCGATGTGGACACCTTTGGCGATGTCTTCGGCTTCTTTCAAATGCTCGGGGCGGATCTGCTTTTCCTTGTCCGGCAGGCGGTAGGTGCCGGTATTGTTGACGCCGACGTAGTGAGAGCCCGTCACCGAGAGAAACACACTGCCGATCTCGACCTCGCTGGACTCCTCCGCTTTGTGGCGCGCATCCTCCACGCAGGCGCGGACATTGGCGTAATCGCAGATTTCCCCTTTGCGGACACCGGCGGACTTCGACGTGCCCATGCCGAGGATTTTCACCGAGCCATCCGACTTCACCTCACCGACCAGCATGCAAACCTTGCTGGTACCGATTTCGAGAGCGACATGGATTTTGGCACGGGGCATGGACGTGTGGGAGACAAAAGGGTTAAGGTTGCCCAAGCGCCTGGATGCTGGCGGGACCTTGGGGGCGGGCGCGCAAGGGCGAACCGCTTCCGGGAGTGCGCAAGGTCACAGGCAGGTTGCGCTCGGGGATCAAATTGATGCTGGCGATTTGCAGGCCTTTCGCCTGGGCGTGTTTCATGGAAACGAGCAGGTTCTCCAACTGCAGCTGGTGGTCTTCCAAGCCGAAGATCGCCTCGATGCCATCGCGCGTCCACACTTTCATGGCCCACGGTTGGTAGGGCTGCACGCTATCGATCCATGGCACATCGGTTTTCACCGCTTTTTCCGCCAGGGTGAGCAAACGCAGGGCGCGCTTCATGGTCTTCGACTCCACACATTGACCGGGCACCAACAGTGAGGCTTCCTCCGCCGCCACCATGATCACGGGCAGCACCACGGCGGCATCGTATTGCAGCGGCGGGCAGGGGTAAAGATAGCCATCGCGATCGATCAAGTAGCCCTCCTCACGCGAGCGCGCCTGCATGCCCTTGGCGCGGCATTCCACCCACGCAAATGGCTGGCGGACCGTGAGGTCGATGCTGATCGTGGCCGGTAGCTCACGCCTCACCACCACGGAAGTCACCTCGGGGCGCGCGCGTAACTTTTCCTCCACCTTGGTCAGGGAAATGCCGAAAATGCTCTCGTTCAAGGGAATTTCCGCTAGCTCGACAATATTCGCCTCATCGAACGCATTGTTCGGAGAGAGCTTGATCACCTTCAGCTCGTAATTCGGGTTTTCGAGGAAATTCTTTTTGCCGTAGTCCCAGACCGCGTAACAGGCCCCGACCAGCAAGGCGCTGATGAAGCCCCATTTGGTCAGGAAAGAGAAAAAACGAATGGTCCGGAACCATACGATGCGGGGCGAATAAATGCTCGCGCGCAGGATCACTGAGCGGTTCTGAGGCACAATTCTGCTGGTTTTACGGCGCGGCATCGTTACGAACGTAACTTTACCGAAAGATCAGCAATCCGTAAACATAAATCCCCGAAAACAATCCCTGCCGCCGCCGCTGCTTTGGGCAACAAGCTGGTCTCCGTCATGCCGGGAATGGTGTTGGCCTCCAACACATACGGGCGCTGCTGAGCATCCAGCAACACATCGACCCGTGAGTAAACTTCGATGCCCAAGGCCTTGTGCGCGGCCACGGCCGCCCGTTGCACGGCGTGGGTGGTGGCTTCATCCAAATCCGCCGGGCAGTAGTAGTCGCTGCCGTCCCCGCCGTTCATCCACGGGTATTTGTTGCTCATGTCGTAGAACCCGCTGCGAGGCGCGATGTGAACGATGGGCAGAGCCACTCCGTCCAGCACGCCAACGGTCAGCTCCTTGCCGGCAATGTACTGCTCCACCAGGATGTCGTTGCCGTATTTCGCCGCATCCGTCATCGCTGCCAGGGCGTCCTCTTCACGCAGTACGATGTGAACGCCCACGCTGGAACCCTCGCGCGGCGGTTTCACCACAAAAGGCACGGGCATCTTGGGCAAACGCACGCCATCGCTCACATCCACCACCTCGGCTGCCGGGGTGGGCACCTCCGCCGCGATGAATTTCTCCTTGGCCAGGTTCTTGTCAAACGCCACCCGGCTGCTGACCACACCCGCGCCGGTGTAGGGCATGCCCTTTTTCTCTAACAACTCCTGCAAGGTGCCATCTTCGCCAAAGGTGCCGTGGATGACATTGAAACACAGGCCCGTACCCTCCGGCAGGGCGAAATGCTCATCGCGCACGTCCACGGGTTCCGCACGGTATCCCAGATCGCGCAGTGCTTTGACCACGGCGGCACCCGAGGCTAACGAAACCGCGCGCTCCGAGCCTGGTCCGCCCATGAGCACGGCGATGAGTGTGTTTTGATCCATGATAGTGATGTGATGGCGTGAAATGATTCTTCCGGCAAGCACCAGCTCGCCCTGCGCCGAAACTACCGCCTACCCCGCAGAACGGCGAGGAAAAATTCATCACTCATGCCACGACAGCGGTGGCGGCAGGTCCGCGTCACGGGCGTATTCGATATGGATCACACGGCGACGCGCCGGTGCCGAGGAGCGGGATGAGGCATGAAGTAGCAACGGACACATCACCAGCACATCGCCTGCTTCACACTCACATACCAGCGCCTCGCTCTCCGTCGCCTGCGCGATCTCCTCCGGCGACAAGCGCCCCGCGCGATGGCTGCCGGGCACGACACGCAAGGCACCGTTGCTTGCCGGGGTGTCATCGAGGTGAAGTCGCAGCGTCAGCATGTGTTCTAACAAACTCATGGGCGGCTGCACATGAACGACACCGTCTTTGGTGGACCAGGGTCCGTAACCTTCCCACTCATGACGGGCTGCGACACAAATGGTCAGATCCTGATGCCAGGCCACGGGCCAGTTTTCCTCCGGTGTTTTGTCAAACAGGATGCTGCGCACCGGTCGATAGCCAGCCGGCAGCAGAGAACAAAATCTGCTACTCAGCGCCAGCTCATCAAACACCGCCGAGCGACGGCGCAGGTGACGCACACAAGTCGTGCCCGCAGCCCGCGCCACGGCATCCGCTTCCTCACGCCACTGCCGCAGCGATGATTCCTCCGCCACTTTTCTCACGATCAGATAGCCGTCTCGTGCCAGTTGTTGCGCGTCCGGTGCGTTCATGAGTCTTTCGTTAGATGCGACTGAACACCAGGCAGGCGCGTGAGCGCGTGACATCAGCGATCAGCAGAATGTGACAGGAACCATCGTGATTCATCCCGTTGTATACGCGTGCCTCTTGCATGAAGGATGAACCAAGAGCACCATGCAACGACAAGAAGCCAGGATGATCCATTTCAAAAGAGGATAGGCCATCGCGCGGTTGCAAGCCCAGTTTGTCAATCCATTCGTTCAAGGCATCCTGCTTGAAACTGAGGAGCATGGTATCCGTAATATCGACGAAACCGCCGCCTCGCAGATCATAATGCAGGATTTGTGCATCGTGCGGTAACGGCGTGCCGGTGTGAAGTGTGAAGCGTTCTTCCGCTCGCGTAGGGCTGAAGATGAGTCCGCTCCCTGTCATGATCAAGAACAGGAAACCCGGAAGCATCAACCAGAGGGATCGGAAACGTTCGTAGATTGTACGTCGATAGATACCCACTACCACCAGGGTCCATGGCAGCAAGTAAAGCACACCAAAGATCGGCGCAAAGAAGAAACCCTGCATGATACCGCTCTCCGCACCAGCACGGTGATCCGTCCAGCGGCATGCCTGATCGACCCCATAACCCAGGGGGAAAGCCAGACAGGAAATGGCCCAACAGAGTCCCGCGTGCCAGTGCTTCGATTTTTCGCGTCTTCTCTCAGCATGACCCATACACGCGGGGATCGTGGTTATTTCAAATCCTCCGCGCGGTAGGGGCTGCCGGTGCGGGAGGCGGTTTCCTTGCGCAGCTTCGTCACGATTTCCGCAGGGACTTGCGAGGCCTTGTTCGACCACTCATGGCGGATGTAGGTGGCGATGTCGGCAATGTCGGCATCCTTCATCGTCGGGTTTTGCATCAGGCCCGGCATGTCGGCAGTGGGTTTGTATTCAATTCCAGCCACCGTGATCGGCCCCGTGAGACCGTGGAGAAGGATTTTCACCAAGCGCTCGGGGCTCTCGGTGACATACTCGGATTCATCGAGTGGCGGGCCCAGGTTCGGTACCCCTTCACCGGCGGCACCGTGGCAGCCGAAGCAGGCGGCGGCACCCGAGTAAAGGGCTTTGCCGCGTTCAAACGAAGCGAGATGCTCGCCCTTCAATCCGGCACCGGAGACCGCGGCCTTGCCGGCAGTGGCAGCACCCTGATCGAGCCAGACGAGGAAATTTTTGTCTTTGTATTTGCCGTCGATGTGCGACTTGAACGCGGTCTCATGATGGTCCAGTCCCGCAAACGCAGCGGCTTTCAGCAGCGTGTTTTTCGGATGGTCCGTGAGCAGCTTTTGCAGACGGCTGAAGGCCTGCTCGCTGCCGATGGGGCCGAGCACGCGGGCAAGGTAGATGCTTTGCTCGTCATTTTTCGGCGCGAAGGCCAACAGGGCGGGAGCCAGCGTTTTGATCTCGGCATCGGGCAGTTTGGACGCGGCCCACAGCGCGGATACCGCCACCTTCGGGTCGCTGGCCTTGAGCGCCAGAGCCACCGTAGCGGCATTCAGTTTGCCCAAGCCCTCCAAGGTCCACAGGGCATGGATTTGCGCCAGCGGATGCTGATTCATGCCAGCGAGTTTTTCCAACATGGGCAAGACGGAGAAATCCTTGCGATTCACCAACTCACGCTGGGCGATGTCGCGATGCCAGCCGTTCGCATGGGCGAGCTGCTTCACCAGATCCTCTGCTTTCATGGTCTCCGCATTGACGATTTTTTCCACGGAACCCTTGCTGGATTTGATGCGCCAAATGCGACCGTGCCCAGCGGCCGGGCCATCGAGCTTGCGGGATGCATATTGCTCACGCAGGTAGGAGGTCATGAAAAACCGGTCCTGGATGATGCCGTGATACATGTCCAGCACCAACAGCGTGCCATCCGGCGCGTTGTACATGTTCACCGGGCGGAAACGCTCATCGGTGGATGTCAAAAACTCGCTTTTGCCCAGAGGATGGGAGCCGGTCAGTTTTGTGCCGCTCTCATCAATGTCGATGGCTTTGATCAGCTGCACCACCGACTCGGGGGTGAACCCGCGACCCTGCCACTCCTTCGGGAAATTCGTGCCACGATAGATCGTGGGGCCGGCCGAAGCGGTGGTGAGCAGGAGTTTGAACGTTTTGGGATCAAGGGTGTCCGAGGAATAGCCGTTCGACTTCTGGATGTAGGCGCGGTTCACGCCCGGCGTCACGCGGGATGGGTAGGTGTTGTTAGGCCCGAGCTGGTTGACATCGCTGACCTTCAGGTTCACACCGGGATTCCCCGCCAAGAGGTTGGGCGCAAGGAAATCTCCGAACAAGAATGTGGAGTTGTTGTTGTGATAGAGGCGACCGTAGTTGTCCTGAGCGATGCCCCATTGGCCGCGAAAGGGCGTGGATTCGACCAGCCATTTGTCGCCATCGCGACGCACGCGTTTGCCGGACTTCGCGTTGTAGTGCCAGTTGTCCAGATTGCGCACCAGGCCGTTGACCTTGTGCTCCACGTTGCCGGCCTCGATGAACTTGGGTGCCGCCACGATGGACTCGCCCACCGGTTTGAGACCATCGCGTTTGATCCAGCGCAAGTCATGATCATCAAGGTAAAGAATGCCATCAGGATACACCGCCACCGCGCGGGGCAGCAGGACTTTTTCCAGAAACACCGTGCGTTTGTCCGCCTTGCCATCTTGATTGGTATCCTCCAGCACCACGATGCGGCCCTGTGGCACCTTCTCATCCTTGCCGTCCAGGTCCATCATGTAGCCGATCATTTCCACCACCCAGGCGCGGCCTGCGGGATCGAAATCAAGTGCGATGGGCTTCTCCACCAGAGGCTCGGTGGCAAAGGCTTCGATCACGAAACCGGGAGCGATTTGGAAAGTCTTGAGCTCCTGCTCGGGGCTGAGCACCGGAGCGGGCGGGATCAAATTCGCAGGCACGACCGGGTCCATCGTGTGATGCTCCTTGCGATTGCCGCTTTGGCCCATGGCGAGAGTCAACGTAGCGAGGAAAAGAGAGGAAATGCGGGTTTTCATGTTGTCGGACAGGAACGTATCAGAATTTTTTGCCGGTGCAAGCGGTGTTGCGCGGACTTGTGGCCGATGGGGGGGAATTTTCCAGCTCCCTGAGCCTGTCATTTGCCTCTGTCATTTGCCTCTTGATTTCCCCACGATTTTTCGATTGATAATCCTATGTTCATTTTATTTGGCACACGCGGACTTACCTTGACACAACAGAGCGGAACGTTTCATTGCCCGCAGTGCGGTGCTGGCGCGCCCTTCAGCCAAAAGGGCGTCAGACGTTTTTTCACGCTTTTTTTCGTGCCCGTCATTCCGCTCAACCAAGTCGCGGCCTATGTGGAGTGCCATCGCTGTCGTGGGCAATTTGATGTGAATGTGCTGCACTGGAATCAGAATCACCCCAGTGCCGCCGTGGGCATGCCGTCCCTGATGCCGCCGGCGTATGGGCAGCCCTCATCGTATGCGAACGCGACCATCACGCAGCGCTCCAACGGCATGGCCACCGCATCCATGGTGTTGGGCATCATCAGTCTGGTGACGAGCTTTCTGATTTGCCCCGCCACCCTTTTCGTGCCATTGGCGCTGATCTTTGGGTTGATCGGGCTCTCGCAAGCCGGCAAAACACAAACGGGCAAGGGCAAAGCGCTGGCGGGCATCATCTGCGCACTGCTCGCCGCGGGTGTGGTGGGCATCGTGATGATGATCAGCAAAGACAAGGAACAAAACGCCCCTCCGCTCACGGCGCTGGATACGGCCAAGAAACACATCGTCGCCCGCCCCGAGCTGAGGGGCTACGGCAACACCGAGGAAGCCAAGGCCATGGCGGAAAAGGTGGCACAGAAATTGCAGGTTCTTCACGACACCTTGATTGTATCAAGCAAGGGCAGGAAGACCTCGGACCAGTATGCGGTGCATTGCGAACTGCATGAAAAAACCTGTGCGTTCCTGATCTTTGTGCCGGATTACCGGAAATTCGAGGACGACTTGAAAGACGACATGAACGAGCTTTCCTGGTCGGTGGCATCCGGTGTCGCGAAGGATGTCACCCGGCTCCATGCGGGTGACGTGGAACTCTGCGTGGGGCTCAAAGGCCTTGTCATGTTTGGCAGCGTCATGACCGGAAAACTCACAGACGCAAAACCGCAAACAATCTCCGCGAATGAAAAGGAGTTGGCCCGCTTTTTCCCGGAACCTCCGGCTGCGTCCACCGCCACCCCACCACCTGCCGAATCAAGCAGCGTGGAGCCGTGAGGGAAAGGTGGCCATCACCGCACGGTTTGCACTTCACATTTGGCGAATACCAGCCACTTGCGGCTGGGATCACGGTAGCCTTTTTCATTCTGCGGATCGACGGCCGCGACGAATGTGTAGCTGGCCGGTGCGCACGAAATGAAGCTGGAAACGCGCTTGACGTAAAACTTCGGCATCGCGATTTTGTAGGTGTTTTTCATCGTGTCATTGTATTTCAACCAGGCCTTTTCGCCCTCGTGATCGACGATTTCCCACGCGAAACGCAAGTCCACCTGCTTGCCATCTTCGGTCAGGGTGGGTTCGACCTCCAGCGTTCCGCCCACGTTTCGCGGCTCAAAAGCCGTGGGTGTCGGTGGTGTGCGCATCCATTCTAACACCTTCACATCCTGCGGCGTGATTTTTTTGTCGGGAATGTTCATGGTGCCGGGAATGTCCGACGGTTCATACTCCGTGGCATAGATGTATTCCATGATGGATTCGCTGGTAGCTTTTTGTTGGCTGCGGGCCACCACGATCATGGTGTCCACGACCTTGGCTTTTTTCTCGGCGATCATTTTCTGGAGATCCTTGCGCAGGTTCGTGGCATCGGCTTTTGACTGATCGCGCAGGAAAAGCAGGTTGGTCATGTCTTCGAGGGTGAGCTCGATGCACTCGAACTGGCATTGGATGAGTCGTGGCTGGTCGGCAACGTTTTCTTCCATGTCCGCGGTTTCCTGGGAGGGAAGTGTCTGCGCCATGGCGTGGCTGAAAGTGAAGAGCAGGAGACTGAGGTATGTTTTCATAGGGTGATGGATGTGGGGAATGGTTAGCGGCCGGACTGGACTTCGCATTTCGCGAAAATCAGCCACTTGCGGCTGGGATCGCGACGGCCTTTTTCATTTTGAGGATCTACGACCGAGACGAGCGTGTAAGTCGATGGCGTGCAGGAAATGGAAGTGTAGATGCGCTTGGTGTAAAAGATGGGCTTTTGCATTTTATGGGAATTGTTATTCCGGTCCTTGTAGTTCAACCAGGCTTTTTCTCCATGGTGGTCGGTGATTTCCCACCTGAACCACAAATCGATCAGATTGTTGTCAGGGTTTAGCAAAGGCTCGATCTCCAACGCGCCGCCCACATAGCGTGGTTCAAAGCTCACTGGAGGTTGTAGATGCATCATGGCAAGCTGATCCATGGCAGGATCCGGAGTGCCAGAGAATCTGTTCACCCGCTGCTGCTTCGAGGAATGTGGCATGTCATATTCGTATTCGCATTCGAACAAGTATTCCATAAGGGACTCAGAGGCAGCTTTCTGACCGCTAACAGCCACCAGGATCATGGTATCGACAAGTTTGGCTTTTTTTCCTGCGATCATGAGATGCAGCTCTTTGCGCAGAGGCGTGGCATCCGAGAGCGATTGGTTGCGGAGGAAGAGCAGTCGCGTCATGTCCTCATGGGAGACCTCGATGCATTCGACCTGGCATTGAATCAAGCGAGAGAAAAGCTTCGCGTTGTTCTGTGAAGCGGGTTGCGCCTTGGGTGCCACCTGACCCGGCATCAGACTGACGCTGGCGAGCGCGATGCAGAGCATTACTTTCATCAGGGAGCTGTTAGCATCATGGGTCATAGGAATGGATGGGGAAAAAGAAAATCATTCTTCGAATGAGCGCATGGCCGAGGTATCGCCCAACCAGATGCCCAGATACGGCCACTCGGCCTTTGCACGCCACAGGAAAATATAAAAGGGCTTGTCGAAATGAAATAGACGGACACGACTCATGTCCACAGTCGCGAAGGGGTCCGCGCTGGTGTTCACAGTCGGCCTGGCATTCGCTCCTTTTTCATCGAGTTGGAAAAAGACCGTCTGCTGCGCCTTGCGAATGATCATGGGGGTGTTGAGTTTCGGTTCAGCTCGCTCTCCCTGCAACAGCGGCGCGAAGTCGGCGGCGTGGTGAAGACTGACGTAGGGGATGCGGATTTCCTCATTGGTCTGCAGAAGCTCTTGCAGCAGCGATCCGTCCTCCTGCTCATCGACTTCGCTGCGCTTCCACTTGAGCACTTGTTGGCAGGATTCCGTGAAGGTGCTGCTTTTCGCAGGCATGTAGAAAATCACCCGCTCATCCGAACCTTTGCACTTTGCTTCTAACGCAAAAGTGCGCTCTTTGCCGTTGTAGTGGATCACTCGCACACCCCAGAGACTTTCGGCATTCATGGTACCGAAAAATCGCACGCGTTGCTTGGCATGGCCTGACTGAAATGACAATGGCGTATGAATGGCGCGCTCGAAGGGCGTGACGAACGTTACTTGCTGCGACAGCATGGCCAGGGCGGCGTGCCCTTGTTCGAGCCCGGCAGGACTGAAAGTGAAAGGCTGAACGCCCCAGCGCTGTTGCGTTTCCTGATTCGCTTTGTCGTAAAGCTCCCGATTCATCGGTCCGGTCCGCAGGAACCACGCGCTTGGCGGCAGCACTTCATCGGCTTTCCACACAAAGCCATCCAGCATTTCCGTGACCTTGTTCGCCGGCTTGACGGTGGGCTTGCCTCCACCTTGTTCAGCTTCGTCCAGCGCATCCCACGCCGCTTGCCACAAGGGAGTCCAGATCACCGTGTGCTTGTCATCGAAAACACACGCGGGATGTGGTACGGCGAGAATGTCCGCACGGGCTGTGAGGATGAGGAGCAGGGCGAAGAGGTATTTCATGGTGCGGGATAGGGAAATGATGCCGGGAATATTCACAAATTCATCGCAACACTTGGACTTCACATTTGGCAAACACCAACCAGTTGCGCCCTGTATCGCGCACTCCTTTTTCGTTCTGCGGATTGACGCTGGCCACAAGTGTGTAACCGGCGTGGATGGTGGTGAATGAGGTCGATACGCGCTTCACAAAAAATTTCGGGGTCTCAATCTTGTAGGTATTATTCTGGTTGTCTTTGTATTCCATCCAGGATTTTTCTCCTTCATGATCGACAATTTCCCAAGAAAGGCGCAGATCGATTTCTCTGGCAGAACCGCCGAGAGTGGGCTCCACCTCGAGAGTGCCGCCCAGATTGCGTGGCTCAAAGGCCGCAGGTACGGGTGGTGAACGCATCCACTGCATGGCACTCACATCGGCTGGGGTGGTTTTTTTATCGGGCAAGCCCACACTGTTAGGAACGCTCGGTGGTTCAGGTTCGGTGGGATAGGAGAATTCCTGAACGGACTCCGTCGTCGCCTTCTGCCCGCTTTTGGTGATCACCATCATCGTGTCCACGATTCTGGCTTTTTTTTGTGCGATCATCTCCTGTAGTTCCTTGCGCAGTTGGGTGGCATCGGCCAGCGACTGATTGCGCTGGAACAGCAACCTGGTCATTTCCTCCTGGGAAACCTCGATACACTCCACTTGGCATTGGATGTTTTTCGTCAGAGATTCGTCGAAAGCGCTGGCAAAAGCGGCAGCCTCCGCTTCATCGGCTTCGCGCCGTGCTTGCTCCATGGCGGGCGGCAGGGCTAGCGGCTGCGTGGGCACGGTTTGCGCACTGGTCAGGAAAAGCCCGCCAATCCAAACGACCATCATTGATTTCATGACATCACGTTAGTCCGGGATGATCGTGTTGTCGATTCACAAAGCGGGAAAACATGCAGATCGTCTGCGCAACGAATTGACCCATGAACACATGCTGATAGTGTGAACGCACAACATTTATGCTTTCCCCCGATCATCACACACCTGTTGACTCCCATTCCGCTACTGAAATCACGTGTGATGGATGCCACATGACGAGAAAAAATGCGTTCACCTGTCCCTCAATCGTAAAGTCGTGGATCGCGGCCGCGATGATGGCGTTACCAGCCATGGAATCCGCGTCCGCGCAAATTTCATGGAGTGTTTTTGCGGGAGCGCCCGGCGGCACGGGATATCAGGACGGTGTGGCGGATGAGGCGAGATTTTTCAATCCGGAGCAAGCGATCAGGACGGCGGGTGGTGACGTCATCGTGACCGACATGGACAATCACGTGATCCGGAAAATTTCGTCTGCCGGTGCGGTTTCCACTGTCGCAGGCATTCCGGGGAATGCGGGGCATAAGGATGGGGCTTCACTTACCGCACGCTTCAATCGACCGCGCGGCATCGTGATCAATGCGGCGGGTGAGATGTTCATTGCGGATACCGGCAATCATGTGATCCGCAAAATTTCCACCGATGGCGAGGTTTCCACCCTGGCTGGTTCTCCCGGATTGTCAGGAAGCATGAATGGCACGGGTGCGGCAGCGAGATTTGCCAACCCGCGCTGCGTGCGTCTTTTGCCCGATGGCTCGCTGGCTGTGACCAGCAATTTCATGATACGCAAGGTGACCATGGAAGGAGTGGTGACGACGATCGCCGGCAGCTCTGTGTCAGACAGCACGAATCCTTCGGGAACCAGCGCGCGATTCGGCACCATCGCGGATCTGGTCGTGGATGCGTCGGGAGTGATGCATTGCACGGAAACTTCCAATCACACCGTGCGCAAAATCACCGCGGATGGCGTCGTGACCACCGTTGCGGGTGTGGCTTCGCAGTCGGGAGACATCGATGGCCCTGCGGGCACCTCCCGCTTGCAGAATCCTTATGGACTCTATTTGGAGCCGGATGGCTCACTGTTGATCAACACCAATCGAAAACTCAAGCGGCTCTCGACTGCGGGCGAGCTCACCACTGTCGCGGGCTCGCCATCGGCCACCATGCTACACCTGGATGCGGATGGGCAAGGGAACCTGCTCTTTGCCACGAGGAACACGATTTCAGCATACAACACGGTTTCGCAACTTCTCACGGTGCTCGCGGGCAGGGATAATCAGGGCGCGCTGGATGGGCCGGCACACGTGGCGAAATTTTCCGAACCGGATGGCATCACGGTCGATCAGAACGGCACCGTTTATGTAGCGGAGCGTTTTGTGCACACCATTCGGAAAATCACCCCCGACGGTACCGTTTCCACGCTGGCGGGGCTGCATGCGGTCTCAGGAAATGTCAATGGCGCGGGCTCTGCCGCTCGCTTCAATAACCCGAGAGGTCTGTGCACGGATGAGCAGGGGAACATTTACGTTTCCGATATCAACAACAATGCGATCCGCAAGATCACGCCACAGGGAGTGGTGACGACTCACTCTTCCGTTCCTGGTCCGACTGATGTGGCACGTGATAAACGGAATAATTTTTATGCGAGCAATTTGTCGGGTCGGATTTTGTATCGAGACGAAGAACTGTATTACGCATGGAGTGATTCTGTGTTCATCAGATCACTGGTTACGATCTCGCCCATCGCCTTGGCCATGAGTCGGGAGGATCGGTTGTTTATGGTCGATTACAGCAGTAGCTCGATCCATCAGTTGTGGCGCAATTCGAATGCGGTCGTTCTCGCCGGCAGCGGTGTGTCCCAGGGGCATGGCTATGCCGATGGCATCGGCAATCAGGCGCGATTCAATCTTCCGGTGGGCCTGGCGGTGGATCGCGATGAGAACTTGTATGTCGCCGATACGGGCAATGACATGATTCGGAAAATCACACCGGCGGGTTTGGTCTCCACGATCGGTGCCAATCCCACGCGCGGCGGGCTCGCGGCGGGCATCGGCCGGTTTTCCGATTTTGCGGATCCCACGAGTATCGCCATCGGGCCGGATGGTGCCATTTACGTGGCGAACAAACTCAACCACAACATCGTCAAAGGTGTGTGGATTGGGCCGGAAATCAGGATTTCCCAATGGAATCCCGAGACCCAGCAATATGGAACTGTTGATACGCCTGCCGCGATCAGCCTGCATCCGACGATGCCGGGATTCGCGAGCAGTGTTTCCCTGCGGATCGAAAACAGCGGAGTCAGCACTCTCACGAATTTGTCCCTTTCGCTCACAGGCACGCATGCGGGCGAATACAGCATCACCAGTGCACCCACCGAGCTGGCCGCCGGTGCGCAAACGACGATCGTGGTCCAGTGCACAGGCTCCATCGCGGGATTGCGCTCCGCCACACTCACCATCACCAGCAATGATGTGGATGAAGCGGTTTCGACGATTCAGCTTTCCAAGCAGGTATTGCCCGCTGCTCCCAACGGACAGTATTTTTGGGAGCGTTTCGCCGGATCCTTCACGGAGCAGGGATCCACCAACGGTCCGAGGCGGAACGCTTTGTTTCAAGCAAATATCGGCATCGCTTTTGCTCCCACGGGAGAAATGCTGGTGGTGCAATCGAACCATTTCAGTGTGCGCAGGATCGATAGGAACGGAGTGGCCGAGCACGTGGCGGGTGTGCCCGATCTGAGCGGTGCGATCGATGGTGATGCCACGCGGGCGAGATTTCAATCGATCAAAGACGTGACCGTGACCCGTTCCGGTGATGTCTATGTGGCTGAGGGAAATTCCAGTAGCAGAATTCGGAAAATCACCCCGGCGGGTGTGGTCAGCACCGAGGCAACACTGGCAGGATCTTCGGCACAAAACTTGAGCCTCTTTTATGATGAGTCACAGCAACGGCTTTTGATTGCGGATGACATGGTCGATGTGATTCATGCATTGAGCGCTAATGGTGTGGTGACGGTATTTGCAGGAATATCGGGCACGACAGGTGCCACCAACGATTCCCTGACGACATCCACCTTTTCCAATCCGCGCGGCCTTTGCATGGACCTAGCGGGCAACTTGTATGTGTGCGACACAGCAAATCATATGATCCGGAAAATTTCACCACAAGGAGCGGTGACGACCTATGCAGGCATTGCCGGACAGGTGGGGAATGACGATGGCGACCGAAGCGTGGCCACATTCAGCAGTCCGCGCGATATTGCACTGACCAGCGATGAATCCTTGATCATCACGTGCCCCGGCTCGCATACGATACGGAAGATATCGAAAACGGGAGCCGTTACGACCATCGGAGGTGTGGCGGGCAGTTCCGGGAAAGTGGCAGGCGTGGGAGCTGATGCGCGCTTCATGTCGCCTCACTCCGTGGCAGTGGCTCCCGATGGCCGGATCCATGTGGCAACCTCGAATCACATCATGCAAAGCACGCTGCTGGGTCCGGAATTGGCGGTTGTCGCGGCGGCAGGCGAGACACTGCCTGACTTGCAGAGCGGCATTCAGTTTTACTCCTCCTATCCGGGCAGCATGGTCCGAAACTTCGTTTGTCGCAATGTCGGCTCGGCACCCTTCCCGTCCATGGTGGCCCGTGTGACAGGATTGCACGCCAATCGATTTTCCTTTGTCCCACCGCTCGCGAACGGTGTTCTCGCACCTGGTGCCGCTCAGGCCTTCGGCTTGAAATTCCAGCCCTCGTCTGCCAGCAGCGGCGCGGTCTATTTGCGCTTCAGTGAAACAAGCTTATCGCCTGTGATCCGTGCGTATGCCGTCACGGGCACGGTGATCGATGCGCTGAATTTTTGGAATTGGGAAAATTTCGGCACGCTGGCACAGACGGAATCGAACGCCCCTACCGCCGATCCTGATCGCGACGGCATGGTGAATTTGCTGGAGTATGCGTTTCGTCTCCAGCCCCGTCAGGCGGACTGGGCCTACCTGCAGCCGCAAGGAGAGTCAGGATTGCCTGTCGTGCGACTTGTGGAAGAACTTGGCACGAGAGAACTGCGCATGGAGTTCATCCGCCGCCGTGCCAGCGCCAATCCGGGCATTTCCTACATCGCGGAGTTTTCCAGCAACCTGAGTCAGGATACCACGCATGGGTGGAAACCTGCCACGGCCACGCCTAGCGTGACGCCGATCGATGAAACATGGGAGCGTGTCGTGATAAGGGACGTGGGTGGTGATGGTGCGCCAAGCCGTTATGGACGCGTGCGTGTGGTGCTGAGCCCTTGATCGGAGACTCAGCGCTGGGGAGAAATTTTCGTTCCATCAACAGAGTGCTTCAGAGATACCTCGTTGACTTGTCTGATGGCCGTTTCAGGATGATTTCTTGCGCTTCAGCCTCGTAATCTGCATCGGGATATCCGCCGTTTCCGATGATCTCAATCGAAGGGATAAATCCCTCCTGATCCAACCAGAGCAAGGAATCGGCAGGACCGTTGGATCCATGTGAAAAAACTCCGGGGGCACCAAATCACTCGCTTTTCTCGGTTCCATCATTCTTTCAACCACTGCGCGGCTTCTTTGGCGTAGTAGGTGAGGATGATGTCGGCACCGGCGCGTTTGATGGCGGTCAGGGACTCGAGGATGATGGCTTTTCTGTCGAGCCATCCGGCGGCGGCGGCGCTTTCGATCATGAGGTACTCGCCGCTGACCTGATAGGCGGCGACGGGCAGGGTGGTGTGTTGGCGCACGGCGGCGATGATGTCGAGGTAGGCACCGGCGGGCTTGACCATGACCATGTCGGCACCCTCGGCTTCGTCTAACAAAATTTCACGCACGGCTTCGCGGGCGTTGGCGTAGTCCATTTGATAGGTTTTTTTGTCGCCGGCCTTCGGGGCGGAATCGAGCGCGCCGCGGAAGGGACCGTAGTAGGCGGAGGCGTATTTGGCGGAGTAGCTGAGGATGGAAACATCGGTGTGGCCCGCGGCATCGAGCGCGGCGCGCAGGGCGGCGACACGACCATCCATCATGTCGCTGGGGGAAACGATGTCCGCCCCGGCGGCGGCGTGGCAGAGAGCTTGTTGGCAGAGGACGTCCACGGTGGCATCGTTGACGATCACGAGCGAACCGTCGACGGATTTTTCGACGAGGCCGTCGTGACCATCGGCGTTGTAGGGATCGAGCGCGATGTCGGTGATGACGCACATCTCCGGGCAGGCGGCTTTGATGGCGCGGATGACGCGTGGGATCAGGCCCTCGGGATTGTGGCATTCGGCGGCATCTGAGGTTTTGAGGGAGTCGTCGATTTTCGGAAACAGCACCACGGCAGGCACACCGACCTGGTGGAGCGCGAGCACTTCAGCGACCACGTCTTTTTCGCACCAACGGGTGACGCCGGGCATGGAGGCGATGGGGTCGTTGGTCGTGCCTTCCTGGAGAAACAGCGGCTGCACGAAATCGCCGGGATGAAGCAAGGTCTCGCGCACCAGCGAGCGGATGGCGGCACTGCGACGATTGCGGCGGGGACGGATGGGAAGGTTCATGGTGGTGGGTGGATGGCCTTGGTTACGGCTTTTAGGTAGATACTCGGAAAAAATAAACGCGATTCGTTTTCCTGTCGACCGCATACTTGCGCGTGAGTTGCCGCTCGGGTGTTCTTTCTTCGATCATGAAGGCACCTGCGGGAATCTTCCAGTTTCCGATGTTGGCAGGTTCAGTCAGTGGTTTGAAATTCACGGGATGCTTCCACCATTTTTCCGGTAAGTGCATGAAGTTCTCGATGTCATCCGAATGGACGGTGAATGTTAGGTATGCATCATAGTCTCCTTGAAAATCAGCAAGTCCTATTTCGCCATCGATCTCCGTCACGTATGCTGGTATGTGCAACCCGGATTGCGTGAAGACATCGCGGAGGTGGCGTGACTCAGGCAGGTTTTGATACCAATGGGAGCGCGCTAGCGTTACGATGACTAAGATGATGAAGCAAATCGGTAGGGCGAGGCATCCCCAGCGTGTTTTGACTGGTTTTTCGGGTGCCTCTTCCATGATTCAGTTTTTGGACGCGGGGCTCAAATCGTAGCCGTCCTTGCTATCCTTGATGGTCCAGCCGAGGGCGGCGAGTTGGTCGCGGAGGACATCGGATTGCGCCCAGTCTTTTGCTTGGCGCACGGCGAGGCGTTGTTCGGCCAGGGCGCGGATCTCGGCGGGGATGTCGATTTCTTTTTCCGATGCCAGCTCGGGAAGAACCAGACCCAGCGCTCGGAGGATGCGATGGAAAGCGGCCAGCGCCTGGGCGGCGGCGAGGCCATCGAGCTTGGAACTTTCGCGCAGACCGGTGAAAATGGCACCGAGCGCACCGGCGGTGTTGAGGTCGTCGTTGAGGGCATCCCATGCGGACTGGAAGGTGCCGAACTCGATGCTGGTGAGCACGGCATCGGCGGGGGCCTTGGCGGCGAGTTGTTGCGCGGCTTTGGCCATTTTGTTCAGTGCCTCGCGGGCGGCGTGTAGGCTGTCGAAGGTGAAATTGAGCGGCTTGCGGTAGTGGCCGCTGATCAGCACGTAGCGCACTTCCATGGCGGTCCAGCCGTGTTTGGCGAGGTCTTCCAAGGTGTAGAGATTGCCGAGCGACTTCGACATTTTTCCGCCATCGACCATCAAATGCGCGATGTGGAACCACGTGGCGGCGAAGTGGCCACCGCAGGCGCAACGGCTCTGGGCGATTTCGTTTTCGTGGTGGGGGAACACCAGATCGACGCCACCGCTGTGGAGGTCGAAGGTTTCGCCGAGGTATTCGCGAATCATCGCCGAGCACTCGAGGTGCCAGCCGGGGCGGCCTTCGCCCCACGGCGAGGGCCAGAAATTTTCGCCATCCTCGGGGCGGCGGGATTTCCAGAGCACGAAGTCGCTGACGCTTTGTTTTTCGTATTCATCGGCATTCGCGCGCTGGGCCTGGGTGCGGCCGAGCTCGAGCTCGCGTTCGTCGAGGTGGGAGAGGCGTCCGTATTCGGGAAACGAGGCGATGTTGAAATAGACCGAGCCGTCCTCGGAGGCGTAGGCGTGGCCTTTTTCCACCAGATGGGCGATCATCGCGACTTGTTGCGGGATGTGGTCCACGGCACCGGGCTCGATGTGCGGCGGCAGGCACTGGAGCAGATCGCAGTCGTGGTGAAATTTCTCCGTCCAGAAGCGGGTGAACTCCGTGAGCGTCTGGCCGACACGCTGGGATTCGCGTATCGTTTTGTCATCGACATCGGTGAGGTTGCGGACGTGGAGCGTACGCAGGCCGCCGGTTTCGAGCGTGCGGCGGAAAACATCCTGGAGCACGAAGGTGCGGAAATTGCCGATATGAGCCGGGCCATAAACCGTGGGTCCGCAGCAGTAAAAGCGGAAGGTCTGGCCATCGAGCGGCGCGATTTCCTTGATGTTGCGGGCCAGGGTGTCGTAGATACGCATGCGCTTCCCTACCGCCGTGGCTCTGATCTGGCAAGTATGGCGTGAGTCGGATGGCAAAAATTTTTAAAAATTTGAAGATTCTTCTTGCCAAGCAGATGAGTTTTGAGCATGTTCCGCCCCCGCGCGCACTCCGGGTGCCGCTAGCATCAACTTCAAACACAACACATTTTTCATTATGGCCGTTGCATTACGTCTTACTCGTCAGGGAGCCGCCGATCGTCCCTACTACAAAATCATTGCCGTGGATAGCCGCGTGCGTCGTGATGGCCGTTTCATTGAGCAGCTCGGCACCTACGACCCGATGAAAGAAGGCGTGAACTACGAGATCGACCTCGCTGCCGCCGACAAATGGCTGGGCACGGGTGCCAAGCCTTCCGAGACGGTGAAGTCCATCATCCGCAAGGCTCGCACGGCTGCCAGCAAATAATTTTTTCTGACGTTGTTTTTACCGTCCGTCTGTTCGCAGGCGGGCGGTTTTTTGTTTTTTCCCGTCGTCGGGAATTCCCCAAAACCCCGCTTGACCGCGAGGGGAAATCCTTTAGCATATGCCTCAATGAACCGCATGGTCCCTATCTTGCTGCGCGCCACTGTCATTCTGGCAACGGTCACGTCGGCATTCGCGCAACTGGGTGTGAACATTCGCATGAGTCAGAGCCAGTATGTGGCGGGAGAGCCCGTGCTGGTGGCGATTACCATCACGAACCACACGGGTAGCGATATCATTTTGGCCAGCCAAGGCCGCACCTCGTGGCTGGACATGGTGGTCAAACGCGCCAACGGTGAGCCTGCCTCGGCTCTGGGGCGCAACAATTTCGGTGGCGTGAAAATTCCCTCAGGACAAAGCATGGCCAAAACCATCGACATCGCCGGACTCTACAACCTCCGTGAGCAAGGTTCCTACTCCGTGTCCGCCATCGTCAGTGCCGCCGGCCTCGACTCAAAAGGCTTCATCTCCAACCGGCTGCTCTTCAGCATTGCCAACGTGCGGGCCGACTGGAGCCAAAAAGTGGGTGTTCCGGGCCAACCGGGGAAAACCCACGAGTTCCGCGTGATGAACTTCACCAACGAGCGCAAATCCCTGATCTACGCCCAGGTCGTGGACGGAAAAACCGGCGTCTCCTTGCAAACACTCTGCCTCGGCGAAGCCCTGCTTTTCCGCAAACCACAAGCCGCCGTCGATCGCAACCAGACGCTCAACGTGCTCTACCTCGCCACACCGGAATTTTACATTCACGCCCGCATCGATGTGAACGGACAATTCCTCGGGCGCGAACTCCACAAACGCGGGGCCAATGGCGATCCGCGGCTCCTCACTTTTGCCGATGGCTCCGTCAAAGTCGCGGGCTCCATCCCCTACGATGCCCGCGCCGAAGCCGAAGCACGCGGGAAAATTCGTAAAATTTCCGAGCGCCCACCCTACACATACAATTAATCTTCGCTGATTTTCGCGTTTGATAAAATTTCTGTTGTTTCGTTGATTCATTTTTGCTTATCTCGCCTTAAGTATGAAAATCATCATGACCTACTTGCTCCCTTGCCTGCTGTGGCTGCTCGCCATCAGCCCGCTGCAAGGTCGATATTTCAACACGGTCGTCATCGATCCCGGCCACGGCGGGCACGACAAAGGCTGCCAATGGGGCCGCGTGTATGAGAAACACCTTTGTCTCGATACCTCCCTGCGCCTCGAAAACACCTTGCGCAGCAAGGGCTATCGCACCGCCTTGCTGCGACGCAGCGACTACTTCATTTCCCTGCCCCAGCGCGTCACGATGGCATCCAAGTATCGCAACGCCATCTTCGTCAGCGTTCACTACAATTTCACCTGGCGCCAGGAGGCCAGCGGGCTGGAAACATTCTACCACTCGCAGGAAAGCCAATCGCTCGCCAGCTACGTGCAGGCCGCCATGCTCAAGCGCACCCGGGGTGTGAACCGCGGCGTGAAGTTCGCCCGTTACTATGTCATCCGGAATGCCAAAATGCCTGCCATCCTGGTGGAATGCGGCTTTGTCAGCAACCAAAACGAACGCGATAAAATGCGCAAGGCCTGGTACCGCCAAGCCGTGGCCGATGGGATCGCCGACGGAATCTTCAAGTACCGCAGCCGCGGTTGATGAAATATCTTTGCCCCACCTGTGATCGCGAAGTGGCAGTAGGCAGCCCATGCCCTCACTGTGCGAAAAAAGCTCGCCCTCCCGCGCGCGAAAAAAAATCGTGGGAGCAGGAGGAACATGCCGACGGGCTGGACCTGCCCGATGAGGACTTCGATTACGATGAATTCGTCGCACGCGAATTCGGCTCAGCACCGCATCGCAAAATCGGCATAGCATGGTATTGGTATGTCGTGGCCGTACTGCTGGCCATCACCCTGTTGATCCAACTTTTCCCATAGAACCCATGAGTTCGATTTTTTGCGCAAGCACCCCGCTCCCCGCCAGCGCGGAAACCATGTTCGCCTTTCACAGCGACCCGCACAACCTGGGACAGGTCATGCCACTCACCATGAAAGCCACCGAGCTGACCACCGAGGTGCCGGCACGGGAAGGCGGGCTCATTGAAATCCGTTGCCGCGACTGGGGCGTGATCCCCATGCACTGGGTTTGCCGCTGGAAGGTCGTGCAAGCCCCGGAGATGCTCGCGGACGAAATGTTGCAAGGGCCGTTTCGCTTGTTCGTTCACGAGCACCGCTTCCAGCCGCTCGACGATGGCACTTGCCTCATGGAAGACAGGGTGACCTACCAGTGGGGCGCATCGTGGTGGGGCAAACTGGTCTCGGAAACCTTCGTCCGGCTCTATCTGGTGCTGCTGTTCCGCTACCGTCATCATCGCACGCGCAGCTGGGCGCGCGATCACGGCCAGCGCCGTGCTTAGTCCGGTTCCCGCAGCAACGCCAGTTTTTCCCGCCTCTCGCGCACCAACCGCACCACCAGCGACGTCCAGCCCGTCTGATGCGAAGCCCCCAGGCCCTCGCCCGTTTCGGCATGAAAATATTCATGAAACAACAGCAGATCGCGCCAATGCTCCACATCCGCGTAGCGCGGTGCATCGCCAAAACAAGGACGATAGCCTTTTTCGTTAGGCACGAACAGCGAGATCAACCGGTCGCACAAATCCATCGCTACTTCGATGAGTGTTTTGTGATTCCCCGATCCCGTCGGATACTCCACCGTGAACGAATCGCCGTAGAAATAATGGTAACGCTCCAGCGCCTCGATGATCAAAAAGTTCGTCGGAAACCAAATCGGCCCGCGCCAGTTCGAGTTGCCGCCGAACATGTCGGTATTCGATTCACCCGGCGTGTATCGCACCTCATTGCGATTCCCGCCATGTTCGAACACAAAAGGATGTTTCTCATGGATCTTGCTCATCGAGCGAATGCCGTAAGGCGATAAAAACTCCTCCTCGGAAAACATCCGCTCCAGCGTCTTGCGCAAGCGGTTTTCCGTGGGCAGCGCCAACAGACAACGGCCCGGGTTTTTTGCCCCCTGGGCGCGGCGCACGCGGATGTATTTCAACAGATCAGGGCGATGACTGAGGAACCAGTCCAGTCGTTTGCGGAAGCCCGGCAAGGCGTCGATGGTCTTTTGCTTGAGCACCGTCACCGCACACAGAGGCAGCAAGCCCACCAGCGAGCGGATGCGCAAGGGAATCGGCTGCTCTTGATTGATGATGAGCTGATCGTAATAAAAGCCGTCCTCCTCGTCCCACAAGCCCGTGCCACCGAGACTGTTGATGGCATCGGTGATGTTGACATAGTGCTCGAAAAATTTCGACGCGATGTCCTCGTAGGCCGGATTGACCGTCGCCAGCTCCAGCGCCATCGAGAGCATGGACAAGCAATAATAGGCCATCCACGCCGTGCCATCAGCCTGATGCAAATGCCCGCCTCCTGGCAGCGCATGCGAGCGGTCAAACACCCCGATGTTGTCCAAGCCGAGGAACCCACCACCGAACACATGCCGCCCCTCGGCATCCTTGCGGTTCACCCACCAGGTGAAATTGATCAGCAATTTCTGGAAAGCACGCTCCAGGAAAAGGATGTCGCGATGACCTTTCTCATCCGCGATTTTGTACACCCGCCACACCGCGCCCGCATGGACCGGTGGATTGACATCGGAAAAATTCCATTCGTAAGCGGGAAGTTGGCCGTTCGGGTGCATGTACCATTCACGCAACAATAGTAAAAGTTGATCCTTCGTGAAATCAGGATCAATGGTCGCGAACGGGATCATGTGAAACGCCGTGTCCCATGCCGCGAACCAGGGATACTCCCACTTGTCCGGCATGGATAAAATGTCCCGCGCGAAAAAATGTTTCCAATCCGAGTTCCTGCCGCGGAGTCGTTGCGGCGGAGGCGGCGGGCCCTTGGGATCGCGTTTCAACCAGTCATCCACCACGTAGTGGTAAAACTGCTTGGTCCACAACAAGCCGGCGTAGCCTTGGCGACAGATCATGCGCTCGTGCTCCGGAATGTTGCAAGGAATCACCGCTTCATAAAATTCGTCCGCCTCCGCGATGCGCTGGGCGAACACCTGCTCGAAGCCCTGCAAGCCGTCGCAATCATTGTGTTCACGCTCGGCATGAAGACGGCAACGCACCGTGACGGAAGCTCCGGCAGGCACCACAAAGTGCAGCCACGCCGCTGACTTGGTGCCCTGCGGCAACGGGTTCACCGCCAGGCGATCCCCCTGAATCAGGTAACGATGAAACGCGTCTTTCACATACGGCCCGGGGTTGGTGCCCGCACCCATGGCCTCCAGATTGCTCTCATTTTCCGTGAACAGCCAGCGGCATGGCACGCCATCCGCCGCGGCGTAAAACCGATAGAGACCTACGGTCTCATGCTTGACCCGCAAGAAATCGCCCTCCAGCGCCAGGCTGGGCTTCTGCAAAGTGGCTTCGCTTTCATTGCCCCAGGTCCATGTGTTGCGGAACCACAAGGTCGGCAGCACATGAATCTCCGCCTCCTCCGGTCCGCGATTGGTGATCGTCATACGCCACAACAAATCCTCGGGCGAACGCTTCGCCACTTCCTGCAAGACATCGAAATAGCGGCCTTCGTCAAACACTCCCATGTCCGCAATTTCCAATTCCGGATCATCGCGCGTCAGCTTTTGGTTTTCCGCCACGATGGCCGAGTACGGAAATGCCCGCTGCGGATACTTGTAAAGCGCCTTGGTATAGGAGTGCGTGGGTGTGGCATCGAGATAGTAGTAGCACTCCTTCACGTCCTCGCCGTGATTGCCCTCGTTTCCACCGAGGCCGAACAATCGCTCCTTGAGAATCGTATCACGACCATTCCAAAGCGCCGGCGCAAAGCACAACTGACCGCGACGATTGCACCAACCCTGCAGACCATCCTCGCCCCAACGATACGCGCGGAACCGGGCGTGGTCATGAGGAACCGCCGACCAACTGTGGCCGTGATCCGAGTGATCCTCACGCACGGTGCCCCACTGCCGTTCGCTGAGATACGAGCCCCAACGCTTCCAGTTCGCCCGCCGCTCACGATCTTCGATCAGTCTTTGATGTTCCGCCGTCATCCCTCCCCATGGTAAGCAGTTTTCATGCACTACTGTCGAGGAATATGGAGAAGGGATTTCCAATCCTTTTGCTGTGAGAAAGGAGAAAGCCAGCTCATTACGCACCGCCCCTCGCATGACACCAGCCATGTTTCCAGTGAACATCGATCGGCATGTCATACAATCCGCTGAGCTGGGACGATGTAAGGATCTTGCGCTTGGGCCCGTCCGCCCAGACCGCACCGTTCTTGAGCATCATCACGCGCGTCATTTCCGGTGGGATTTCCTCAGGATGATGTGTCACCAATACCACCGTGCAGCCGCTGGCCATGGCGCTGCGCAGGCAATGCATCAGCAACTGCGAACCCGCGAAATCGAGCGCGGTGGTCGGCTCATCCATGACCAACACCCGGGGCCGGTGCACCAAGGCACGCGCGATGAGCAAGCGGCGCTTTTCCCCTGATGACAAAGAGCCGATCCTCCGTCGTGC
>ERZ1066127.87-NODE-87-length-60651-cov-12.254109_pt1 | contig 60651 bp, 56 predicted proteins | sample MGYA00382774_ERZ1066127 | MGnify/ENA primary metagenome ERZ1066127 (study PRJEB33369, sample SAMEA5778357) | biofilm metagenome | biome: Industrial cooling water; feature: Water cooling tower basin; material: Biofilm | place: United Arab Emirates | collected...
CATGGGGCTGGCTTCCTCATAGAAACCGTTGAGCTTTGCGGTTTTTTCCGGACCTAACAAATCCGCGCGGATGGCATACATTTGCGCGATCTTCACGGCCAGCAAGCCCATGCTTTCGATTTTCCGAGGATCGAGTTTTTCCACGGGTCCGAAGATCATGCGGAAAAGTTGAACGAAGCGAAGTGCGCGCATGCGGGAAGATGGATGCTTTTGTCCAAAGCGCAAGGGTGGGCGGAAAAGTTCCCGTTGACTCAGTTGCCGGAGAAATCCTCCAGCTTGGTGCGGTAGCTTTCCACCGCGCGGCTCCATTGCAGGTGCATTTGCTCAAAGGGACGGGACCACACGCTGCGATGCATGAGCAGCATGGCTTGAGAGCTGTACATGACTTCTGCCATTTCCTGCTTGTTCAAGGCGTCCGGCCCCTCGGAGAGCCACTTTTCCATCAGGGCCTCGGGCATGTTTTCGGCATCGGGCTCGAGCAAGGAAACGTGGACACCGTTGACATAGGGATCGACCACAGCCGCGATGACCCCTTCACGGGAAGGAGCATGGGCGGTGAGGGCCACGTCCACCGCGGCCACCGCACCATCGGCCAGGCGCATGACTTCGGGCGGGGTGAGCTCCTCGGGTGTGGCGAGAATTTTGTGACGTTGGAGGGCCCGACCGTAACGCGTGCGGCTGGTGACCACGGAGACCACCGCCGCCAGCACCAAGCCAGCGAGAATGGGGGACATCCACAGGAAAAAGGACTCACCCACGTACCAAGCCAGGGCCGACCAGGCGAGGCCGATGATGATGGCCGGACCGTGATAACGAATCGCCTCCAACCAAGGAGTACCATCAGTTTCGCGGGTTTGGTTGCCCCAGTTCACGGAACGACCGAGCACCATGCCGAGCACCATGAGCGTGTGCGACACCATGATGGACGGCGCCAGCAGCGCGGACAGCAGAGCCTCCATCAAGACGCCAACGGTCAGCGAAAACGAGTTGCCAAACTGCTTTCTGCGGCGCGGATGCAACAATGTGCCGAGATAGGCGAGGATTTTGGGCAGAAACAACAGGGCGAGAACCATGCCGGCGAGATACCAGGCCTGTTGCTCCCCGCTGAGTCCGAGGTATTCCGCCACGTAGCCATCGTAGGGCAGTTGGCTGAGATTGCTGGTGCGGAAATCCCACGCCACCCATGTGCTGATGAGGAGGAAGAGAAACCAGACCGGACTGCCGAGGTAGGCCATGATGCCCATGAACAAATGGGCGCGCGAAGGAAAGGGAAAACCGCGCGCGAAGACCAGCCACAAGTGTTGGAGATTGCCCTGGCACCAACGGCGGTCGCGTTTCAGGTGATCGATGAGCGTGGGTGGTGCCTCCTCATAGGTGCCCTCCAGATCCCACGCCAGCCATACCTCCCAGCCGGCTTTCACCATCAGGGCGGCCTCGACAAAGTCGTGACTGAGAATTTTCCCCCCAAAAGGTTCCTTGCCGGGCAAGGCCGGAAGTTCGCAGAATTCGGAAAACGGTTTGACGCGGATCAAAGCGTTATGCCCCCAGTAACTGCCCTGCCCCAACTGCCAGAAATTCAAGCCGCGGATGAACAGCGGGCCGTAGAGTCGCATGGCGAACTGCTGCAAACGCGTGAACACCGAGGAACCGCGGATGAGCTTGGGCGGAGTTTGCAAAATGCCCAGGCGCGGACTGGCATCCATGATGCGCGCCATGGTCACGATGTCGCGCCCCTCCATCAAGCTATCGGCATCCAACACGAGCATGCCCTCGTAACGACCGCCCCACGTTTTGACAAAATCACCGATGTTGCCCGCCTTGCGATTTTCATTGATGCGGCGGCGGCGATAGAAAATGCGGCCAAAGGCATTGTGCTTGCGGCAAAGGTTGGTCCAGGCCACCTCTTCCTCCACCCACAGCGAGAGTTGGGTGGTGTCACTGAGGATGAAAAAATCAAATGATGCCAGTTGCCCCGTGACCTCGATCGAGCGATAGATCGCCTCCACGCGCGCGCAGACCTTGACGATGTCCTCGTTGTACACGGGCATGACGACGGCGTAGCGGTGTGTCAGAGATCCCTCTTGTTTTTCAATCAATCGCGTGATGCGCACCGAACGCCAGGAAAAGAACGCATCCCAGACACCGGCAAGGGCGTGGAACGAACCTAACACCAGCAAACCATTCAGCAGGGCGAAGATGGCGAGAAGCAGGTAGTGGGAATTGTGGAAGCCCTGGCGGTAGAAGAGATCCGCCATCCACAGCACGGCGAGCAAGTTCACCAATACCACGGTGCCGAAAAAAAACAGGCGGCGCAGAGTGGCGCGCAGACGACTGACCAGGACCGGCGCGCAGGCGGGCGGCGAAATGGTCGCAGGATCACCGCCTTCCATCATGCGCGTGGTTTTCGCCGCAGACGCGGGTGAATCCACCACGTGGGAGAATGTTCCTTCCTCGGCGTGTGATGTTTGCTCTGCGGGGTGTTCGTGGGAATCCATGCGTCAGCCTTTCCAAATCAACCAGGCGGCAGCGGCCAACAAGGCCACGATGCCAAGGTAGTACATCTTTTTCAGCAGGGGCCGGCGTTCCATCATGCCGAACCACTGTGCGGCACCGCTGCCCAGGGCGTTCAACTCAAGCGGTTGCGGCGTCATCGTCAGCGCGGCGAACTGCGGGCCTGCGGCGAGATAGGAAGAACGCATCTTTTGCACGAACGGCTCCGGCCACGGTGCCTGGGTCAAAAACACCGGCTGCCACTTGCCCGGCATGTCCGCCAGCAACAATGCCAGACGACCGCGAGCGGCGAGGCGATTGTCTTGCAGCTCGACGTTAAGCACGTTCGAGGTCCAATCCGCGACCGCCTTGAGGGTTTCCTCCATGGCCAGGATGCGCGGTGCTATTTCCGGCTCGCGCGCCTGACGATCCGAAGCGCGGAACAAGATCGCACGCACCATGTCCGCCACCAGCAAACGGTTGCGCAGTTGTAGTGCACGCAGGTAGCACTCCACGGAAATGTAGGCCTCCTCCCACTCGGCGAGTTCGGTCTCGCTGAGTGGACGCAAGGTGCTCAAGGCTGGATTCGGTATACCCATGTTTCAGTCACAAAATCTTCGCCTTTTTTCAAACAGCAGCGCATTTCCGCCGGTCCCACGTCCGCCAGCTTGCCGCCCTCCTGGGCGGGTGCCAGACGGAAACTCACGCGCCAGCGGCCACCTTCCATCTGCTGCACTTGGGAGAAAGTCACTTTCATTTTCTCCGCCGCATCCCCGCAAATTTCCACGATCGGCTTCAACTCCGCGAGGTCTTTCACCTCATCGAGCTTGCCGCCTTTGAACTCGACGATCATCGTGCGTTGGTCGGGCTCCCACTCATGCACACCGGTACGGGTGGCAACGACGTGCCCGCCGGCTGCCGCGACATCACCTGCCAGCGTCCAGCGCTGGTTGTAGGAAAATTCATAACGCTGGCCGGGCTGCGGCGTCTCATCCGGCACCCAGGTGGCGACGATGTTGTCATCGAGCTCGCGCACGGTGGGAATTTCCATCAGCATGACCTTGCCCTTGCCCCAGTCGTTGGTGGGCTCGATCCACACCGACGGGCGCAGATCGTAGGCGGCCTCGCCGTCCTCATACGCAGCAAAACGGCGGTCGCGCTGGGCCAATCCAAAACCCTTGACCTGATCCGCGGAAAAGAAGCTGAAGTCCAACCTGCCGCTGTCATTGGTGATGGGACGCCAGACTTTTTCGCCGCTGGCCATGTGGATGGCGAGGCCATCAGAGTCGTGGACCTCGGGGCGGAAGTCATCAAAACGGCGTTTCGAATTTTCGCCGAACCAATACATGCTCGACAGCGGTGCCACGCCGAAACGCTTCACCGCTTTGCGTGGAAACAACACCGCCTTGACCTCCATCAGCGTGTCTTCTCCGGGAGTGATGCGGATGCGATAGGCACCGGCCACCGAGGGACTGTCGAGCAACGCGAACAATTCCACGCGATTGTCTTCCGGCTTCGGCTTGCCCAGCCAGAACTCCGTGAAACGCGGGAACTCCTCGGGCGTTCCTTCCGCACCCGTGTCAAGGGCGAGGCCCCGTGCGGACAGACCGTAGCGGGTGTTTTTGCCAAGAGCACGCCAGTAGCTGGCACCCTGGAACACGGCCAATTCATCGATGACACCCTTACCATGGAAGTCGTTGATGATCTTGAATCCTGCATAGCCGGAGTCACCTTTCTCCTCCGCATGGTCGGTCACCAGCGGGCCATACTCGAAGTAGTCCTGGGAAAACCGGATCTCCTGGCGATGCGTATCCGTGAACTCGTGCATGATCACCGGCTCGCGAAACAGGTAGCCGGGGTGAAAAAACTGCGCGCGGAACTTACCCTGATCCGCCGTCCATAACGAACGGTCCTGGCGGAAACGGATATCGCGGTATTGATCGTAGGTCAGCGATTTCATCCAACCCGGAAGTGCTTCCTTGTCCGGGGCGACGTAATCCTTTCCTGCCAACTCACGGGCTTTTTCCTCGATCGAGGAGAAGCGGATTTCCTCTCTCTCCCAAGCATGCAGACTCAGGGGGAAAATACAGACGATGGCAGCGGAAGCAGCGAGTGGTGATAACATGGCGCTCGCTGAGGATGACGAATTCTCATTCACCCGTCAAGAGAATGCTGCAAGGTGGAAAAATGTCCGCATCTTTCCATCGCCATGCCGCGCGCATTCTGCTCCACTGCATCCGTCATGAATGGAACACTCGTGCTGCTCGCCGCTGTGCTGGGATGTCTGCTGCTGGCTCTCATCATCCTCTACAACTCGCTGGTGAACCGTCGCAACCAGGTGCGCTACGCTTTTGCCAGCATCGACGTGCAGTTGAAAAAACGCTTCGATCTCATCCCCAACCTCGTCGAGACGGTGAAAGCCCATGCCGCACATGAGCGAGGGACCCTGGAGGCGGTGACACGCGCACGCCAGCAAGCCGCCCAGCGTGGTGCCACCTGGCAGGACCAGGAAATGCTCGGTCACGCCGCGCACTCGCTCATCGCCCTCGCCGAGTCCTACCCCAGTTTGCAGACCGACCGCAGCTTCCTCATGCTCCAGCGCAATCTCACCGAATGCGAAGAACAGATCGCCGCTGCGCGCCGCACCTACAATGCCTCGGTGATGGATTACCAGAACGCCATCGGCATGTTCCCCAGCTCGCTGGTGGCATCGATGTTCTCTTTCCCACCCATGCCATCCTTTGAAGCCGCCATCGCGGAAAGAGAAAACATCCATGTCCGCTTCTAACCAACACGAGACCGCGGCACGCGGAGTGCAGTGGCGGCCGGACTTCGCCGCGCTCGATCAAGAGTTGGCCCCGGTGTATCAGGCACTCGATCAATTGCGTCAATCCTACCGCGCCAAGAAACAATCCGTGCTCCTACAATGCCTCGCGATCGCGCTGGGTATTGCGCTTCTGGGCCTGGTTTTCACGGCAACCGCGAATGAGCCGGGCATGCTGTGGATCGCGGGGATAGGCGGCATGATCATCGCCATCATCTATGGCGCGATCCGGCTGGGAAATTTCAGTTCCACCTATCGCGGGATTTTCAAAAACGAGGTCTTCCGCCGAGTCACGCAGTCGATCGCCCCCGGCATGGTCTATGAGCCACACCGTTGCGTGGATCAGTCGTTTTTCCAAGAGTGCGGACTTTTCTCCTCGCGCATCGACCGCTACCGCGGCGAGGATTATTTCGCAGGCAGCGTGGATCAAACCGGCCTGCTCTTCAGCGAGTTGCATGTGGAGCGGGAGGAATCCAGCACGGACTCGAAGGGGAATCGCAGCACGCGTTGGGTGACGGTCTTCCGCGGCTTGTTCCTGGTGGTGGATTTCCACAAGGAGTTCCGCGGCCAGACCATGATCCAGACGGATGTGGCGGAATCCATGTTCGGCTGGCTGGGCCGCAAGCTGCAAAACTTCAGCGGTGATCTGGTGCGTTTGGAAAACCCGGAATTCGAGCGCGCCTTCAAGGTTCGTTCCACCGATCAGGTGGAGGCCCGCTACCTGCTCACACCGGCCATGCAGGAACGGCTGCTGGACATGCGACGCCACTGGGGCCATCATATTCAATTCACCCTGCGCCGCTCCTTGATGTTCATCGCCATCCCCAAGTCCGATAACTGGTTTGAAATGGCGGGTCACCAGGAAGGCTCCTACCGTCCGGTGGTGAAACTGTTTGCCTCGCAACTGCTTTCCCTGCTCGCCATCGTCCACACCCTGGACCTGAACACGCGGATCTGGACCAAGGAGTGATGAGCGCCCGCGCCTGCGTGATTTTCCATTCTTCCACTTGCCAAGCCAGGGGATTTCTCCTTTAGTTCCCGCCGCTACCCACCATGGCTCTCATCGTTCAAAAATATGGCGGCACGTCCGTTGGTTCGCTCGATCGCATTCGCAATGTGGCCACGCGTCTGAAAAAAACCCGGGATGAGGGCAATCAGGTGGTAGCCGTGGTATCGGCGATGTCCGGCGTGACCGATGGCCTGCTGAAAATGGCCCACGAGCTGACCCCGCATCCTTCCGAGCGCGAGCTCGACGTGCTGGTCTCCACGGGCGAGCAGCAATCCATCGCCCTGGTGGCCATGGCACTGCAAGATCAGGGCGTGGACTCCGCCTCCGTCACGGGCCGCCAAGCGGGGATTTACACCACCGGTTCCCACACCCGCGGCCGCATTCTCGACATCGACCCGACCTTGATGAACGAGCTCCTCGCCGAAGGAAAAACGCTGGTCGTCGCCGGCTTCCAAGGTGTCACGCCCGAGGGCATGATCCACACCCTCGGCCGCGGTGGCTCCGACCTCACCGCCATCGCCATCGCCGCCGCCATCAAGGCGGACGTCTGCCAGATTCTCACCGACGTCGATGGCGTCTATACCTGCGACCCTCGCATTGTGCCGAATGCCCGCAAGCTACCGGAAATTTCCTACGATGAAATGCTGGAAATGGCCTCGTCCGGCTCGAAAGTCATGCAATCCCGCTCCGTCGAGTTCGCCAAAAAATACGGCGTCGTCTTCGAGGTGCGCTCCAGTCTCAATCAAAATCCCGGAACCCTAGTCCTAGAAGAACATCCCGCCATGGAAAACGTCGTCATTCGTGGAATCAGCATCGAGCGCTCCCAAGCCCGCGTCACCGTCACCGGCATCCCAGATGAACCAGGCATGTCCGGCGCCATCCTCGGCGCACTCGGCGATGCCGAAATCAACCTGGACATGATCATTTCCAACATCGCCAACGACGGCTACGCCCGTCACTCGTTCACCATGCACTCGAACGATCTCGGCAAAGCCCAGGCCGCGCTCAAGCCGGTCTTGGAAAAACTCGGCACCCACGCCAAGGTGGAGACCGAGGGCGGCATCGCGAAACTTTCCGCTGTGGGCATCGGCATGCGCTCGCATTCCGGTGTGGCCGCCACCATGTTCAAGGCCCTGGGGGATGCCGGCATCAACATCGGCATGATCTCCACCTCGGAAATCAAAATCGCCGTCACTGTCGATGAGCGCTTCATCGAGGATGCCGCCCGCGCCGTGCACGATGCCTTCCAGCTCGACAAAGAGCCGGTGTGATCATCTAGCGTTTCCAAATCCTCAACAGCAGCCCTAAGCCATACCACAGGGCGAGGATCGCACACACCAGCAAGGACCAGACCAGGACCTGCCAGACGATCGCCCATTCACAAAACGGGGTCGTCTCAAAAAACTGCAGGGAGGCCAGTAGCGCGATTCCCAGCGGATACATGAAGATTGTCTCTCTCATGCCCGCTACCACTGCGCACTCAAGAAATCATCGCTCCATAGGCGGCGGCATCCATCAATTTCTCGACGGCGGCCACGTCTTTGACGCGCATTTTGAAAATCCAGCCCTTGCCGTAGGGATCGGTATTGACCAGAGAAGGATCGGCCTCCACCTCGGGATTACCCTCCACCACTTCGCCCGATACCGGAGCGTAAATGTCGCTCGCCGCTTTCACGGATTCCACCACGGCGGTGGGATCACCCATGTCCACCGTGCGGCCCACGGCGGGCAGTTCCACAAACACCACATCGGTGAGTTCGGCTTGGGCGTGATCGGTGATGCCCACGGTGGCGATGTCGCCCTCCAGGCGCACCCATTCGTGAGATTGATTGTAGCGGAGATCGGCAGGGATATTCATGTTCTGAAAAAGTTATGACGCCTGAGGCGCGGGTTTGTAAAATGGTTTTTTCACGACCTTGGCGGAAAATTTGCGACCGCGCACATCGATGTTCACCACGGTGCCCAGTTTCGTGTGGGCGATAGGCAGGTAGGCCATGCCGATGCCGGTCATCAGACTGGGCGAGAGCACGCCGCTGGTCAGCTCGCCGATCACCTCGCCCTCCGTATTTTCCACCGCATAGTGCGCGCGTGGTGGTGCGCCTTTATCGAGATATTGCAGGCCCACCAGCTTGCGCGTGAGGCCGTTCGCTTTCTGTGCCGCCAGCACCTCGCGGCCCATGAAGTCGCCTTTTTCCATGTCCACGAAAAATCCCAGGCCCGCCTCCAATGGCGTCAGTTCCTCGGACAGATCGTTGCCATTGAGCGGATAGCCCATTTCCAGCCGCAAGCTGTCGCGCGCACCCAGACCACAAGGCTTGGCACCGGCCTCCACGAAGGCCTTCAACCACGCCGGGCCATGGCTGGCGACACTGAAAAATTCATAGCCATCCTCACCGGTGTAACCCGTGCGGCAGACCACCAGCTCCTGACCTTCGTGGGTAAAACGCAAAATTCCATTGCGCGGCGGCAGGCTCACCCCCGTGAACAAGCGGCCGAACACAGCGGCGGAAAGCGGCCCCTGCACTGCCAGACCGGCCCATAGGTCGCTCTCATTCGCCAAAGCCACATCCTCCGGTTGATGCTGGGCCAACCAGAAAAAATCCTGCTCGATGCGCGAGGCATTCACCACCGCAAAAAACCGGTCCGCCGCCTCACGATAGATGATCAGATCATCGATCACCCCACCGCGCTCGTTGAGCAAAAAGCTGTATTGCCCCTGCCCCGGTGCCAGTTTGGCCACATTGTTCGCCAGCATGCGGTTCAGCCAGGCCTCCGCACCCGCGCCGCTGATCACAATCTGCCCCATGTGCGAAATGTCAAAAACACCCACCTGCTGGCGCACGGCGGCGTGTTCATCAAGAATGGACGTGTATTGCACCGGCATGTACCATCCGCCAAAAGGCACCATTTTGGCACCCAGTTCGACGTGTACGGATTCCAACGGGGTGTGTAGCAAAGTGTCTGACATTTCGACGCAGAAAATGACACGCGCTCCCCGCTTGTCAACCTCCATCCTTTCCGATAGACCATGGCCGCCACCTTTTTTATGAGCCAGTATCTCTTCGACCGTTCCTCCCGCCGCGGCAACCGCCCGTGGCAGGATGCCGCGCGCTATTGCACCGTGACCATGGTGCTCATGGCCATCAGCATCATCGTGGCGGGACTCAGCAAAATCGGCGCTGACAACGCCAAGGTGGACTTTTTTTTCTACCAATCGCAGAAACCGTTAGAGGAAGTCATGTTCACCGAGGAAGAAATGGAATACTGGGGGGACATGCCCGCGGAAGAAATCTCACGGCGCTATGCGGCCATGGAAGCCATTCGCAAGCACCCGCACGAGGACATCAAACGCGGTCAACTGTGGCGCGGTTTCACACCGATGTTCCTGCACTTCGGCATATTGCACATCGTTTTCAACATGATGTGGCTGTGGCAATTCGGCCTGGTGCTGGAAACGCGTTTCCGCTCGCTCCCCTTTCTCGCGCTGGTGCTGTTCATCGCGCTTACCTCGAACGTGGCGCAGGCATTTGACAGCGGCGCCAACTTCGGCGGCATGTCCGGCGTCAACTACGGGCTGTTCGGATTCATGCTCGCCCGTTCCAAGCTGCATCCGAACCCGGGATTCGTGCTCAACCCCCAAACCACCGCCATGCTGCTGATCTGGTTGGTCGTGTGCTACCTCGGCGCCATGGGAAAACACATCGCCAACACCGCGCACCTAGTGGGCTTTATCAGCGGCGGCCTCGTCGGCATCGTCAACGCGCTCAAGGGAGGAGCTTGGGAACTCATCCAACGCAAACGCAAATTCCGCAGCGCCCTCCGCAGCAGCGCTCATGCCCTACACCATTGCAAAGTCTGCCAACGCACCGAACTGGACAATCCCGACCTGGAATTTTACGTGCACATCAGCGATGGCGAGGAATACTGCAAAGAGCACCTGCCGGATTGACCCGCCAGCCTCCCATTGGAGCGCGGATTTCCCTTACCCCCTGAAAAAGGAAAAGCTGCGATCACTCGCAGCAGTCCCCTGCGGCATTGTGCCGCATGCCTGACATGTATCACCGCATCGCCGTGGAACCGGAGGCACCACGCAAGCGCTGGATGTTCACAAACATCTGACGGCAATGGGCATAATGGGTGCGCTTCGAGAGCACCTCGGCGCTGCGCTCCAAGGAGCCCCATTGCAGTACGACGATCTCCACGTTGCGACGGCCCCAGACGTTCATCCAGTCGCGGGTGGGTTGGTAAATGTCGATGGTGCCCGTGCCGGTGAGAGCGGAACCGTAGTCATCCACCACATAGAGTTGCGACTGACCCTTGATCTTGAAAACAGTGCCCAGCGGGTAGAAAGACCAGTCCGCCGCTGCAGAACGCACACGATCGTTGTATTTCAGCCTGGTGCCGACCGCATTGGCGGAGCCGTATTGCAAGTGATCCGCTTCCGAGCAGGTGTAAGCAGTGGTCCGCACCACGCGGTTTCTTTCGCCGAAGGTATAGACCGGCATGCTGTGGCGGTCCTTGGGCTTCGACTGTGCGGCAGCCACCAACTGCGGCGAGGGCGCGGCAGTGACGATGGGTTGCGGCGCACCAACCTGGGTAAAACGCGACGAATCAGCATCTACGATCTTAAGACCGTTGGAGCAACTGGAGAGAGCAAATGCCACCATGAGGGCAGAACCGGTGGAAAAAAGAAATTTTCGCATGCAAATCGAGTGTTGGGAGAAAAACGCGCTGATGTGACCGCACAAAAACGACCCCGAGCTACTAGCGATCGATCCCGCAGGCGACAAGCAAAAACTTTCAGAAATTTTACGCGCGGCGGCAATTTTCCTCCGTGATGACGCAAAAGTGATCCACAACGCCGTCAGATTGCCACCAGCCCCTCCAGTTCCGCCGCGGTGGAGAGCCGCTGATCCGCACAAGCGAAAGCCAGATTGTGGTAGCCGCCGGCTTCCAATGCCAGAGCTGCGGCGAGTTGCATGCTATCGGCGGCGCGCAAGGGGTGTGTGCGCAGCAGACGCAAGGCGAGCTTGCGCACCGCAGCGGTGGTGTTTACCTCATGCCATGATTGCGATAGTTCCACCAATCGCTGCCGCGTGATCCGGATCGAATCCGCATCAAGCGAGCCTTCCCGCAACCGTCGCTGCAAGGCCGACTCCACTTCCACCACCGTAGCCCACCACACTGCCATCTGTGAATCATCTCGCAAAAGGTTTTTCCGCTGAGCCGAGTCGGACTCGTCCACAAGCAAAGACACCAGCGCGGAACTATCCCAAAAAATCATCGCGATTCCTCTCTTTCTTCCAGAATCGCACCCGTGAGAGAGTCTTTTCCGCTCAATGTAACTCTAGGCGCACTGAGAAAAGCGTCAATATCGAGCTTCACCGCGGGAGGTTGTAAAAGTCCCGTGGCATGAAGTTTGGACAAAAGAGGATCTTCCGCTTCCAACGGTTGCAGGCGAGCGACCGGAGAATTGCGATCTAGAATGATAATGGTCTCTCCCTGTTTCACCTGCTCAATCAGACGACTGAACTGATTTTTCGCCGTTGCTATGTTGGCTGTTTTCATATAGCCAACTTAGCCTTGTCTGGATGAATGTCAAAAGATATCGTGAAAACGGCTCACGGATCAGCGCAAGGTGGCGAATTTCCGGTCGAGAAATCCTAACACAAACTCCTCGGTGGCTTCGTGGTTGAGACGGGAGATAACTTCCACGGAGAAGCCGCGGGCGATAAGTTGGCGGGCGGTGGGGGCATCGATGCCGCGGGCGCGCAGGTAGAAAATTTCCTCGTCACTGATCTGCGAACTGGTGCTGCCGTGGCTGCATTTCACATCATCGGCATTGATTTCCAGACCCGGCATGGAGTTCGCCTCACAGGTATCGGACATCAATAGGTTGCGGCAGGTTTGGTAGGCATCGGTGCGATGCGCCCCTTCATCGACGAAGATCAGGCCGGAGAAAATCGTGCGCGCTTCGTTGTAAAGGGAGTTTTTATAGAGCAGGTCGGAGTAGGCACCGGCGGAAATGTGGTGCTGGAACGTGCGTTGGTCGTATTCCTGATCGTGGGTCGGTACCGAGACGGCGAGCATGTTGGAGCGGGCCTCCTCGCCGATGAGACGGGAGATGGACTCGCTGCGCGCCCAAGCCGCCCCGGTGCTGAGAAGGAAGGTGGTGGCCGTGGCCTGTTTCGCCACCTCGCTGGCGTTGATGGAAATGACCTTGCTGTGTTCATTCAGCGCCTGCACGACCACGTAGTCGAGCGTGGAGCCTTTTGCGGCAATCAGATCGTTGACCGCGATGGTGAGGCTGGCGGATGTTTCATCGGTGGACTGGAAGGTCTCGATCACCCGCACAGATGCGCCCTCGCCGGTGACCACCAAAGTGTGGGGCAGCATGGCGCTGTTTTCGCCGTTGACCCAATGGAAGATTTGCACGGGATGCTCCACTACCACGCCCACCGGGACGTGGAGGAAAACGCCATTGCTCAGATGAGCGGCATGCAGGGCGCTGTATTTGGCAGAGCCCAGGGTGGTGGGATGGCGCATGAAGTAGGGCTGGACCAGTTCCGGGCACTCGCGCAGGGCATCGGCCAGGGACAGGCAGATCACGCCCTCGGGCAGGTGATTTTCGGTGTGAACGAGTTGGTCATTGACGAACACCAGCGTCGCGGCAGCGTCTTTCACCCCTTGCGAGCGGGCGATCCATGGCTCCGCATTCACGGGTGTGTCCACCAGTTGGTAGCCGCTGAAATCAAGATGGGAAATGGTCGAAAAACGCCAGGCCTCCACACCGCGCTTGGGGGCGGGCAAGGATTGGAACTGTTGCCAGGCATCCGACTGCGCCTGCACAAACCACTGCGGAAACAGCGGCGAGGTCGCGACGGGTTGTTCGAGGAGCGAGGGATAGGAAATCATGGTGGACATGGGAAATGATTAGTTCGTTGGTGGAAGATGGTGGGCTAGGTCGGCAAAGTCTTTGGGGCGGGCGGAGGCGATTTTGTTGGTGCGTAAATCAGGAAGAGAAATCATGGGAATATCCAGCTCAGGACTGACATGCCAAGTGCCGCGATTGGCGTAGCAAGTGGCGAATTCCACACCCGGAATGGAAACGAAGAGCTCGATTTTCCACGGTGAATTCCCCAGGCGAACAATGCCTTCATCGCGCGTGAACAATTCCTCGTTCAAATTCGGTAAATCAAATCCGAACTCGCGCAGTGCGCTCACGATGCGGCGGGCGTTCTCAGGAGAATTTTCCACCCAGAAATCAATATGCGCGGTGTTGCGTGGTCGTCCGTAATAGGAAACCGCGTATCCGCCTATCAAGAGGTATTTCACGCCATGTTGATTAAACAACTGACAAAACTCTCTGAAGTCTGTGTGGAGTGATTCTTTCATCTGGATAAGACTGACGGCGCAGTAGTTCCAACAAGACCATTTTTTCCTCGTGTGTCATGCTCATCCATTCTTCGCGCTCCGATGCCTCTGCTTCCGCAAAGGTATCGAACACTTCGAAGGCATATGTCGCTGCATCAATCACGAGTTGCAATGGTAGTGTCTATGATATTACCCCACGCTCCCTTCCATTTCAAGGTCGATCAGGCGCTTGAGCTCGACGCTGTATTCCATCGGGAACTCGCGCACGAGGTCGTTGATGAAACCGTTCACTGCCAAGGACATGGCCGCGCCCTCGCTGATGCCGCGCTGCATCATGTAGAACAGCATCTCCTGGGAAACCTGGCTGACGCTGGCCTCGTGCTGGGTGGCGTGTTGCGCGCCCTTCACGGTGATGGCAGGATAGGTATCGGTGCGGGATTTGGTGTTGATCAGCAAGGCATCGCACTCGGTGTTGTTTTTGCAACCCTTGAGGTGTTTGGGAATGTGGACCTGGCCGCGGTAGGTCGAGCGACCGGTGCCGACGGAGATGGACTTTGATACGACGTTGCTGGTCGTTTCATCGGCGGCGTGGATCATTTTCGCACCGGTGTCCTGGTGCTGGCCGGTGTTGGCCAGGGCGATGGAAATGACCTCACCGCGGGCGCGGCGGCCTTTCATGACGACGCCGGGGTATTTCATCGTGAGACGTGATCCGATGTTGCAATCGATCCAGCGCACTTCCGCGTCTTCCATCGCGAGGCCGCGTTTGGTGACGAGGTTGAAGACGTTCGACGACCAGTTTTGCACGGTGACGTATTGGATTTTCGCACCTTTCAGAGCGACCAGCTCCACCACAGCGGAGTGCAGCGTGGCGGTCTCGAACTTCGGCGCGGTGCAGCCTTCCATATACATCACCTCGGCTCCTTCATCGGCGATGATGAGCGTGCGCTCGAACTGGCCGAAGGACTCGGAGTTGATGCGGAAATACGCTTGCAGCGGTTGCTTCAGCTTTACGCCCTTGGGGATGTAGATGAAAGAACCACCGGAGAACACGGCGGAGTTCAGCGCGGAAAATTTGTTATCACCGGTGGGGATGACTTTGCCGAACCAAGGGCGGAAAATCTCCTCGTGCTCCTTGAGACCTTCGGTGGAGTTTACGAAAATCACACCTTGTTTGGTCAGCTCCTCCTTGACGTTCGAGTAGGCGGCCTCGGAATCGAACTGCGCTTCCACGCCGGCGAGGAAGGCACGTTCCTGCTGGGGAATGCCGAGACGCTCGAAGGTCTCTAACACATCAGCCGGCACGTCGTCCCAGGAGCGCTTGGGTTTTTCGCCATCGGAGAGGTAGTAGCGGATTTGATCGAAGTCGATGTTGTTGAGATCCTCGGTGGCCCAGTTGGTGGGCATGGGCTTATCGCGGAAGACTTTCAAGGCGCGGTGGCGGAACTCACGCACCCACTGCGGATCGTTTTTCACGTCGCAAATGTAGTCGATGGTGCGCTCGGACAGACCGCGGCCGGCATCGAATTTGTTGCGCTCGGGAAAAGTGAAGTCGCCGATCGAGCGATCGATGTTGACGGCTTCGGCGGTTTCCTGGTCGATGGTATCGGGTAGAAGATCGAGTGACATGGCGTGCTGAAGGAAAAGGGTTAGGCCGGGGTGAGTTCTTTGAGGAAATCGTAGCCGTTTTGCTCCAGCTCAAGGGCCAGCTCGGGGCCGCCGGAACGGACGATCTGACCAGCGGCCATGACGTGGACGTAATCGGGAGCGATGTAGTCGAGCAGGCGCTGGTAGTGGGTGATGAGCAGGAAGCCACGATCAGGGGAACGCATGGCATTCACGCCTTTGGCAACGATTTTCAGGGCATCGATGTCGAGGCCGGAGTCGGTCTCATCGAGGATGGAATATTTCGGCTCCAGCATCATGAGTTGCAGGATTTCGTTGCGCTTTTTTTCACCGCCGGAGAAGCCCTCGTTCACCGAACGGGCGGTGAACTTGCGGTCCATTTCCAGCAAATCCATTTTGGCATAGAGGTTCTTGTAGTAGGCCACGGCATCGATGTCCTGACCCTTGGGCAGGCGGGCTTGCAGGGCGGCGCGGATGAAATTGGCATTGGAAACGCCCGGCACTTCGGAGGGATATTGGAAAGCAAGGAAAACACCCTCACGCGAGCGCTGGTCCACGTCCATTTCCAACAGATCCACGCCGTCCAGCGTGACCGAACCGGCGGTGACGACGTAGCCCTCGTGACCGGCGATCACTTTCGACAAAGTGGATTTACCGGAGCCGTTGGGCCCCATGATGGCGTGGACTTCGCCGGCCGGGATTTCCAGATTGACGCCGTTGAGGATGGGGGTGCCGTCTTCGAGGGTGGCATGCAGATTTTCGATGAGTAGGGACATGGTGGATGGGATGGTTGGTGGAATGGGAAACAGAAGTGGGGAAAAATTCAGGACGGGGTGATCATGCCGCGCAGGGTCAACTCGATGTTCGAGACAATCGTGCCGGGAGGTAGTTCCAGCACGTCTTCGAGGCGCACGCCGGGCTTGAAGGTGATATCGTGGATTTTGCCGGTGGCCTGATCGTGGAAATGGCCATGCTCGTGGAGATTCGGGCAATAGCGGCAGGACTCGCGGTCGAAATGAACTTGGCGAATGATGCCGTGCTGGGTCAGCGCCTCCAGGCAGTTGTAGACCGTGGCGAGGGAAATTTGCGGCAAACGGTCCTTCACATCGAGGAACACGTCTTGCGCGGTGGGATGCACGCGATTTTCCATCAGTGATTTGTAGACCTCACGACGCTGGCGGGTCATGCGCAAACCATTGATTTCATGAGGAAATTCCTCGGATTCGGGGGTATGTTCGGAGTTGCTAACCATGCGGGACGGCGAAAACTAGCCCCGCTTTTTTGAAAAACAAGAATAATTCTAATTTTTATTCTAAATGTTAGTATCCGCGCCAGAAGGCCAGCGCGCACACCACCATGGCCACTCCATAGGCCAGTCCGGCAGCACAAAACCCCTTCCACCGAGCGGGTTTTGCCGTCACCCAGGTCACCGCATCACGGAACAAATACGGCATCCCCACGGAAAACAAGGAGACGGTGATGAGAGCGTACGTCCACAGCGGAATCAGCAAGCGACTGGACGGATCACGCATAAAGGCGGAATCCAGCAGGGGCTGCGCGGCAAGCAATCCCAATAAGCCAAAGGCCCGCACCGACAAAAACTCGGTGATCGACATCGCCACCAGCACATAGATCACCGGCAGCAGCAGGCGCAACAGAGGTTTGGCGGCATTGAACTCCGTCATATCCATGGCCAGAAAGCTGATGAAGCCTTTATTAGCCGGAGCGATCAGCAGCCAGAACCACAATAAACCCAAGCCTAGCAGCCATTGACCGATCTTCTGATTGCGGGGGAACTTGCGCAGGAAATCCTGGCTCGCCTGGCTTTTGATCAGAAGAAACGCATGTCCGATGATCAACATGACGCCGAGAAACATCCCCGTCGGAAACAATGTCAGGCGCTCGTAGAAATGCATCGATGGACTCATGCGCGGGAGTTCTTAGAGATGCCCGGCAACACGCGCAAGCCTAAAGCGCCAAATGCAGGGCTCCGAGACTGCCCGCCTTTTGCCCCAGCGCGGGCGCGACGAGCCGCACACCCAAAGGTTCGAAATATCCGTTGCCGCACACATCCAGCAGACCTGCCACTTTTTCATGCAATCCGGGTGCTTGCGAGACGCCACCGCCGAGGATCAGGCACTGCGGTGAAAGCATGGCACAGGCCGCGTACAATCCTTGTGCCAGATAAAAAGCCTCCATCTCCCACGCGGGATGGTCGCCGGGCAAGGATGGTGCCGGAACTCCCCAGCGCTGCTCCATCGCCGGACCACTGGCCAAGCCCTCCCAACAATCCCCATGATAAGGACATACACCGGCGAAGTCATCATCCGGGTGCCGCCGCACCAGCAGATGTCCCATCTCCGGGTGCAAGCTGCCGTGTACCAAGCGTCCGCCACAGGCAATTCCGGCACCGATCCCCGTTCCCACGGTGAGATACACGGCATCGCTCAAGCCACGCGCAGCACCGCTGGTCATTTCCGCCAACAGTGCAGCCTGGACATCGGTGCCGATGCACAAACGCACGCCGGGCAGGTGCTCCCGGACATACGAGGTCAGGGAAAATCCCTGCCACGCCAACTTCGGGGTGGTGAGAAAGGTGCCATAGTCCGCCGCACAGGGATCGACACGGATGGGACCGAAGCTGCCAATGCCCAGGCGCTTCACATGCCCGCGCTCCCGCCACCATGACACGGCCACCGCCATGGTTTCCTCCGGCGTGGTGGTCGGAAAACGAAACTCGTCGAGGATCTGCCCCTGCGTATCCCCCAGAGCGATCAGCGTTTTCGTGCCGCCCAGCTCCATCGCCGCCACCCGCCCAGTCATGCCATCGCACGTTTCGCCGTCGCACGTTTCATCCGCAGGGACGCCAATTTTTTCCACATCCAGCGCAGCAGCACGATGCAGACAATCAGCATCGCGATGAACACGAACAAGGCCACCATCGGGGCCAGAGCCATGAGACCCAGACCACCCACCACCACACCATCCTCTGCCAGACTGGCCACACTGTTGGAAATCGGCTCCGGCGATGCATTCATCACCAAGCGCGCGGTGGCTTTCGTGCCGTGGGTCACCAGGGCCGCGCTACCCGCACACAAAGCCGCCACCACCGTCAGCGCTGGATCCATGTTTCCCAAAGCCGTGATCGCCAGCAAAATCGCTCCCGACGGCCGTATCACCGTATGCACCGCATCCCAGGCACTGTCCACCCACGGAACTTTATCCGCCAGGAATTCAATCGAAAACAACGCCACCGCCACTCCCAGAATCCACGGATTGCCCAACACCGCGAGGTGCTCATACGGCCCTGACAATTCCAGCCATTGGAAACGCACGGCAAATCCCACCACCGCGACGGTAAGATACAAATTCAGTCCTGCCAAGGTTGCCAAACCAAACGCCACGCCCAGTTGATCCATCAGTTCCATGACAGGAAGATGCACATTTTCCCGGGACGCGTCGATTCGAAACAGAGGGAAATTTTCTCACTCCCCTGACTTCGAGCGGTCCCAGAACGCCGCAAAAAACAGCACTGCAATGGCCCCTGCCAGCATCGCCGGATAGAGCCAGTAGCTCTTCCACAACACCGCCGCATTGTTCCAAATTCCCGCATCCACCTGAGGGATCTCCGCCGCAAACAGTTGCGCCAGTTTCTGCCCGTAGCTGAGATTTTCCGCCGGATTCACCACCGCAATCGCCTTGCCGAGAGCATCAGAGGCCGGCTTCACCACACCGAATTTTTCCGCCGCCAGATCGTAACCGATGTACATCCCCACGCCCTGAGTGAAAAATACCAGCATGCTCTGCGTCTGGCCGCGAATCGCCTCAGGCGCCACCCGATCCGCATACATGAAACCAGTGACAAAAAAGAAATCGTAGCAAATCCCGTGAAGAGCGATCGCCGCGAAGATCATCACCACCGATTGCTGCGTCGCTCCGTAGGCAAACAGCGCATACCTCAGCACCCAGCAAAGCATCGCCACGATGATCATCCACTTCACGCCCAGCTTGCGGAAAAAGAACGGCACCAGCAGCATGAAGAAAATTTCCGACATCTGGCCTATCGTCATCGCCGAGGCGGGCTGCTTGAAACCCATGTTGGCCAGAAAGCCCGAAGTACTATTGAAGTAGTAGGCCAGCGGGATGCAGATCAGCATCGAGCACAGGATGAACACAAAAAACGCCGGCTTGGCGAGCAGGCGGAAGGCATCCACCATGAACAACGCGCGCAGGTCCACCGCCTTGCCACGCGAGGGCGGCGGCGTGTGCGGCAGGACGAAGCAGAACAAGCCCAGCACCAATGCCGAAATGCCCGCCATGCGGAAAAGATTGAGACTATCCGACCAACCCAGGAATCCCGCCACCAAACCGGCGGCGATCCAGCCGATCGTGCCCCACACGCGGGTCTTGGGGAAAATGTCACGCGGCAAGTGCGAAAACGCGATGGTATTGCCCAGGCCGAGAGTAGGCATGTAGCAGAGCATGTGCGCGGTGAACAAGGTCACGACCAAAGAGGCATTTCCCGCCGTGATGGCTCCGGGCACCAACTGCATCAATACGCCGCCGATCAGAAACATCACCCCCATCAACCGTTCCGAGGAAAAAAACCGGTCCGCGATCAAGCCGAGGAACAAAGGCGCGATCATCGCCGCAATCGGAGCCGTGCCATAGGATTTCCCGATCACATCGGCGAGGTTGTGTTTGCCCAAGACCAAGAAAAGCGTCGAGAACCACGCGCCCCAGGTGAAAAACTGCAAGAACATCATCAGCGAAATGCGCAGGTAGCGGGAACGGACAGCGGGCTCGGACATGGGCTGACTTCTAAAACAAGGGGCCTGCGGGCGCAATCACGGAATTGACAAAGTCCGGATTTTCATTTGCCAAGCGCGCCCGTCTCTTCATTGTTTCGCGCATGAGCCTTCGCACCATCGACTTCGACTACCACCTGCCCGAGGAACGCATCGCCTCCCGCCCCCTTGCCGACCGCGCCGCTTCCCGCATGATGGTGGTCCATCGTCAGAGCGGCGTGATCGAGCACCGCATGTTCCGGAATTTCCCGGAATACATCCGCCCCGATGACTTGATCATCCTCAACGACACCAAGGTCATCCCCGCGCGTTTGTATTCGAAAGATGGCAAGACTGAGCTGCTCTGCCTCGACCGCAGCAGCCCCACCCTCTGGCGTTGTCTGGTGCGGCCCGGCAAAAAAATGCGTATCGGTGCCACCGTACAGGTCGCGGATGCGATCGGCAGCGTGGTGGAGGTCTATGACAACGGCGACCGCCTCATCGAATGGGATCGCGAGCTGGACCTTTACGAGCACGGCCACCTCGCCCTGCCGCACTACATGAACCGCGAGGACGAAGCCGCGGACCGCGACCGCTACCAAACCGTCTATGCGAAAAACGAGGGAGCCATCGCCGCGCCCACCGCCGGCCTGCATTTCACACCGGAAATGTTAGAGACACTGCCGCACACCTTTCTCACCCTGCACGTCGGCGTGGGCACCTTCCGCCCGGTCAAAGCCGAGCGCCCGGAAGAGCATGACATGCATTCGGAAAACTACCACGTCCACGCCGATACCGCCTCCGCCATCAATGCCGCGGGCCGCGTCGTCGCCATCGGCACCACCGTCACGCGCGTGCTCGAGCACCTCGCGAAAACAGCGGCCCCGGGCGAACGCATCGCCGCAGGAGCGCAAAGCGGCAGCACGGACATCTTCCTCTACCCGCCCTATCAGTTCCGTGCCGTCGATGCCCTGCTCACCAATTTCCACCTGCCCCAAAGCACCCTGCTCATGCTCGTCAGCGCCATGGCCAGCCGCGAACTCATCCTCGAAGCCTATCGCCAGGCCGTAGAGCAGGAATATCGTTTCTACAGCTACGGCGACTGCATGCTGATTCTATAGTCCGGAACGGTTGCTTCCGGTGCCGAAGCCACAGCACGGTGGACAATGTCGATCTTGATCAAGGTGAGGGCTTTTCCGCTCCTGCTGGTGGTATATCGAAAAACCTGCAAATGCGTATCGGCTTGTATTCCTGCGGGCCATCGAAGAGGAAAATGTAATTGCGCCTTCCCGGCCGATTGCCCCACTGAGCGGAATAGACAGGTTTTGTCTGGTTACCCTTGACGATGGCCAGGGCGACATCCAGTTCGCCGACCTCCTTTTTCCATGAGGCATCGGAGATCAATGACTCCTGACCTGGTTGCAGGGCAAACTTGCTCCCCCCCAGGATCACGGATACCGTTGCGTGGGAAAAATTGAAAAAGCGATAGTCCCCGGCACCAATGCGTGCCTTGCTGATATCGTATGCGATCAACCTAACCGGAGCGGTTCCCGTTTTGAGACATGCGAGCAGAACGCGTTCGCTTTTCAGCGGCAGATCCACGGCGGCGATGGGCGCGGGCAGAGGCGGTTTCGCGGCAAACTCCTCCCGGGATGTGCGCAGAACAAAACGCTGCGGCCCCTCATAGCGCAGCGGCTCACCCAATCCGGTGGGATTGGCCTGAAGAAGCGAAAAATCCTTACCGTTATAAAAATACCATCCGGGAACGGATTCGTCCAAGGCGATGGTCACGATCTCGGTTTTGACCACAGGGTCCTGGGACCGAACCTGCGGCATGAGTAATGTGAGAAAAATGATGACAACCGTTTTCATGTGATGGGACGTTAGATTTCGGACGGATTGAGCCAGCGAAAAGCGACCATTTCGTAGCGCCGGCCGAAGACCCGGTTGGCGGGCACCGTGAGTTCGCCGGGTGTGAGGAAAACCGGGTCGCGAGCATCCAAGTAGTCCGCCCGGCGCTGCACCATGCCCTCGCACCAAGCGCGTGCGATGACCTTGCCACTGCCATCCAGGGCCTCACCGCAGGCACGGATTTTGAAATAATCCGAGCGTGCCTGCAGGATGGGAGCCAGGGACTGGAGCACATCGCCCTGCAACACATAGGACGCGCTGCCCGCCGCGGTACTTTCATTGCCGATGGCGTTGGAAAACAGATTGCCCGGCGGTCGCATGGCCGCTTTGCCCACGGAGTTCGGCAAATTCGCATTCACCGTGCGATCCAGAGCAGCTTGCAGCGCGCCTTTTTGTTGATGCGCGATATTGCTGCTCTGCGGATGGCGATTGACAAATTCCGCAAGCGAGCGAAACGGCCCGCGCGCCTTCACCTCGGCCACAATCTCTTGCGCGAGTTGATCGATTTCCTGATCCGATAGCCGACGCCATCCCTGCCAGAACGCATCACTATCTCCCGGAGTCCCTTGCGTGTAAGGACGGTTGGTGATCGTGTGACCGAAGCGATGGAAGCGCGCGCCTTCCGGGCTCTCCCACGTCAAAGCCCCCGTCTGTGGATGGATGACCGCAAGCTGCGAAGCTCCCATGGATGCCAGCAAGACCTTCCACGCATTCTTCGAAGTCGAGTTGATATTGAACGCTCCTTTGATCATGATGCGGGCCGCGATGGCTTCCGGCGCACGGTCACCGGCGGCGGTGATCATTTGATCGATGGTAGTATCACCGCGCGCAGGCGAAAAAACCATACGCGGATTCGGCAATGTTGCAGCTCCGGATTGAAGCTGTTTACTGTCAAAAAACCTGTCCCACGAGCCACCGGATCCGTTGACATAATCGGGAGCCATGGTGGAGAAAAAATAAGCATCCCAGAGTTTTCTGTTCACTTCGAACGACACGTCCGTCACTTGGAAGCCATTGATGCCATTGAAGTTGGGATTGCTGGTGGCAGCCAGGGGGATGCGGGGATTGGCATACGAATTCCCCACCACAAATCCGGGCTCGAAATTGTACCGGCTGAGTTGGGCGTGTTGAAATTGTCCTATCGACACCAACGGTGATCGCGGCACATCGTAGATGACAACGTTGTTTTTCCCTCCCGCCAGGGTGTTGGAGGAACCGCCGAACCCTTGATAGCGGCCCCCCGCGCGATTGACCTCCGGCTCTGTGATATTACTGCCCCCTTCTGCCAGCAATCCGCGATTGCCACCTATGCCGTCTCCCACCACCCGGGGGCGTCCCGGCGCATTCCAAGCCCCGATGAATGAGGAGGTCGTATGCCATCCGCTTCGCTCTCCCGTCGCGCTGACCCGCGAGCCGTCCCACAGAGAATTGGTCACGAGCGCACGCGGATTGGTGTCGATCCAGCCGCGCAGACGCTGGTTCGCATCCGGCGCTTCAATTTGATTGGTGGTGCGGCTGAAAAAGGCCCATGTCGCAATGTTCGGAGTCACACGGTCACCTGCCAGATCCTCGATGAGGTAGGTCGTTTTTGTTGTGTTCAAGCCTCCGTCGGATCCGGAAATGACGGGCTCCGGCACGAGGAATGGCGTGGCGATGGATGGATCGCTGCCGGTGTTCCATAGCTCGGTGGAGCGCAGAAGGATATTGTTACCAGACTTCAGTGTGAACCATGTCGATGCGGACGTCGTGAGATTGAGCGCGGGAAACTTGCTTCTCACCTCCGTGCTTTGGGTGTCTTGCAAGACGATCGTGCCGAACCACGCCCGATAGCCTTTGGGCACGATCCGGGTGTTTCCGGCATCGTCCTTGAGATCAACGATGAAAGCTCCCTTTTCGCTCCAGCCCGGTTTGAGCGTGTAGGTCTCTCCGGCCTTGATGCGAATGCGATCCATCACGGAAAAGAGCCTGAATTCGCCGGGTTGCAGATCGATGGCAGGCGTTTCAAGCTGCAGCCAGCGTCCGCCCGCATTGTTGCCGGGCGTGGGAATCACACTGGTTCCATTCGTCCATTCCTCGCGCAACCACAGCCGCGTGAGGCGACCATCAGTAAAGGTGCCGTTGCCCGTGGGACGCGCGTAATTGAAGCGCAAGTAAGGATAGAGCGCCCAGTCGAAGCGATAACTGGACGCGCGGATGGTGATATTGTAAGGATTCCACAATCCCACCACAGGCTGAATGCCTACTTGCGCACGGTAGAATTCCGTGGTGGAGGAAGGATTGGCGGGAGGCACCAACTCGGAGTTGAGACGGAATCCCATTTGAAACATGGACAAAACCGGCGCCACGGGGCTGTTGGTTTGCTGAACGTCGCGCATGAAACTCCCTTGATTGTGATTGGTGTAGGGCAGCCAGTTCTTGTAGCGAAGATCTGACTCGACCAGCGGATGTCCGCCGACGATGGGAATCTGCTGACCACTGACATTTTGCCACAGGTTTGCATAGTTCCAGAGATTTCCCCAGTTCGGCCCCGTCGCCAAGCTGCCATTGCGACTGATGGTCTCACTCAGATAAAATTTCGCGGGAGCGGAAGTCGTGAAACTCAGGATGGGCGCACCATTCCAGGTAAGGGCCGATGGGGTGGCACCGAAGTAGCGATCACCGAAACGGCGCGAAAGCTGCGAGCGGTCGAAAATCAATGAGAGGTCCGCCTTCATGCCGCCCAGCACCACATTGACGGGCAATCCGAAGCCGCCCGAGGTCACATCGTGAAAATACTCGCGCTCCAGCATCGGATTGCCTGATGCGAGTTCTGCGGTAGGCAGGGAAATAAGACTCGTTTTGTTCACAGCACCTTGTGGAGAAAAACTGGGCCAGTTGTTGCCAAGGCTGCCCCACCCTGACTCGAGTGGCGATTGGGACCGCGCCAAACGCCCCCTGTCATCGGTGGGGTTGTTTTCCGGTCGCGCCACATCAACACGGGCTTTGGTCCCCTCATCGGCGATCCACCAGGCATAGCGCCCGGGATTGCCGCCTTGGGCAAGTGTCATGACAGGCGCCAGGATGTCTTGCGAGATACCCGGCGCGCTGAGAAACGAGCCTAATTTCAGAGCATTCCCTGCCGTCATTGACGGTGACCGTGAGAGGGGGCTTTTCGGCGTGGGATTGGTCCCGCTTACCAGCCATTGCATGGGGGAATTTTTCGGCTCCGTGCTGAGCAACGCAGGATTCACTGTCGTCACACCCGTCCAGTGATACGGGGAGGGCTCGCCGGCACCCGATACCGAGGAAGGAAACGTCACGCATTGATCCGCTCCCGTGGATTTTTGCAATGCGCCTATGGCAAGCATCAAAGCCATGCGGGCATTCGCTCGTGCGACAGAGTGCGCATTCTGGGCGCTGGCCTGGCGCAGACTCACACTGCTCAATCCGAGCATGCCGAGCGCAATCAGCGTCAGCAAAACTAACAAAGACACTGTGATCACAAGCGTGAAACCGCCGGAGTTTCGCGTACGTGACCGCCGTGCCATCCAATCTTGTTGGCGGGGGTGCATGTGAGTTGGTGCCATCTAGGGTTAAATCACTGTCAAAATAACAGAGCAGACAACACCCATCAAACCATTATGATTATACTTCGTGTGCAAAATCATGCAGAAAATGGGGAATCCCGGTGAGGAGCGGTGCATGGCACAGTAAGCGATGCCATCTCGTCGAGAAACAGTCAGCTTCGCCACAACTGTTTCCCGCAGAAACTAGGATCCCGCGCCTCGGGGAATGACTTTGGCATTGACGATGAGTTATCGTTTCTTATCCTCTCTCTATGACAAAAACTTGGTTGTTGGCGGGTGTTTTGATGTGTCACATGGGATGGGCGGAACCCGTGAAGGACTGGCCGAATTTGGGCCGATACCAAAAAGCCAATGCCGAACTCAAGGCCCCCGCTGCCGATGAGGCTCGCGTGGTTTTCATGGGCGATTCCATCACCGATGCCTGGCCGCGCAAGATGCCGGAATTTTTCAGCAAGAATCCGTACATCGGTCGTGGCATCAGCGGGCAGACCTCGCCGCAAATGCTGCTGCGCTTCCGCCAGGATGTGATCGCCCTGAAACCGAAGGTGGTGGTCATTCTGGCTGGCACCAACGATCTCGCCGGCAACACCGGACCGATCACACCCGAGCAGACGATGGACAATCTCGCGTCCATGGTGGACCTCGCCAAGGCCCACGGCATGCGTGTGGTGCTGGCCTCCGTGCCGCCGGCCACGGTGTTTGGCTGGCGTCGTGAAATGGGCAATCCCGCCGAACGCATCATTGCCATGAATGAGATGATCCGCGCCTATGCGGAAAAACACGGCTGTGTGTATCTCGATTATCACTCGGCGCTGGCCGATGCAGAAAACGGTTTGAAAAAAGAGTATCAGCAAGATGCCGTGCACCCGAACAAAGCGGGCTACGAGGTGATGGCCCCGCTGGCGCAAAAGGCCATCGCCGCAGCGCTCGCTGCGCAATAGACCTTGTGACTGACAATCCGCTTTTCCTCGCGTGCCGGAAAACCCACCAGAAGGATAGCCATTTTCTTGTCCATTCGGCACTCGGCCAGCATACCACAACTCGTGGGGAAATGATGCGGAGACATTGACAAAAGCATCACGCAACTCTAACGATCACCGCACATCTTGGCACCCCCCCAAGGATTGCAGCGCCGCCTGCGGATCGATCACCCGATAACCCATTATCTCTGCCTTTTTTACCATCATGAAAAAAACATCAACGGCCCGCGCCACCCTGGCATGCACCGCGCTGCTTGCATCATCCCTGTGTTCCACCTCCGCTCAGGTCGTTTTCAGTGAAAGTTTCGAAACTCCCGTAGTGTCCGGATTTTCCACCAATACCGTGCCATCGGGCAGTCGGTGGATCGGTTCCACAGATGGCTTCGGGGCGACAGATCGCGGGCTTTACAACGAGACGGTGGTGTGGCCCACCACTCCGCCATTCACCACGCCTTTTGGCAATCAGGCATATTTTATCAACTACAGCAACAGCGCGTTAACGACGGCGGCTGGGGTTACAGGCCAAACGGTCATGCCGGACACGACCTACACGGTGACCTTTCATGCGGCTGTGACATCGGGCACGGCATCGGGTGCCTACCGTGTGGAGCTTGTGGCATTTACGGCGGCCGAGGGTAACTCGGTGCGCATCGATGCCAATGGCACCATGCCCGGCACGGTGCTGGCCACGGCGACCGGCACGGTTACGTCCACGAACATGTCCGCCGTCGGGATGGTCTCCTTCACGCCCCAGGCCTCCAGCTCCCATCTCGGCAAGGACCTCGGCATCCGTCTGGTGAAGTCCACCAACAGCGTGCTCTACGACAACATCCGCCTCATCGTGGGGCATGATCTGAATCCGTTACCTGCGAATGGCCAGGACTTGGCCAATGGCGGGAACGTCCCGCTGAGCTGGACCAATCTTCCGCCCAACGCACCGGCCACGCAGACGCCTGTGGACGTTTGGTTTGGCAACAATGCCGCAGCTCTCACGCAAGTGGTGGATGGTCAGTCGATCTCTTCCACCATCGTCAGCGCGCCGACAGCAGGGACGTGGTTTTGGCGGGTCGATTCCTATCCGGATGGCAATGCGGAAGGCACTCCGGTGACAGGTCAGGTGTTTTCGTTTACCATTGCCGATACCGATGGCGATGGTTTGCCGGACTCTTACGAATTAGCCAATACCAATCCATCCTCCGCCACGGCCATGATCGCCAGCGCGGATCCGGACAACGACGGGCTGAGCAACCTGGATGAATTCATTCGCGGCACCAACCCCGCGATGGCCGATACCGATGGCGACGGCTTGGCCGATGGCGTGGAAACCGCCACCGGCGTCTGGGTCAGCAGCGCAAACACCGGCACGCGTCCGCTACTGGTTGATAGCGATGCCGATGGTCTCTCCGATGGCGTGGAAACCAATACCGGCATCTGGGTCAACGCCTTGAACAGCGGCACCAACCCGAACGATGCCGATTGGGACAAGGATGGTCTCAAGGACGGAGCGGAAACCAACACGGGCATTTACGTCAACCGTTTCAACACAGGATCCATTCCGTATCTTGCCGATACCGACAACGATGGCGCGGGCGATTGGTATGAAGCCTGTGCCACTTTCACCAACCCCAGCAGCGCGGCGCAAACATCGCCCGTTCCCTATCCCTTGCCCGATCCTGATGCCAGCACAGGCGTCTCGAACAAACCTGTGAAAGTCTATATCATGGCGGGTCAGTCGAACACCGTGGGCATAGGCCAGGTCAATGGTACCACACCAGGCACATTGGACACCATTGTGAGGCGGGAGAATAAATTTCCCAACCTGATCGACGCGGGAAACAACTGGCTGCCGCGTCAGGACGTGCTCTACCGCGGCGTGGTCAGCGCCACCGCCAAAGGGCCGCTCGCGCCGGGACAAGGAGCCAGCACTACCCAGGTCGGCCCGGAACTGGGCTTCGGCCACATCATGGGTTGGTATCACGATGAGCCGGTGCTCATTCTCAAAGCCTCGCAGGGCAACCGCAGCCTGGCCTGGGATTTCTGCCCGCCGGGCAATCCGCGCTGGTCGCTCAATGGCAATACCTACGCGGCATACGGCGAGGCACCCCAAGTGGGCCCCACCGGCATGCAGACGGTTTTCGGCCAATGGTATGCCGGGAAACAATACGACGATTGCTTCCGCAGCGCCGCGAACACCGTGACCTCGCCACCGCTTTGGCAGGATGGCGTGGCCTATGCCGCGAATGCGACCGTCGTTCACAAAGGATTTTACTGGATCTGCACCACCGCCCACACCTCCACCGCAGCGACTGAACCAGACACCGGTGCCACTTGGGCCACGCGCTGGCGCATGTATGAAAACGCCCACAGCGTTCTAGCGAAATTCAGCACTCTCTACCCGCAGTGGGCGGCCCAAGGTTATGAAATCGCCGGCTTCTGCTGGTGGCAGGGCCACAAGGACCAGGACGGCACGAACAACCCCTACGCCACCAAGTACCAGGACAATCTCGTCCAGCTCATCCACGCGCTGCGGGCCGAGTTCAATGCCCCGAACGCACCCGTGGTGGTCGCCAGCATCGGCTTCGGCGGCGAGCCGCTCTCGAACAAACAGCTCGACTTCCAACAAGTCTTCAACGCGCAAATGGCGGTGCAGAACCTGCCGCAGTTTGCCGGCACGGTGAAGTCCGTGGACATTCTGAAATATTGGCGCCAGGTGGCGGAGTCGCCGCGCGATCAGGATTTCCACTACAATCAAAATGCCGAAACCTACATGCTCGTGGGCGATGCCATGGGTCGCGCGATGCTGGAAATGCAAAACGACAGCACCCCTCCCGCCCCGAGTCCCATGACCTTCGCCATCGCACCCGCCGCCGTGAATGAAACCACCGTCGGCATGATCGCCACCACGGCCAGCGATGTTTCCGCGCCGGTGCAGTACTATTTTGAAAACATCACCAACGGCACCAACAGCGGCTGGATCAGCTCCACGCGATGGGACAATGCCGGTCTCGCCCCCGGCAGCTATGACTACCGCGTCAAAGCCCGAGATGGTCTGCTCAACGAAGGATCCTGGTCCGCCACCCTCAGCGCCTCACCGGGGGCCGATGTCACCGCACCCGTGCCGAATCCGATGAGCTTCAACGCTCCGCTCACCGTGTTGGGAGAAAATTCCATCGCCATGAGCGCCACGGCGGCGACTGACATCAACGGCGTGGAGTATTTCTTCGATTGCACCGCAGGCGGCGGTCCTGACAGCGCATGGCAGAGCAGCACGCAGTTCATCGCCACCGGTTTGCTGCCGGGCACTCTCTACACCTACGTCGTCCGCGCGCGGGACAGTGCGGGCAACATCACGGCGGACTCACCGGCCGCCTCCGCCACCACCACTGCGCCGGACACCGCGCCGCCCACGCCAAGCCCCATGAGCTTTTCCAGCGCGCCTGCCGCGACCGGCATCAATGCCATCACCATGACAGCCACCAACGCCAGCGACGCCAGTGGAGTCGAGTATCTCTTCGAAGCCGTCAGCGGCGGCACGAGCAGTGGTTGGCAGGACAGCCGAACCTACACGGACACCACCCTCAGCCCCGGCACCGAGTATGGCTACCGCGTGCGCGCCCGCGACAAGAGCCCGGCGCAAAACATCACGGATTGGTCCGCCGTTTTCACCGCCACCACCGAGGTGCCGGATGAGACGCCGCCCACGCCGAACCCGATGACCTTTTCCTCTCCCCCCGCCGCCACCGGTGCCAATTCCATCACCATGACGGCCACCGCCGCCACCGACCCGAGCGGTGTCGAGTATTGGTTCACCAATCTCACCCGCGGCACGAACAGCGGTTGGCAATCCAGCCGCGTGTTCACGGAAACCGGCCTCAATCCAGAAACGGAGTATCTCTATCAGGTCAAGGCGCGCGATACCTCCGATGACTTCAACGAGACCGCCTTTTCCGCCACCGCGGCCGCCACCACCTCGGCACCGCCCTCGGGTCCCGGCGGAGCGGTGATTTACGAGCCTTTTGCACAAGCGGCGGGCAGCATTCACAACAAGGCGGGCGGCCTGGGTCTGGGCAACTGGATTTCCACCAGCAGTCCCACCGCATCGGTCGTTGAGAACCCCACGTTGACATACGGAAATTTATCGAGCACGGGCGGCCAAGCCAACCTGGTGAACGATGATTCCATCTGGGCCGCCAGCACCCTTACCCCGGCTTTGAAGGATGCCGGGTTGCTCGATGACGGCCAGACGCTCTGGTTCAGCTATGTGTTCAAGAAAAACACCCATGGCGGATCCAACGAGCAATCGGGATTTGCCCTGGCCTCGGAGCGTGTGAGTCCGGCATTCAATGGGCTGAACCTCAATGCCACCGGCTCAGGCCTGGGCATCTTCACAAATGGCAATACGGTGGTGGCCAGCAGTTGGTCTAACAGCACGGCGCGCACGGCCGGCACGGGCAGCGCGGCATTGATGGATTCCACGCCGGAAACCACCGCCATCGATGGCTTCGGGGTGACACTCGTGATCGGCAAGATCGAATGGGGTGCGACCAATGAGAAAATCACCATCTACACCCGCGCGCTCAACAACCTCGCCACCGAGCCCAGCACCGGCGGCAGCACCCGCACCGTGGATGGCTTTGATCAAAAGGCATTGATCGACACCATCAGCTTCGGCCAACGCAATTCCGGTGGCACGCATTCGTACGATGAGATCCGCTTCGGTTCCTCCTACCTCGCCGCCATCGGCCAGGCCGGGGGTCCGGGCCCCGTGGCCTCGTTTGCCATCTCGCCCATCGCCTCGCCACAATCTGTGGGCGCACCCATCACCGGCATCACCATCACCGCCAAGGATTCGGCTAACGCCACGGCCACGGGCTTTACCGGCACGGTGACTTTCGGCGGATCGGGCGGCTTCAGCGGAACCTCGGCCCAATTTGTTGCAGGCGTCTTGAGTGGTGTCAGTGTGACACCTACACTCGCTGGCACGGATCGCACACTGACCGTCACCGACAGCGCAGGACCGAACACCGGATCGGCCACCATCGCCACCATCCTCACCACTTATCAAGCCTGGTCCGGCAGCCTGCCCTTCGGTGCTGATGCCAACCAAGACGGCATCGATAACGGCATGGCGTGGTTGTTAGGCGCGGCCAATCCCACTGTCAATGCCAGCGCCCTCATGCCCGTGCCCGCGAAAACGGAAAACGGTCTGACCCTCAGCTTCCGCATGCGGAATGCCGCCACACGCGGGAATGCCACCCTGCAAGTGCAGCACAGCAGTGATCTGGGGCAATCCGATCCGTGGATTTCCGTCACCGTGCCGGAAGCCAGCGCGGTGGTGGATGGCCTGAATTTTTCCATCACACCGGACGGAAATTTTCACAACGTCACCGTCATCATTCCCGCGAGCGCAGCGGTGGAAGGAAAACTCTTCGGCCGCTTACGTGCCACCGAATGATGCCAAGGGCGGATGACCATTTGCCAAGCCAAGCATTTCTCTGATACCACGCCCCCTCGGGGGCAAACCATTCAGATTGATGCATGGCTTGCATGTTTGCGGGGAAGCTGGTTACCTATGCGGCATTCCATCCAACAAAATCATGACACAACCACAAAGAGAAGCCCTGATCGACCTGCTGCACCTCGCCCTGCTGGCAGATTCCCATGTATCCCTCAAGGAGGACACCAGCTTGGCCAACGCCATCGATGCGATCGGCTGGGACTCACCACGCCCACGCGAGATTCACATGCTCAACAGCATCAGCAAAGCCCGCCGCGCCGCAGAATCAGAGGAAGCCGGGGCGGAATTCATCCGCACACGTGCCGCGTTGTTCGAAACAACCGAATCTCAAACTGAGGCGATATCCGCTCTCCAGAACCTGTTGAACTCGGATGGCATTTCCGCGGAAGAATCCGCGTTCATCGATCGCCTCACCAAAAGTTTCGCATAAGCCGGACCGACCCATGCTCGGCGATCAATCATGACCGCTGAGCCGTCTCCGCAGGTCTTTGACTTCGTTCATCCATGCGCCGAAGTCGTCTGTCTCCTGCCAGCAGCTTTTGAAGTTCGAATCCTCCATGATGGAGTCCACGGCCTGCCATGTCTTTCTGACTGTGTCCGCACTCAGCCGGACGGATGGAAGGCCTTGGAACTCACGCGGATTGTGAGGCGATGGCCGCCCCTGCATCGCGGCGACCACTTCAGCAGCCGCGAGAACTTCATCGCCCTCCAGTTCTTGGGGGATGGTCTCTGGCTTTTTGCCCAGCAATTTCCCGATGAAACCGGGAGGAATTACGGTCGGCTGGGGACACACGGTGTCGAGAATGCGCTTCTCCGTAGGCGCTTGCAAAAATGCTTTCAGCCAGTCCATGGCCGCATCGTTCTCAAAACTCTTGACGCCCCACACTCCCATCGTTGCTGTTGATTTGTGCTCGGCAGAAGATGGAATCAGCAACCATGCGTGGCAAGTTCCGAATGCAAAGTGACCCACATCCTCTCATGGTCCTGGAGTGGTGGAAAAATAGGGCCATCCATCGCACAGCCATCCGAGCAGCTCGACCTTTGCGGGCGCGGCTTAGCTGTCCTTGTCCAATGCCACCGTGCCGGGCTTGATGCCGGCGTAGCGCTGCCCCTCGTAGGTGCTGGTCAGCGGGCCGCGGATGACTTGGACTTCAGCGCCCACACCGATGCGTTTGTAGAGGTCGATCACATCGTTGGACGACATGCGGATGCAGCCGTAGGAAGCCGGGCTGCCGAGACGCCACTCCTCGGGAGTGCCGTGAATGTAAATGCAACGGCGGTAGGTGTTGCGGTTCTGGCCTTCTTTCCCCTGGAGCCAGAGAATGCGCGAGACGATGGGATCGCGCCCGGGGGCATTGGGTTTGAGGATTTCCCCGGTGGGTCGGCGTGACTTGAAGACCATGCCCTTTGGAGCCGAGCCACCGATTTTGCGAGCGACGGAAAGTTTGCCGAGAGGCGTGCGGTTGCTACCGGAATTGCTGCCCAAACCGAATTTGGAAGTGGAAATGGGATAGGCCTTGACGGGAGCACCATCGCGGGTGAGCAAAAGTTTCTGATCGCGCACAGAAACGATCATCTTGGAGCGCGTGTCGATCGCCGGGCCACACTGACAAAGCAATAGGCTCGTCAGGAGCAGCGCGGCGGACAGGATCAGACGTGGGATAGAGCAGGAGAAGGATTGCATCACGAATCAAGGGTGTTGATGGTGGCCATTTCTTTGGCCACCTCCACCTTGCGTGAAGGCAACATCCGTGCCAAAGAAGACAAGGACGTATAGAAAAATCCGATCGGGAAGGGAAGCAAAAGAATCGCCGAACTGATTTTTGCGTCCATGGCGGCCTCAATCACCACGTAGAGGAAGAAGATACCGAACAGGAGTTCGACCACGGGAGTGAGAGTTTTGATGGCCTTGTAGCTGCTCTTTTTCCAATCGGTGCGGGGCTTTTGATCAATGCCGTATTTGGGCGTGCGAACGAAGGCGGACTGGTGATTGAAGATGGCCTCGATCACAGCTTTGGCATTGTTCACGGACATCCCGATGCCGAGAGCGAGCAGCAGAGGCAGGTAGGGAATCTCCCGCCACCAAGTGCCGGGGCGCAGCGCCTTTTGTGAGGTCAGGTAGAAGGCCACGATGGAAACGGTGGTGAAAAAGAAGATCACGCCGTTGATCATGTAGTAGCCGGTTTTACCCATGCTGAGTTTGGTGTGCAGATTGGGGTAGATCAGGAAGCACAGGCAGATCAGGGCCAGGTAGGCGAAATTCGAGGTCAAATGCGCAAAGGCCTCCATCTTGATGGGCAGGGAAACCTTGCTGCGCAGGATGGTGGGCAGCACTTTTTTGCACACCTGGATGGAGCCCTTGGTCCAGCGGTGTTGTTGGCTCTTGAAGCCATCCATGTCCACGGGCAGCTCGGCAGGGGTCTCCACATCGTTGAGGAAAACGAAGCGCCAGCCTTTGAGTTGGGCGCGGTAGGAGAGATCCATATCCTCGGTAAGGGTGTCGTGCTCCCAGCCACCGGCATCGGTGATGCAGGACTTCCGCCACATGCCGGCGGTACCATTGAACGTGAAGAAGCGGCCCGAGCGGTTGCGGGCGGTCTGCTCGAGCTCAAGGTGACCATCGAGGAACATGGCCTGAACGCGGGTGAGGATGTTGTAGGTGCGGTTCAGGTGGCCCCAGCGGGTCTGGATCAGGCCGACTTTTTCATCGGTGAAATAGTGGATGGTCTTTTGCAGCACATCGGCGTTCGGGACGAAGTCAGCGTCGAGAATGAAAAGGAACTCGCCTTTGGCCAGAGGAGTGGCGTTTTCCAGGGCGCCGGCTTTGTATCCGGTGCGGTCGTCGCGGTGAATCATTTCGGCATCGAAACCCATCCCGCGCAGGCGGGCGGCTCCTGCCTCGCAGATGGCCGTGGTTTCATCGGTGGAGTCATCGATGATCTGGATCTGAAGTTTATCCTTGGGGTAATCGAGTGCCGCGACACTATCGAGCAGGCGGTCCACCACGTGCATTTCATTGAACACCGGCAACTGGATGGTCACCAGCGGCAGTTCTTGAAACAACTCCTTGGGCTGGGGCTTGTTGTTGCGGTGCTTGAGATACAGATAGACGATGGTCAGGCGGTGGAAGCCATAGCCTGACATGCCGATCAGAACGACCAGATAACAAACGTACCAAAGGGGAGAAGTGATGTCCATGAGGTGATGCGGTGATTACGCCGGGGCGCGGTGTGATGTTTCAACGGAAGAAAATATGCGGAGTGATGCGACGTGCTGATCCGTGACGGGAAACAGCCATTACCCTGCCGGGGCGTAGCCCATCGATTTCTTGAGCCCATGTCAAGCCCCAAGATGGGAAAAGTTGGCGACGGAATCGCCACCGATCCGTTCCCGCCACAGCCTCAGGCCACCATGCCGCAAAACATGGTGCCGGGACGTGTGTGGATGGCGTCACTCCTCCTTCTTCATCCACAGCGGTGCGGTGACGAACCACACCACCGTGCCGACCAGCATGAGGAGTTTCACCTGATCGAGGTTTTTCATGGAATGCAGCATGTAGAGCGTGGGCGGCACGATCACCAAACCCAAAGCCAACATGCCGAGATACATCGTGATTTTTTTCATGGAAAGAAGGGGTTAGTGGTTCGCGGGTTTGAGAAAAAGTTTGGCAAGAACCACATAGAGCAGCCCGGCCCCCAGCCACACCGGCAGGGTCATGTAGGAGGGGAAAATGCCATGCACCCGATAAAAATATCCGCCCACCGCCACCGGCAGCAACCAGGCGAGCAACGCCACCATATTGAAACTGGAGCCGGTTTTTTCCGCCCAGAAGCCCGGGAAGCCGCAACGCTTGGACAACCAGAAATCCACAAACAGGATCGCGCCCACCGGAGCCAGGATGGTGCCATAGATGCCGACGAAGTCGAGCAAGGTCATGGCAAACTTGGGAAACAGACCGGCAATGATGCACAACACACCCGCGAGAATCGTAGCCCCCACCCGACCAAGAGAGGGGAACAATCCTTGGAATGCGAGGCCCGCACGGTAGAGAGTGGGATTGGCGGTGGTCCAGCCGGCGATGACCACGCAGATCAGTCCGGGAATGCCCACAGCGTCATTGACCATGGTGCCGAGAGAAACGTTCTTGGCGAGCTCGTTGCTGCCCATTTGCTTGCCCCAATAGACCAGCAACAATGCGGCGCAGAGCCAGGCAACACAATGACCCAGAAACATCCCGGAGGAGGAGGCCCATCCGGCATTCGGGCTCTTGGCGAAGCGCAACACTGACAAATCCGCCATGCCCACGTGCATCGCGGCATTGCAGAACCAGGCGAAGAAAAACACCGCCCAAAAACCCTTGGTGGCGATCACATCGGAGGCGGGAGTGAGTGCGGCGACCACATCCGTGGTATCGAGCTTGCCGAGGATCACCAGGGCGCTGGACAGGAAAATCAAGAACATCCATGGTGCGGCGATTTGCCCCACCCGGGCCACCAAGCCGTAACCTTTCATGGCCACAAAGGTCATGGCGGCACCAATGAGCACGACCAGAATGCACCAGGTCAGGTTGGGCGGCATGGAGGTGGTGAAATTCACTGCCTCCACCGATTTCATGAAGGGACCGAAGGCGGTGGCGGATACAGTGATCATCGATCCCGCCAGGAAGCAAAACAACACGCCATTCGCGATGTTGTAGAGACTGACCAGATTGCGGCCGGTAATTTTCTCCAATTGATAGTAGAGGGTCATCCGGGCACGGGTGGCGATGGGAGCGGTGATATAGCGCCAGGACAACACGGCGGCGAGATTGCCGAGGAGCAGCCCGAGGATCAGCGTCATGCCGCCAACGCCCCAGTTGATCAAAAACAGCGGTCCGATCAGGAACTCGGTGCCTGCCGTGTGCTCGCCGGCATACATCCCCCAAAACGCGCCCTGACCTTTTTGAGCCTGGGCGGGCACGGGTTCACGTTCGTATTCGCCACCCGCATTGGTGGCCTCGATTTCTGGTTCTTTGCTCATGGGTTTTGGGTTGAACTGAAACAAATCATGCGTAGCTGGAGCCGGTGGTCAAGCCGAGAGCTTGTCGCCTTGCAGTGCGCTCCGCCGCAGCCGCCGCCTCATAGCCGCTGGCGCGGTGGGCCTCCATCGGATCCACCGGCAGATCATGCGACTTGCGCCAATCCGCGATGACGCCACTCACATCGGCGTGGAATGCTTTTTTCAAGCACATCTCGGCATCGATGATGCGGCCCTCGGCCTGGTAACGCACCATCGCCTCGTGATCGACCATCGCCGCCTTGGCATAAAGCTCCTGCGCGGTGGTCACGGTCTGGATCATCGCCTCGATCTTGGGCTTGAGGTTGTGCGATTGATCGATCATGTATTCGATCTTCGGATACACACCGCCGCGCTCCCAAGCGTAGAAATGGATTTCGTGGAAAATGCGGAAAATTTGATAAGGATCGATGGAGCCGAGGGTGAGATCGTCATCGGCGTAGCGGCGGTCGTTGAAATGGAAGCCGCCCAGCATGTTCTCATCCAGCAACCACGCGACGATTTGCTCAATGTTTTGGGCGAGGTAGTGGTGGCCGGTATCGACCAATACTTTGGCCTGCGGGCCGGCAATTTTCGCCATCATGTAGGCCATGCCCCAGTCGGCGAGGTCGGTTTGATAAAAAGCGGGTTCGAAGGGCTTGTATTCCACCAGCAAGATCTGATCGGGAGCCAGGTGCTGGTGTGCCTCACGCAGGGCATACTCAAAACGGTGTTTCCGCGCGCGGATGGAATCCTGGCCGGGGTAGTTCGTACCATCAGCAAACCACAACGACACGGCACGGCTGTGCAGTTCCTTGCCGAGGGCGATGCTGTCGCAAATGTGCTTGGTGGCCTGCGCGCGGATGGCTTCATCGGGATTCGCCACGCTGCCGAGTTTGTATTCCTGGTCCTGGAACAAATTCGGATTGATCGAACCGATGCGCACACCGTGCTGCGAGGCGGCGGCGGCAATCTCCGTGGCTTTGCTGAAATCCGGGAAGTCCCACAGCACGTGGGTGGCCACCGTGGGGCAGCAACCCGTCAAACGATGAACCTGCCCGGCATCCGCCAGTTTGTCCGGCATATCGATGGCAGCGGCGGGTTGATGGAATTTTCCAAAGCGGGTGCCGGTATCGGCATAGCCCCACGAGGGTGTTTCGATAAAAAAGTTCTCCAATGCGTGGAAGGCGTGGGTTTCGGCGGTGGTCATAGGTTGAGACTAGGGGTGTCCGGCTTTTCATGATTCGTTTCCTATTTCTTGGCAAGGCAAAACTGAAAAAACCTCTGGGCACCCATTTTCCTGACGGGAAGTCGATGAGCATGCCATCGGCAGAGGGCATGCCATGAACGCGGGATAGCTCGAGGACTACCATCGCGCTTCGTCAGGCCGGTTTCACGACCTCGACCTTGAGCGATGGAGGCGGCCCAAACCTCGGGTCCTGCGTGCTGGGGATGTAGTCCTTGGTGTCGGGACGATAAAGAAAAATGGCGTTGTCGGAGAGGCGCACGTAGCCTTTTACCTCGGGCACACCGCGCGTGGCGTTGATGAGGAAGGGCAGGCGCTTTTCCTTTTCCACTTCCTCCACCGCAAGAAATTGCGGGATCACCGTGGTCATGATAGCACGGGAAAACGGCGGATACTTCGGTTGCAGGCGCATGGCAATCTGCCATTGCACCGCATTGCGGGCCTCGGCGACGGGATCGGCGATGGGTTGGTTGGTCGGCACCACGTTGAGGGCAGGTTCTGCGGCGACGAGGACAGTGATGATGGCAAGACAGGATAGGATGCTTCGTTTCATGTTTCGATTTGTGGTTGGTGTTCGGTGACAGGGGAGAGGAGATGGTTACCGCGTTTGCGGCGTTGCAGGATGATTTCGGCGACGGCGAGATTGCCCACGATGCTCAACCACAGGCAGGTGACGTAGTTGACGTTCTCTTCCAGTCCGTAAAAATAGCCGAGCATGTGAAAGATGCGGAAGGTGATGGCACTGGCCGCGAGCGCGAAGGAGCGGATCATCCATTCGCGGTGCAGGATCAGGTTGCGCGATGGTGGCAGGATGGCCCGCCAACCGGCCATGGTGCAGTGAAAGGCCAGCACCGAGAGCGTGAGGAAACCGAGTTTCCCAAGTATGCCGCCCTTCGCATACAAGGCCAGGTGAAATCCTGTCGGGCACACCAACAATAACACGCTCATGCCATAAACCCGCCCGCAGATGCGATGCAACGAGGGCACGCGAGCCAACAACCCGTGCGAAAATTGCGGCAACGCGGCGAACAGACAAATCAGCCCGGCGACGATATGAACATACAACGACACCCGCCACAGCGGATCAGCACCGATATCCCCCTTCTGCGAAATGAACAGTCCATACCCGCCCGGCAGATAGTCCTCCAGCGAGTTGCGCAGAATGAGCACGCAGCCGACGAGATACACGAGCCATGAGAATGCACGCAGGAACATGAGGCAACCATGCCATGAGACTCCCCGCGCGTCTGTAAAGGCCGTGTAAAATTCAAAGTGTCATGTTGCCTCCCGTCCTAACAGGACGATTCATATCAGCCCATGGTGAAACCATGGGAATCGGTTGATAACAAAATCTCTGCGTCCCAACGGGACGCTTCATCGTGGGACGTACTTTAATCCCACAGATAAGTCTCATCAACGACCATGCGATTTTTCCGTAAAAGGGCTCGATATTCTTCCTGAAACGTCAGAGTCTTATGGTGCTCTTCCTGATTGTCGATATACGCCAACAGCTTTTCGAGATGGGAAATGCTGATGGAAAAAGCGCCATAGCCCGCTTGCCAGGAAAAATCGTAAAACTCGCGGCCCTGCTCTTTCATCCAAGAAGAGCTGGTGTGTTTGATTTTTTTCGCAAAGTCTGCAATCGTGCAGGTGCGCGATAATCCAACGGCCAAATGCACATGATCGGCGGTTCCGCCCACCCGATAGATCTGGCACCCCATGTCTCGCCCGACCTCGGCCATGTAGACATGCAAGCGCGAGCGCACAGCATCGCCAATCGTGCGTTCGCGTTGTTTGGTGGAAAAAACAAAATGAAGAATCACATTCGAAAGTGAGTGTGCCATACGAAGAGCATACCACACCCAGCAAGCCCTCCCATGAAGCGTCCCGTTGGGACGCGAGGGTTTTTTTGGGGGATGCGAGACCCACGGTTTCTCCGTGGGCTGGTATGAATCGTCCCATTGGGACGGAAACCATATGAATGGCGAATCCACCAGGCAGACATAGTCGGATCCCATGATGAATCGTCCCGTTGGAACGGGAGGCTTATGAATGCGAGGTCAATCAAATCCCCGTAACGCGATCACACAATCCCGTGATACTCCTGAATCGAACGCACACCGAGATCTTGTTTTTGCAAGGAACGGATGGCGCGGACGCTGGCTTCGGCGGCGGCGAGGTTGGTAGCGTAGGAGATTTTGTTCGCGATCGCTCCGGCACGGATTTGCACCTCATCGGCGCGGGATTCGTGGCTGCTGGGGGTGTTGATGACGAAGTGAATCTCGTTGTTTTTCATCATGTCCACGCAGTGCGGGCGGGCGCCTTCGAGGATCTTGTAAACGCGCACACTGGGGATGCCTTCTTTTTGGAAGAGCTGGTGCGTGCCGCCCGTGGCGAAGATGGTGAAGCCCATGTCCGCGAGATCGCGGGCGATGGGGACGGTGCGCGCTTTGTCGCGATCGCTGACGGAGATGAAGACGTTACCCTTGGTGGGCAGCGGGTTGAAGGCGCTCATCTGCGCCTTGGCGTAGGCCATGCCGGGGTCAGCATCGATGCCCATGACCTCACCGGTGGATTTCATTTCCGGACCGAGCACGATGTCGATGCCGGGGAAACGGTTCCAGGGGAAGACGGCTTCCTTGACGTTGAAGTGCGCGGGGATGACGCGCTGGGTGAATCCGAGCTCCTGCAGGGTCTTGCCAACCATGATTTTCGCCGCGAGTTTCGCCAAGGGCACGCCGATGGCTTTGGAAACGAAGGGCACGGTGCGCGAGGCGCGCGGGTTGACCTCGATGACATAGAGCTCGTTGTCCTTGACCGCGAACTGGATGTTCATCAGGCCCTTGACGTTGAGTTCCTTGGCGAGGTTGATGGCGGCGGTTTCGATCTGGTGCTGGATGTCCGCGCTGAGCGAGAAGGCGGGGATCATGCAGGCGGAGTCACCGGAGTGGATGCCGGCCTGCTCGATGTGTTCCATGATCGCACCTACTACGGCCGTAGTACCATCGGCGATGCAATCGACGTCCACCTCGGTGGCGTTGTCGAGGAAACGGTCCACCAGCACGGGGCGCTCGGGTGAGGCGGTGACGGCCTCGCGCATGTAGCGGTCGAGCTCGGCATCGTTGTAAACGATCATCATGGCGCGGCCACCGAGCACGAAGGACGGGCGGACGAGCACGGGGTAGCCGATGCGGTTGGCGATGACGATGGCTTCCTCGGCGGACACGGCGGTGCCGGCTTCGGCTTGTTTGAGGCCGATCTTATCGAGCAAGGCGGAGAAATGCTTGCGATCCTCGGCGAGCTCGATGGACTCGGGCGAGGTGCCGATGATGGGCACGCCGTGGCGTTTCAGATCGGCAGCGAGGTTGAGCGGGGTCTGGCCGCCGAATTGGACGATGACGCCATCGGGTTTTTCCTGATCGCAGATGTTGAGCACGTCCTCAAGGGTGAGGGGCTCGAAGAAGAGTTTGTCGGAAGTGTCGTAGTCGGTGGAGACGGTCTCGGGGTTCGAGTTGACCATGATGGTCTCGTAGCCGAGCTCTTTCAGCGCGAAGGAGGCGTGGACGCAGCAGTAGTCGAACTCGATGCCTTGGCCGATGCGGTTAGGACCGCCACCGAGGATGATGATTTTCTTTTTGTCCGACTGGCGCGCTTCGTTTTCCTCGCCGTAGGAGGAGTAGAAATAGGGCGTGTAGGCCTCGAACTCTGCGGCGCAGGTATCGACGAGTCGATAGGTGGGCACGATGCCCGCGGCCTTGCGCTCGGCGCGGACGACGTCCTCTTTCACGCCGCGAGCTTTCGCGATCTGGCGATCGGAGAAACCGAGTTTTTTGGCGCGCTTGAGTGGCAGGTCCTTGAGGGCCATGCCCTCCTTGGCGATCTCTTCGAGGTGGCGCAGGAACCAGGGATCGATGGCGGTGAGGTCGAAAATTTCCTCGACCGTGTAGCCGGCGACGAAGGCGGTTTGCAGCCAGAAAATGCGCTCGGCATTCGGCACGCGTAGCTTGCGTTCGATCTCTTCGCGGGTGGGTGCATTGGGCTCCTTGGTGTCGAAGCCGAAGCCCCAGCGGCCGGTTTCCAGCGAGCGCAGGCATTTCTGCATCGACTCCTTGAAGGTGCGGCCGATGGCCATCGCTTCGCCCACCGATTTCATCGAGGTGGTGAGCACGGGATTGGCGGCGGTGAATTTCTCGAAGGTGAAACGCGGGATCTTCGTGACCACGTAGTCGATGGTCGGCTCGAAGGACGCAGGCGTTTCGCGGGTGATGTCGTTGCGGATCTCATCGAGCGAGTAGCCGACGGCCAGTTTCGCGGCGATCTTGGCGATGGGGAAACCGGTGGCTTTCGAGGCGAGGGCGGACGAGCGGGAAACGCGCGGGTTCATCTCGATGACGATCATGCGGCCGGTGGTGGGATCGGTGGCGAACTGGATATTCGAGCCGCCCGTTTCCACACCGATCTCGCGGATCACGGCGAAGGAGGCATCGCGCATGATCTGGTATTCGCGGTCGCTGAGCGTCTGGATCGGCGCAACGGTGATGGAGTCACCCGTGTGCACGCCCATGGGATCGAGGTTTTCGATGGAGCAAATGACCACGCAGTTGTCGGCGTGGTCGCGCATGACCTCCATTTCAAATTCCTTCCAACCGAGCAGCGATTCCTCGACGAGCACTTCGCTGACGGGCGAAAGATCGAGGCCGCGGGTGATGATTTCCTCGAACTCCTCGCGGTTGTAGGCGATGCCGCCGCCCTGGCCGCCGAGCGTGAAAGCGGGGCGGATGATGAGTGGGAAACGACCGATCATATCGGCAACGGCGCGGGCTTCCTCCATCGTGTGGGCGGTGCCGGATTGAGGAACGTCGAGGCCGATCTTCAGCATCGCGTCCTTGAAGCGCTGGCGGTCCTCGCCTTTATCGATGGCATCGGCATTTGCTCCGATCATGCGCACGCCGTGTTTGTCCAAGGTGCCGGATTTGAACAGCGACATGGAGGTATTGAGCGCCGTTTGGCCGCCGAGCGTGGGCAGGAGCGCGTCCGGCTTCTCGCGGATGATGATTTTTTCCACCACTTCCGGGGTGATCGGCTCGATGTAGGTGCGGAAGGCGAACTCCGGATCGGTCATGATCGTGGCCGGATTCGAGTTCACCAGCACGACCTGGTAGCCTTCCTCGCGCAACGCTTTGCAGGCCTGGACGCCCGAGTAGTCGAATTCGCAACCTTGTCCAATGACGATGGGGCCGGAGCCGATGACGAGAATTTTCTTGATGGAAGTGTCTTTGGGCATAAGCGGGCGTGTCGGGTGTAAACTCGCAGGGATTTGGCAGTTCGCGGGGAGTTTGTAAAGGATTGGATGCGGAAAAGATGATTTTTCTCCGAATCCACCGAGATGCGGGAAAAACAGCCCGATGTTTGCACAGCAAGGGCTGGATCCCTTTAGTAGGTGTCGATGCGGAAGGGCATGGAAATTTCCGGAAAGTCCTTGAGCGTGAAATTCACCATGAAGCCGACCTCGCTGCGCACGCGGTTGTCGCGCCGTGTCAGTCCCGCGCTCATGATCCAATTCTCGAAATTCCGGTGCACGGTGTATTGCTCGAACTCGAGAGTGGAGTCATCGAACTCCCACTGGTGCACGATCCCCAGTCCCCAGTTTTCATTCACGCGTTTGTAGGCAGTGAGATTCACGCGATTCGAGTTCAACAAGAACGGGTGGTTGGTGAGCATGCGCTGCTGGATGGCAAATTCAAAGTCCGGCGTGGGCATGAAGCGCATGCCGGTGGTGAATTCATTGTAACCCGAGCCATCGCTGATGATGGGGAATTGTGTCTGGAAATCCACTGCCAGCCAGGGCAGCGGCATCCAGGTGATGTCGTTGTAGAGGTTGGAAAACTCGCGATCCAGTTCCGGGTCGTTGACGTAGCTGTCGAGGTAGGTATCCATGAACAACCAGGTGTGTGAGCCTCCGTTGCGCTGGGTGACGAGGCGGTTTCTCAGACCGAGTCGCACCAGATTCCAGTCCTGCAAGTCATCGATGGCCACAAAGCGCCCCACACGGATGGGTGCCGGGCGGGTGGTGAATGTCATGCGATCAATGGCGGGGTAGTTTTGCCCCAGATCACCGGCGGAGAGATAGGACCAGTGGGCATAAGGCTGGATGGTGTGACGCAGGCCGTTCACGCCCATGTTGTGGATCTGGATATCCGGGTAGTCGCGGTGAAATTTCACCGATGCCTCCATGCCCATGGAAAAGAGCGTGCGGCCATCGTCCTGAGCCGGTCCGCCTACCTGAAAATAGCGGGTGTAACCGGCACCCAGGTGCGGAGTGAGGTGGAGCCAATCCCACAGGGTCTTTTGCGTGGTCAACTCCTGGTAGGTGTGAAAGCGCATGAACTCCGGCTGGGTCAGTTGCTGGTAGAGCTGATCGTAACGAGGATCGCCGGGCGGCAGGGCTCGCATTTCCTCAATCAGCAATCGCTCGTAGCGGCCCACTTGCGAATACAGCCTTGTCAGTGCGGGGTCGCCATTGGGCAGAGAGAGCAGCGGGTCCAGCAACACGTCGCGCGTGGGATCCGCCATATTTTCCTGATAGATGCCGAAGGAGGTTTGTCCCTCGTGCATGATGTCCGTGCCAAAGATGGGGCGGCGGATTTGATCGAAAGCCAGCTCGGGCGATCGTTGGTCCGCGCGGTAGAAGTCATTCAAGCGCAGGCGTGCCAAGGCGGTGAAAAGCGAATTTTCCGTGCGCCGCGTGAGAAACACGGTGTTGTCCGGCTGCGCGTTGTCGCGATAGAAACGCGGGTCGAAGTCCTCCAGCAAGTGATTGTCACTCAAGAGGTGCAAATCGTAGTTCAGGGCGTATTCGGCATCGGGATTGACGGAATCACGGAAGGTCAGGGGAATGCGGTATTGGAATTCCATGCGGTAACGCGTGGGGTCCACCGGACCACGGGGAATGCCAGAGCGACCGATGGAGGGATCCAGGTCGTCGGCGAAATACAATTTCATCCAGCCGAGGTTGGGGTTGTCCGTGATGCGGGTGTCGAAAAGATCCACGCCAGCCGCCAGGCCGCGGCGGGAGCGCATGTCCAGGCGCCAGTTCGAGAGCAGCCAAGGCTTGTCCTCGCCGAGGAGTCGATTGCCATCACCACCAAGCATGATGCCGTAACTTTGCAGCAGGTAGAGGCCCCAGTTGGTGCGACCGCCGGGCAGGACGCGGTAGCCAAGGTTGGCATCCAGCGGCTGGCTCAGGTAGGGCAACCAGAACACGGGGGTGTCGCCCATGTAGAGTTTGAGGTCATTGAACACCACGCGTTCGCCGGGATAGAGTGTGGTGCGATCGGCCCGCAACCAATAGTTCGGCGACTCCACATCGTGGGTGGTGACGCCGGCATCGGTGCCTACGAAAATGCGGTTGCCTTGGGCGTCCTCCGTCATTTCAAAGCTGCCGGATTCGAGGATGATGGGATCGTAGCTGACGCTCAGGGCGCGGGTATTGAGCGTCTTGGACTTGAGGTCATAGACCACGCGATCCCCGCGCTGGATCATCGGGCCGTTGAAGACGCTGACATTGCCCATCAGGGTGTAAGTGGAGCTTTCCAGATCCAGTTCGGCGCGATCGGCAAAGACCTCCTCGCCGCGATTGGTCTTCAGCTCGATGGGGCCACTGACGAGGAATTTTTTCAAATTCCCGCCCACCGGGGTGATCTTGCCTTTGATGGCAATGTCCACGCCCTCGGGCATGACGGTGTTCACCTCCTGCGGGTTCGGGTTGTTTTGCCCCGGGCCCACCACCGGGGGAATCACCACGGGCGGCGGAGGTGCTACCTCAGCAGGTGGCAACACGGCATCCTGAGCCGTGACCGGAAGCAAAAACGAGAGAAAAGGGAGGCACAAAAGTCGTTGCATGAATGTTCACGCATGGTGGCTTTTTCCCCCCTGATGTAAAGGAAGATTTCTTTTTCAGATGCCGTCTTCCATCATCATCTCATCGTCGCCGCGCGGGGCCGCGGGAGCGGGACGCTGGGGCCGCTCGCGCGGGGCCTCGTCGCCGGGCTTGCGGTTTTCCCAGTGTTTCTGCCATTCGGTGGCATCGATCTTGAGATCCCGGTTGGTGTCGATTTTTTCGAACAAATCCTCCTGCGCGTCTTCGCCCTGCTGGCGCACCATCGGAAACTGCTGAAACTCGGGAAAATCGATGTTTTTGTCACTGTTAGTATCCACGGCACCGAATCCGCGAGCGGGCGAGGGCGGCACAGGATTCCCCGGCACACGGTCCGGGCGGCCACCATCGGGGCGTCCCCCATCCGGACGACGGGGGCCTTGGCCCGGTGCCGGACCATCCTCGGGGCTCAGCACGCCGTCCTTGTTGCGATCCATGTTGTCGAAAATCTTGCGGCGGCGGTCCTCCGGCAGTTTGGCCACCATGGTGCCTTGCACGAATTCCTCAAAGGTGATCTTGCGGTCGCCATCGCGGTCCATTTCCGCAATGCGGGGCATGGGGCGGCGTTTTGCATCGCCAGGCGGCGGCATATCAGGATTCGCGGGAGCTCCGGCGGGGATCATCTCACCGGGTTCGAGGGCATCGTTGCGGTTCTTGTCGAGGTGGGCGAAGAGCTTGTCCTGCTTTTCCGCGGGCAATTGGGAAATGCGGGGAAGCTGCACGAACTCCTCTTTCGACAGCTTCTTGTCGTCGTTGGTATCGGCTTTTTTCCAAAACTCGAGTGCGCGCATTTTTTCCCGGCCCGGCTCATGCGGACGGTTTTTCGGCTGCTCAGGATTTCCCTGACCATACGACGCGGCGGTGAGCAGAAGCAGAAAAGAGGAAAGAGTGAATTTCATGATCGTGAGCGGGTTCATCACATCCAACCACTGCCGCGACAAAAAGTTGTGCATTTTTCCAAAAAATGTGGCTTTCGCGTTGCGCTTGCTTGTGGCACGGTGGCCTTGCACATGCACATACGCGAAATTTTACGGCAAAGCAAGCCATCGTTCTCCTTCGAGTTTTTCCCGGCACGCACGGAAGCGAGCGCGGAAGAGCTTTATCAAACGATTCGTGACCTTGAGCCGCTCAATCCCGCCTTCGTCTCCATCACCTACGGTGCGGGTGGCGGCACGCGCGAGCTGACACATCAACTGGTGGCTCGCATCAAGGAAACCACCGGCATCCCCCCCATTCCCCATCTCACCTGCGTGGGACACACCAAGTCCGAGGTGGAGCAAATCCTCCAGCGCTACGCGGCTCTCGGCGTCTGCAACATCCTCGCCCTGCGCGGCGATCCACCGAAACAACAGAAAAACTACGACTGGTCCCAGGGCGATTTCCGCCACGCCAGCGATCTCGTCCGCTTCATCCGCGAGTTCAATGAATCCGGCCAACACCCGCTCGGCGGATTCGGCATCGGCGTCGCCGGGTTCCCGGAAGGCCATCCGGATACCCCCAACCGCCTGCAAGAAATGGATCATCTCAAGGCCAAGTGCGATGAAGGCGCCGACTACATCTGCACGCAGTTGTTTTTCGACAACCACGACTTTTTCGACTTCCGTGACCGCTGCCACCTCGCCGGCGTGAACATCCCCTTCATCGCCGGCATCATGCCCGTCACCTCCCTTTCCTCGATGAAACGCATGGCCGAGCTGGCCGCCGGCGCGCGTTACCCCGCCAAACTCCTGCGCGCCCTGTCCCGCGCCCACGATGACCCCACTGCCGTGGAAAAAGTCGGCATCCACTACGCCGCGCAGCAATGCACAGAACTGCTCGATGGCGGCGTGGACGGCCTCCATTTCTACACCCTCAACAAAAGCAGCGCCACCAAGGAAATCTATCAAAGCCTCGGCATGAGCATCCACGCCTGACCCCGCGGCCGTCGCCACGCCCTGCGCGGAAATCTTGCAAAACTCTGGAATTTATGATTCATTGGCGGCGTTGTAACGCCCCATGATGAACTCATCCTTTCGCAGATTCCTCTCACTCCTGCTGGTCGGAGTGGCCGCCTATGCCGCGGTGACCGGGCTGCGCGTATGGCGCGAGCGACACGCCACGCGAGACACCGCCACCGAAAACCGACCGGAAACATTCACCCTCTCCGAGCGCGCACCGCTTGACCTCGGTGACATGGACATCCTCTCCCGCCTCAATGAGGAATACGCCAAGCTCACCCAGGCCGTGGTCCCCTCCGTGGTCAGCATCGACACCGCCGGCGTTCGCGAGCAGCTCTTCCGCGACCCTTGGGGCCGCGCCCGCATGCAGCGCGAAATGACATCCGGCCAAGGCTCCGGCGTCATCGTCACCGAGGAAGGCCACGTCATCACCAATCAACACGTGATCTCCGGCCAGAATCAAATCCAAGTCAAACTCCATGATGGCAAGGCCTACCCCGCCACCCTCGTCGGTGAGGACCGCATGCTCGACATCGCCGTGCTCAAGATCGATGCCCCTGGTCCTTTCACCCCGCTCAAGCTCGGCGACTCATCTCAGGTCAAAGTCGGCCAGATCGTTTTTGCCGTCGGCAACCCCTTCGGCCTCAGCGAGACCGTCACCCAAGGCATCATCTCCGCCAAAGAACGCTCCATCTCCGATCAACAACGCGACCTTTTCCAAACCGATGCCGCCATTAACCCCGGCAACTCCGGCGGCCCCCTCGTGAACCTGCAAGGCGAAATCGTCGGCATCAACGTCGCCATCTACTCCCCGGACAAAGCCAACCCGGGCTTCCAGGGCGTGGGCTTCTCCATCCCCTCGAACGATGTCCGCGAATCGCTCAAACAGATCCTCGAAAAAGGGCGCCCCGTGCACGGCTTCCTCGGCGTGCGACTCTACCCCATCGATGAACGTGTCAAGCAGTCCATCGGCTTCGATCAAGACCATGGCGGCCTGGTGGTGGATGTGGTGGAGGACTCCCCCGCCGCTGAGGCCGGGCTCAAGCGCGGCGATGTGATCCTCGAATACAATCAGAAAAAAATCCAGTCGCCCATCCAACTCATCACCATGGTACAGCGCACCAGCATCGGCCAGAAGGTGCCGCTCAAAGTCTGGCGCGATGGCCAATACCTGGAACTCATCACCACTGTGGTGGAAAATCTCACTTCGCCCCAACCCGGCACTCCGCAGCAAAGCACCACCTTGCAGTTGATCCGCCAATACGGCGTTCAAGTCCGCTCCTTCACCGCCATGGAGATGGCGCGTGGTCTCAGCGGCGTGGTGGTGACCCGCGTGGACCCCGCCGGACTGGCTGCGGAATTGATCGCGGAAAACGACGTGATCGTCGCCGTCAATCAACAGAAGGTCGAGGACGCCGAGGATTTTTACCAACAGTTCATCAATTCCATCGCACGGCAAAACACCCAGCTCACTCTGATTCGGGGCCGTCAGGCCATGGTGATCACCCTCAAGCCCACCGATCCCGCGAAATTGCCCGACCGCTGAGCTGCCGCCCCGCATCCTCTCCATCTTCAGCCCACTCATGAGCCGCCCGCCGCAAGCACCCAATACGCCCCCGTGGCGCAGGCGTCTCCAGCGTTGGGGCATCGGCTGCCTGCGCCTCGGCCTCATCCTCGCCGCCATGGCCTGCCTCTGGTTTCAACGTGACGATTCCCAACTCGACCTCTCCGCCTGCCTCCGGGCCGCCCAGGACATGGACAGCCAGGTCTCCTCCCTCGGCGATGCGGAAGATGGCTGGCATCCCATGCTCACGGCCGACGGTGAATTGTCCGGCTGGCTCACCACCACCTACCCCCAGGCTGCTCGCATCCAAGGCTATGCCGGCCCCTCAGAGCTGCTCATCATCGCGGATCCAGAAAAACGCGTGCGCCAGGTGCAACTCTGGAAAACCGCCGACACCGCCGGCCATGTGGAGATCGTCAAACGCGATGCTGCCTTCTGGAACCAATGGAACGGGCGCAGCGAAGCCTCGCTCGGCAGCTACGACTCGCCTCACCTCGTCAGCGGGGCCTCCCTCACCAGCGAAGCCATGGCCCGCGGCCTCGCCGCCCGCTTCGGTGCCCAAGGCGTGGAGGAATTTTTCACCCGCCCGATCACCACGGACGACATCAAACCCTGGTTCCCCGCTGCCACGGAAATCCGCGACACCCCACGTCCCGGCTGCTCGGAAGTGCGCGACTCCAGCCAAACCCTCGGCTTCCTCCTGCGCAGCTCGCGCATGGCCGTCGCCGTGCGCGGCTTCAACGGCGTGTCGGATGTCATCGTCGCCCTGGATGCCTCTCAATCCATGCTGCTCGGCGTGGCATTGTGGGAGACCCGCGACAACGAGCCCTACATCACCGATGTGCGCGATGAACTGCGTTTCACCAATGGCTTCGCCGGCGTCACCGTGGACCAGCTCCTGCCCTCCCAGGACCCCACCGATTTCCTGCTGGTCAGCGGAGCCAGCACCACCGCCCGCGCGGTATGGGCCACCGCTCAAGAAATGCTGCGTCGCCACACCATGGAGCCGCCCAGCTCCGCGCTGCCCTGGCGCAGCGCACTCGGCATGCTCTGGCTGGCGGCCGGCGTGTGGCTGGGATTCCGCGGCGGGAAATCCTCGCGCCTCTGGTTTGCTCTCGCTTCCGTGCTGGCGGGCCTGATCTTCGGCTGGATGGTCGGCCAGGATCAGTTGCTCGGCTGGGGCCAACACGGCTGGAAATCGCTGCCCGCGCTGCCGCTGCTCACCATGACAGCCATCGCTCTGCTGGTCCCGGCATTCACTGGAAAAAACGTCTATTGCAGCCGCATCTGTCCCCACGGCGCCGCCCAGACCCTCGCCGGCATGGCCTTGAAAAAACGTTGGTCCCTTCCCGCCCGCTGGCACAAAATCATGTCCACCGTGCCATGGCTGACCTTGCTCACCATTTGGGCCTTGGCCCTCATCGGCATGCAGTGGCCCTTCGCCCATGCCGAGCCCTTCGAAGTCTGGAGCACCGGATTCATCGCCCTGCTGCCCGCCACCATTTTCACCGCCGGGCTCATCCTCGCCCTGTTCCTGCCCCAGGGCTACTGCCACTACGGTTGCCCCACCGGCGCCCTGCTGAAATTTCTCACCCACTCCCCCGGCCGCTGGACACGCCGTGACTCCATCGCCGCCGTCCTCGTGACCTTGGCTTGGCTCGCTACCGCCACATGACCGCCCTCTTCCATCGCCGCGCAGCACGCCCGCTCCTGCTCCTCGCCAGCCTCGTCGTGCTCACCGGATGGCTCATTGGGAAAGGGAAATCCCCTTCCATCCGCCGTTGCGAAGGCCACGCCATGGGCTGCGCCTGGACCCTGCTCTACCGTGCCCCATCTCACAGCCCCGCCGACGTTTCCGCTGAAGTCCAGCAAATCCTCGACCGCTGGGAACAGGTCATGTCCACCTGGCGCGAGGACTCAGACCTCTCCCGCCACAACCGCGGCGCCGCCCCCTCCCCCGATCTTCAACGGGTCATCCGCCTTGCCGAACAGATGCACGATGCCACCTCCGGTGCCTTCGATCCCCGCATCCTCCCCGCCGTTCACCGCGCCGGCTTCGCCCCAGCGGGACAGGGTCTCGATCTCTCCGGCATCGGCAAAGGCTTTGCGGTGGATCGCGTCGCGGAACACCTGCGCGCCCGCGGCATCCACGACTTCCTCTTTCAACTCGCCGGAGAAACCATCGCTGGCGATGCCCCCTGGGAGGTCGCCCTCGAGGCCCCCGATCCCACCCAACGCCGCATCACCCGCACTCTCACCCTGCAAAACCGCGCCCTCGCCACCAGCGGCAACTACCGCCAATACATCACCGACAATAACGGCATCCACTCCCACATCATCGACCCCCGCACCTCCCTTCCCGTCGTCCGCCCCTTCTCCGCCGTGACCGTACTCGCGCCCGATGCCGCCACAGCCGATGCCTGGTCCACCGCCCTCTTCGTCACCGGTGCCCGTCAAGCCCCTCCGCCCCTCGAAGTCATCTGGCAACCCTGACACTCACGGCCCGCTGCGGGTGAAATTCTCACCCAAAAGAAAATTTCTGTCCTCCACTGACACCTTGATCTACCATGCGCCATGCCGATTTACGACCGTAGCGTGGAAGAGTTATGCCGGGTTGCCTGCGATGAAGAGGTGGAGGAACCCTACATGCTCATCAAGGGCACAGTGACACTGAACTCAAGACTGTCCGCCCGCTATGCGATCCATCTGTTTGCCCACGACGTGGTGCAATATTGGGTCGTCGATCTGATACGACGCGATCAAGCGGATGTCACTTTTTTGTTAGAATATCACCTTAATACAAACGGTTTCGTGATCGTGGACCCCGGTGCCGAGGAGGAAGAAAACTTCCCCGACTGCGATGTATCCCGCATTCTCACACGCGAGCAGGCACTGAGCAGCGGTCTCACCGAGGACCTTTTCGCCTTGGTCGATGAGATTTTGCTCAGCGATGCCGATGTGCAGAACCATGCTGATGAGAACATGCGCCTCTTGCATTGTTATAAGATCGGCCCCATCTATGCCACGGATGCGCAAAAATTGGTGCCGCGCTTGCTCAAAGACGAAGTACCATGTGACATCCATCTGCAAGTGGGGGAAGACTGGCGTTGCATTGAATCGGAAGAGTTGCCACATGCCGAAACCAGGGACCTTTGTGTCATCTACATTCCCAAGGAACATGAAGATGCCGCCCGTTACCATGAAAGAAAACTCTTCCCCGATGGCACCTTGTATTTTCAGGAGTTCGATCAAGGACCGGCTGGCTGGCTCGACGAAAACACAGCGTTCGAGGAAGACATTCTTGAAACCATGCAACAGCTCAACTACCAGCTAGCGGACCTGCAACGGCAGCACCGCGCCCTGAGTGAGGAAATCGATGCCGTGGAAAAAGAAATGGCCGATCCCGCATCACAATGGCGCTTGCCAGCCCTGCAACGGGCCCAACAACAAAACCGCCAGCAGCTCTCACGCATCGTGACCGAGCTGAACACGGTGGAACAGCGCCGGCAGCAACTGAACTACTCGGAAGATACGGATGACCGCTGACACTTTCCGTTTGCGGGATGGGCGGGGGGATGATTGAATGGCTCGTCATGATTCTGGATGTTCGCAATTTGAGCACGCGCTTTCACACGCGCAACGGTGTGGTGCATGCCGTGGAGGACGTTTCGTTTTCGCTCGAAAAGGGCAAGACCCTCGGCATCGTGGGCGAATCCGGTTCGGGGAAATCCGTGACCTGTTATTCGCTGTTAGGCCTCATCCCGCAGCCTCCGGGCCGCATTCACTCGGGCACCGCGGTGTTTGATGGCATCGATTTGCTCAAGGCCACGCCGCAGCAAATGTCCGGCATACGCGGCAAGCGCATCAGCATGATTTTCCAGGATCCCATGACCTCGCTGAACCCGTACCTCAAGGTCTCGACGCAACTCATGGAGCCGTTGCAACAGCACCTGGGCATGGGGAAAAAGGAGGCGCTGAAGCGTGCGATCGAATCGCTGGCAGAAGTGGGCATCCACAACCCGGAGCAACGCGTGCACGGCTACCCGCACGAATTTTCCGGCGGCATGCGCCAGCGCGTGATGATTGCCATGGCACTCATCACCCGCCCCGAGCTGCTGATCTGCGATGAGCCCACCACCGCGCTCGATGTCACCGTGCAAAAGCAGGTTCTCGATCTCATCCGCGACCGCCAACGCGAGCTGGGCACCTCGGTGATCTTCATTACTCACGACTTGGCGGTGGTCTCGGAAATGTGCGATCACATCAACGTGATGTACGCCGGCCGCGTGGTGGAATCCGCCCCGCGCGATCTGCTGTTTGCCAACCCGCGCCATGCCTACACCCGCGCGCTGCTGGCGAGCATTCCCTCGATCAAGCCGAAAAACGAGCTGCTCCACACCATCCCCGGCCTGCCGCCGAATCTCGCGAACCCGCCGCAAGGCTGCGCCTTCCGCGAGCGCAATACCCTCGGCCAACGCGAGCTGTGCCTCACGGATCGTCTGCCGCCCTTGCGCGAAATCGCTCCCGGGCACTGGGCGCAGGATTGCCCCGGCTGCCTCAGCCACGGCCGCCAGCAGGAGGAACCAGCGGCCTGATCTAGCACATGGGCATGGCCTGTGAACTCATCGCGTGTTTGCCTTGCCACTCGAATGCTTCATCCAGCAACTGTTGTCCGGCCTCCCCTGGCAATCCCAGCCAACCGCGCGATTGCCAAGCGGCAAACCACTGGGAAAGTTTCTCCGGCTCGGGATGCGGCTCAGGCAGAGTCTCGAAAAATTCCTTGAGAAAAACTCCGTTGCGAAAACCGATCAGAAACTCCGCCTCGTCCGGCTCAACGCACATCCTCTCGCTGCGTCCTGAAGCATGACGCCACACAGCGATGCACACCTTCTCTGCCGGTGAATGTTCAGCCATGGAAAAATTCTTCCATTCGTAGCATAAATGCGCGGGCACGGGAATCGTGATCAAGCGCAAGTGTTCCTGGAGTCCTATCATTTTTTTCTCCAAATCCCCGGGCGTGGGTAAAGCACATTGCAACGCCTCGAAACTCTCCATTTGCGCATACTCGATTGCCGCGAGCGCACGGAACCATGTCCGTTGCCGCTCATCCAGCAGTGGGGATTGTTCCAAAAATCCCGCAAACTCCTCGCCAAGGTGCCGCAAGGTGAAACTCCGCGATGGCCTCCCTAACAGATATTGCTCGATCAACTCCCAAAACAACTCATCGCCCGCCATACGGCGCAAAACCGGAAAGTCCTCCGCCAACGAGTCCAGCACGCGATACCAGTATTGCCGGTGATACAGCTCGAGCCGCTCCGCTTCGCTCAGCGATGCGCCCGGCTTGATCCATTTTCCGGCGATGGCGAAAAATTCCGCCGAGTGACCCTCGGCAACAGGGTTCAGTTCCGTTGCCCTCCGACTCGCTCCACGCAGTGGCATGGTCAGCGCGCGGAAAAAGTCCTGCTGCCATGGTTCAGGCGGCGGCATCGTCACCTCCCGGTTGATTTTCCGTGGCATTCTGTTTGCGCCATTGCTCTGATTTTTTCGCCTCCTGCCAGACTTCGTCGAAGGATGGTATGCTCGCGTCCCACTCCAACAAGGTGGCCGTTGGGCCACAGCGTTCCATCGCCCGCGCATACAAGTGCCAGACCGGATCAATCACCGGATGATCATGTGTATCGATGATGAAACGCTCGTAGCGCGAATGCCCTGCGATGTGGATTTGTGCGACACGTTCGCTGGGGATGAAATTGACATACTCCATGGGATCAAAATCATGGTTCACCGAGGAAACGTAGATGTTGTTCACATCGAGCAGGATGCCCACGTCCGCGAGTTCACAGACCTCTGCAAGAAACTGCCATTCCGTCATTTCGTCCATGGCAAATTCCGCGTAGCTGCTGACATTTTCCATGGCCAAGGGGATTTCGAGGAAATCCTGTGCGATCTTCAGATTCGCTGCCGTCTTGCGCGCCACCTCGAAGGTGAAAGGCAAGGGCAATAGATCATGACTCACACTTCCATCAACACTTCCCCAGCACAAATGATCCGATATCCACGGAGTATCGGTGCGTTTGACCAGCTTTTTCAGACGGCGCAGGTGATCCATGTCGAGTCCATCGGAATTGCCGGGATAAAGACCGACGCCGTGCATGACAACCTGATATTGGTCCATGATCGCATCGAGCACTGCCAGCGGACGTCCACCAGCAACCATGTAGTTTTCCGATATGATTTCAAACCAATCGACCGCCGGCTTTTCACGCAAGATGTGTTCGTAGTGCGGCACGCGCAGACCTATGCCTGTGCCTAGCGTTTTTCCGTTCGTAAAGCGCGAATCAGCCATAGGGTCAATCGTGGGAATTCTTCGAGGTGGACGGTTGATTCGCCGCCTGAGTGGCGAGTTGATCGCGGAGCTGTTGCAGGAACCGCTCGGAGGGCGAGGTTTTGGTGAGACCGATGACATAGAGTCTAACCAGATGGCGAAGCACTTTCATTTGCTTGTTGAATTTCCGGCAGACCGAGCAAACGAGAAAATGAGCCAGTCGCCGGGCATGTTCGCCAATCCCTAGCGGTCGGTCCGCTGCAACCAGCGAAAGTTCCGTGAAGTGTTGGCAGGAAAGCCGTCGCCGGTACAGCCATCCGCCGATTTTTTCGTGGCTTTTCCTGTAGTCTGAGGGAGGTGGTGGCAGTTTCATTTTTGCAAAGATTCTTGTAAGCAGAGGCGCAACGCATGACGGGCGCGCGTTAACAAAACCGCCGCACTACCGCTGGTGACTCCAGCCGCTTCGGCGGCCTCGGTGATGGACAATTCCTCCACTTCACGAGCTTGGAACAACAGCAACAAACGCTGGGGCAACTTGCCCATGCACAGCGCGATGAATTTACGCAAGCCAGCGTTATGCGCCGCGGTGGCAGGCGATTGCAAAAGAGCTTGTGCCCCGTGGTTCGGGTCGATCATCCAGTTTCCCTTGTCATCGAAGATGGCATTGGCTGAGTGGCTCTCCTCATCGGATTCCAGAGCTTGCATCTGCGGTTTGCGCGCGTTGCTTCGCCATTGATCCAGCAGCTTGTGCCGCAGGATGCCGGTAAGCCACACCAGGATCGTGGAACCGCCGTTGTAGGAATCCCATGACTTCCAGGCGCTGATCATGGTGTCCTGCACAAGATCTTCGGCAAGGTGGTGGTTTTTCACCCGGGAAAAGGCATAGCCGTACAGGGCAGGCGCGTGTTCCATGAGGAGATCAATCGCGATTTTCGATTCCTGGTTCATGTGTGAAGTCTAGCGAGCGAAAAATTTTTTCGCAATCCGGGGTTGCAGGATCTGGTCGATCGATAAACGGCCTGCCCCGAAGGCGATGCACACCAGTGTGGCGACGAGAAAGGAAAATGGTGCCTGGTCGGTGAAATCCGACAGAGAAACAAAGGCCTCTTCACGGTGCGCGGTGGCGTATGCCACGACCATGGTTGCGGCAAGGGGAATGGAAATCATCCGGGTGAAAAAACCACCCAGCAGGAACAAGCCGCCTGTCATTTCCAGCGCTCCCACAAACATCGCATGCGCGTGGGGTGCGGGCAACGAGAGTGATGCAAAAAATTCGGCGGTGGCATCAAGGTGGGACAGTTTGCCCTTGCCGGTGAGAAAAAAACTCCAGCCGCAGGTAACGCGGACGAACAGCAGCACAACGGACTGGATGTGCGGCAGGAAGCGTTCGAAAGCTTGATGAAGGGATGCGAGCTTCATAAATGTGCAAAGTTGGGTGCGCCCCGCCGTGAAGCGATCACAGCGGGGCGGAAGATGCGTCAGAGGATCGCGCCCTCTTTCTTTTCCTCTTTCTTCTCGCCTTTGCAGCCATCCTTGCCTTTGCATCCGTCTTTGCCCTTGCAACCGTCTTTTTCTTCCGCAGCGAAGGAGGACTTGGCTTGTTCCTTCTTCTCGCCCTTGCAACCGTCTTTGCCCTTGCAGCCATCCTTGCCCTTGCAGCCCTCTTTTTCTTCGGCTGGCAGGTTGTTTCCGGTCAGTTGTGCTGTCGAAGCCATGGCTCCTGCGGCGAAAATTCCCAGAATGGCGGCGGACATCAATGTTGTGTTTTTCATATGTTTGGTATGGTAGTGGTTATTTTGAACGAGCTCATGTTTCCGAGCTACACCTATGAGTCGTCACGAGCCCGTCCGGCATTAACAAAAATTGGTGATTATTTTTCGAGATCCGGGACGCCCTGTGAAAATCAGGTATTTTTCCATGCGAATGCACCGGCGGATTTGCATTTACCACATGGGACCCGGTGCGTTAGCATGCGCACCATGTCGCACGGCGAAACATTTACCGTAGTCAAGGGCACCATTCCCGCCACGGCGGAGAAGCAGGAACTCTATCAGCATGCGCTCTATGCCCTCCACGGCCTGCTCGCCGGGGAAACGGATGCCACCTTGATTATGGCGAGCATCGTGGCGGCGCTGCACCAAAGCATGCCGCATTACTTCTGGACTGGCTTCTATCGGGTCTGCGGCGATGAGTTGTTGGTCGGCCCCTACCAAGGCACGCCTGCCTGCCTGCGCATCGCCAAAGGCCGTGGTGTCTGTGGCACGGCGTGGGCGCAGGATGAGACGATGGTGGTGGCAGATGTCCACGCCTTTCCCGGCCACATCGCCTGTGATGCCCGCTCCGCCAGTGAGATCGTGGTGCCGTGGCATGATGCGGCGGGATCCGTCGTGGCCGTGCTGGATGTGGATTCCTCGCTACTTGCGGCTTTCGACGAAACGGACCGCACCCTGCTCGAGGAAATGGCGCGGCGTTTTCCTTTCGGCTGAGAAAAAAGTCAGCGATTCATCAAAACTCGGCATGAAAAACTGGCTGTTCATCGGTCGCGAAGAAGCCGGGCAAAAATGCGCCATCCTCTACACCATCGTAGAGAACTGTCGTAGCCTCGGCATCAACCCCAAAGAATACCTGACAGACGTACTGACCCGCCTGCCCAACATGCTGGCCAAAGACGCCGCCGAGCTCACGCCCGCCCAATGGCAAAAAGAGCGCAACCGCAAGCCCCACCGCGCCAGCGCCTAACTTCATAGAAGTCATAGATCACCAACTATGACACCTATGACCCCACGCCTACAAATCCATACCAATGGCGCTTGGGACTACGCTTACGTCCTGCTGCAACAAATTCGTTTTTTAAATCAGTCATCTCGATGTGACTGAAGTCAGGTGCTTCAGGCATCGCTATGACATACTTTAACGCTGGACTTTTGACTTTGAAAGCTTTGTATGCTTCTATGATTATTTTTCTCTTTGCTCGATGAAAAATTCCCCAATCTGATCCCATTCACACAGTCATAAAACCAGTATCAAAATTGTATTTTTTTTCAGCAATATCTCTCTTCAATTCAATGTACTTTAGCTTCCGTTTCTGTAACTCAGGAAAAATAGAGTCCGCTCCTGAAAAATACAGTTTCTCCTTGCATACTGCTTGTAATCGCGACATTTCTCCTTGCTTGAACGCTCTATAGTATGCATTCCATGGCAAATCTACTAATCTCATAAGCGGCTTGTTATAATACGGTTTACTTCCGTTAATTGGAGTCAATAACTCCGGAAACTCTTGGTAAAGCAATTCATCAGCTTCTTTTACAGTGTAGGTGCGCGCCCGCTCCATGGAAAGCTCAAGCAGTTGTGGTCCATTGCGCGTAAAGCGAAAGCAGCAATCCGTGTAATGAAATCCATCCATTTCTGGATCAGTCCAACCATTATCGCCAACACCCCAGCATTCTTCAGCCTCTAACGCATCCATCCAATCTTTGACAACTTGGTAGGCAAATACTGAATGTAGAAAAAGTTCATCGAATGTCTTTTGAATTCTATCATAGAGAAATTCGTCGCCCACAAATTGTATCATTCCATGGTAATTTCCATCCATCTGTATTCCTGGAAAATAAAATGATATTAGACCTGATGGATTGTCTATTGTCTTTGTAAAGCTAACTCTATATTCGAAAACTGGATTAAATTCACTATCACAAATCCCGTATATGCGCAAAACTCGGTCTGGAATTTGACAAAGATAATCCAATACGATCGTTTCTATATCTCTGCAAGTTGCAGTAATTATTTCACGAAATTTTTCATGGCCATCTTTTTTATCATCAATTTCAATATCGATTGATCTTACAGGGTAATTATATCCATCAAATGGATAATATGCCATCAATTTTGTAGGGCGTTGTCCTATTTGGATACCTTTGACGACAATTTTATCAAAAATTTCGTAAATGCTGCTATGCGTAAAACGGAAAGAATTTAAACGTATTTTTATTTCAGTATCTGTTCCTTTCATATATAAATTATTGAATGTTTGTTGTTACAAATATTTCAGCAAATTCTTCTGCTGTAAAGTTAAATGATGGTGCCGGTTCCGGGTCACTTAGCGCTTTTTGCAACTTCTCTTTGAAATGTTTCACACTCGCATGTTCTATATCCACAATGTCATTAGTTTCGATAAAATATTTTTCACCTTTTGCTCTTGCTGCTTTGAAGCCAGAAATAACGTTTGACATGCCGTTTTTATTTTGTGTTGGATTGAAATGCTTATACAAGGTTTCAGCAGATAATTTGACGTTATAGAATCCAGATTTCGCCTTATAATCTGCTCCTTTCACATCGGAATTCGGTCCGCCTACTCTGTCACACTCAATTTCAGAAACAGGGTCGGCATCATTTCCCTTTCTTCTAATTCTTTGTGCAGTTGCATTTAGCTGGTATGTATTCCCCCAATCGCCTTGCAGAGAAAGATTGTCAGCCATCCGCGTCAGCTTAAGGCTAATATCCCTGATTCTACGGGGGATTTGCGGG
>ERZ1066127.91-NODE-91-length-59608-cov-11.097493_pt1 | contig 59608 bp, 59 predicted proteins | sample MGYA00382774_ERZ1066127 | MGnify/ENA primary metagenome ERZ1066127 (study PRJEB33369, sample SAMEA5778357) | biofilm metagenome | biome: Industrial cooling water; feature: Water cooling tower basin; material: Biofilm | place: United Arab Emirates | collected...
ACATTGCGGATAAAGCTGAATGCCATGAAGGGCTGGGGGCGGTTCACAAAATCACTCACCGGACGCGCCTGGCTGGGCTGAATGACGAGTGGCAACCGTGCGTTTACCTCGGCGGTGGACGGTGGCGCGTTATATGTCACCATCGCGCCCATGTGATAACCGCCGGCAATGCCCTCATTGTTCCGCACCCCGACCCAGTAGTTGTTGTAACTCCAGACCTGGCCACCAAACTCGGCACCCGTGTATTTGTTATTCACCTGAGTGGTGTTCACCCGATCCATGCGGAAATTGATGGTATCGCTAGCAAGCAGGTTCGTGGCACTGAGGTTGTATTCACTCATCAGAATACCGCCACTGGGCACAAAGCCGCGCTGCAAGCTCAGCACAACGCCGGTGCCTGTGGTGGAGCCGAAAACACCGGCCTCCCCAGGTTGCAGGGAGAAACCCAATGCATTGGCCGCTGCAGGACCACCTCCGACGTAGCCGCGGAAAAACTCAAACGAACCTGCCTGATTCGGGGGTGTGGTTGTGATGAAAGGGGCACCGTTGCGACGGATGTCCCAAGTCAGACGATACGGGATTCTCAGCAACTGTAGCGCCAGTTGCAAACCGGGTGCGTATTCAAACGTGATGTCATTGGGATTGGCGACACCGACCATGCCGTCCAGCATCATTTCCATGCGGAAAGTGCCCGTGCCTGAGGGAACCGCGCGCAACGACAAGATGAACTGCGCCGCCTCGATGGTCGGCATGCGATACAGGTAGAATCGGTCACTGATGGCCGCGTTCCGGTTGTTTTTCGAGACGATTTTCGGATTGCTCCCGGACCACTCAATCTCGCGATGCAGGTTCTGAAAGAGATGAAGTTCCTCCAGATTGATGCCCCACTGATTGCCATCGCGATTGTTGAATGAAAGCGATAGTCCGTTGGCGCGTGCATTCGCAGGGATGTAACTTGCATTCGTCACCGAGCCATTGGCTCCGATGATAAAGCGGTTGATCCTGCCATCAGCCAAATACATGGGCTTGTCCTCCGCTTGTTCGATCGGGCGGGTGAGCAGGTTGGTCAAGTCCCGTTTCAGTCTGCCCTGGCTCACGTCCGTCAGCACACCTTGCGAGTGGACTGTCACATCGTGGCTGAGCTTACCGATGCCCGCATTGTTCAGGTTGGCCGCGAGGTTGGTCGTGTCCGTGGTCACCACGGCGCTCCGTTCTTTCGAAGCCCAGTCAAAACCGGATAGTTCCGGCACAGCCTGCGTGCCCACAAAACGGGGCGACTGCGCCTCGAACATCGGGCGTGTGGCCGCCGCGAAGTTTTCCGTGGCGGCACCGGCGTTGATTTTTGCTTTTGCCGATTCATCCGCGATCCACCATGCGATTTTGCCGTTTTTGGTTGCATCCGCCACATTGACCAAGGGAGCTGATACAAAATTTCCGGCAATCGCATTCGCTCCCAAACTGCGGGCCCCCACCAACGGGACGAGTGGTGAGGTGGAGACCGTGGCACCTGTGGCTCCCGAAACCAACCATGTGCGCAAATTTTGCACGCGGGAGGCCGGGGTGAGTGGCGTGGCTCCGTTGGTAGGGCTTCTCCAGGCGTCATAGACACCGACATAGCGTGGGCTTCCCCCTGTGGTGGTGCCTGCGTCTTGCGGGGCGGAAATCCGTGAGTCCGGACCCATTTCCTTTTGTAGCTGTCCAATGGCCATCAACAAGGCCATGCGGGCATTGGCACGGGCGACCTGCGCCGCATCACCTCGGCTGGAACTGCGCAAGGAAACACTGGACAGCGAGAGCAGGCCAATGGCGATGAGCGTCAACAATACCAAGAGGGAAATCGTGATGATGAGCGTGAAGCCCGCCGGTTGGGGTTTTGATGGAATCGGTCTTTGCATACGGGGTTTGGCTGGGGTTTGTCAATGCAATGTATTTATCGTGTAGGTGCGAAACGAAAAGCTGACACACAAATTTCGAATATTTTGTTAGCTTGTCAACACGAATTCATGAAAAGAACTGTTATCGAAAAATGCCAAGTTGTGGCCTGTGTTTCTTGCAGATGAGGCGTCATCGTCAGCACCGGCGAGGCGGTAGTCCGTCGAAAAGTAGTCACATCCCTGAGAAAACGCGGGAAAGGCTTGCCATCGCAAGGATTGCCGTGGCAGGGTTTCCACGTCGTTATCTTGTAACAATTAACATTTGTAGAGTATCACGTGAGCGCAAATGATCCAAAAGGCTGCTTTATCGTCATTGAGGGCATTGATGGCACCGGAAAGTCGAGCCATGCCAAGCGCCTGGCGAGCTACTTTTCCTCTCTCGGGAGAGAGGTGGTATTAAGCCGCGAGCCGACCGATGGCCCGTGGGGCAGGAAATTGCGCGAATCGGCTTCGACCGGGCGACTGGAACCGGCGGAAGAACTGGAGTATTTCTTGCGCGACCGGCGCGAGCATGTGGAGCAATTGATCAGGCCTGCATTGGCGGAGGGCAAGGTGGTGATTCTGGATCGCTATTATTTCTCGACAATGGCCTACCAAGGCGCACGGGGATTCGATCCACAGGACATCCGGCGCCGCAATGAGGAGTTCGCGCCGGTGCCGGACTGGCTTTTCATCCTCGATGTGGAGATCGACACCGCGCTGCAACGTATCGGCCACCGCGGGGATACGGCAAATCATTTCGAGCGGCGTGATGCTTTGCAACGCTGTCGCGAAATTTTCCTGAGCTTGCGCGATGAACCTTTTGCGCGTGTCATTTCCGCCGAGGGAAGCATGGATGAGATCGCTCACCAAATCGTCGATTTTCTCGAAGACTCGAAAGGATGACACGAGTTCCCGCGTAGGGAACGGATGATGAAAAAACTCGTGTTGTCGCTGCTGAGCCTGGGCGTTTTCGTGCAGGCCGAGGAGAGCCAGAAGAAGGCGATTGAGGAAATCACCCAGGCGGCCACGGCGTTTTTGGGCAGCTTGTCGCCGGACTTGAAGGGCAAGGCGGAGTTTGCCTTTGCCGATGCGGAGCGCGAGAACTGGAAATTCACCCCGCAGGCCCGCAAGGGCGTATCCCTGGAGATGCTGGATGCCGCGCAGCAGACACTGGCAAAAAAACTGCTCGCCACCGTGCTCAGCGAGCAAGGGATGCTCAAGGCGAACACCATCGAGGATTTGGAAAAATTATTGGGCGAGATGGAAAACAATCCGGTGCGGCGCAATCACAGGGCGTATTTCACCTCCATTTTCGGCAAGCCTGCGGAGAAAGCCACCTGGGGCTATCGCTACGAAGGGCACCACCTCGCCGTGAACGTGACCATCGTGGATGGCGCTCATCTCATCGCCACGCCGACCTTCATGGGAGCCAGTCCGGCCAAGGTGGCGGAGGGTCGGATCAAAGGGACGCAGATTTTGGCGAAGGAAGAAGACCTCGCTCGGGCGCTGGCGCTCTCCTTGCAGAAATCCGGCAAAGCTGTGCTCTACACCGACAAAGCACCGGGCGACATCCTCACCGGAGAAAAACGCGTGGCGCAGCAACTGGAGCCCGTGGGGGTGACGGCGGAGGAATTCACCGAGGAGCAGAAATCCCTGCTGCATTCGCTCATCGCCGAGTATGCGAATCGCCATCGCCCGGCCATCGCCGATAAGGAAATCGCCGCGATCAAGGCACTGGCCCCCAAGGACATCCGCTTCGGTTGGGCCGGTTCAATGGAAGTGGCCAAGGCCTACTACTACCGCATTCAAACGCCGAAAGTTCTCATCGAGGCCGCCAACAGCCAGAACAACGCGAATCACATCCACACCGTGTGGCGCGATCATAAGGACGACTTTGGCCGCGATTCTCTGGGCGAGCATTACAAGGATGACGCGCATTGATCTGGCTTCAGGCATTCATGACTCTCACCTTTCCCATCATGCGCATACTTCTTCTTTTCAGCTGCACCGTCACCATCGCCTCCGCGCAGTTTTCCATCGATTCTGCCGATGGCACCGTCACCATTCGAAAGGACAAGGAACTGGTGACGCAGTATCGCACCGACTCGAAAGTGCCGTATCTCTATCCGATTTCCGCCCCCGGCGGCAAGAACTTGAGCCGGCATTGGCCGATGGAGGATGACGCGAAGGGCGAAGAGACCGATCACCCCCATCACCGCTCGTTCTGGCTCTCGCATGGTGCGGTGAACGGTTATGATTTCTGGGCATGGACGGGTAAAAAAGACGCACGCATCGTGCATGAGTCCACCGGTGCCGTCACGGCTCAGGGCAACAGCGCGCAGTTCAGCGTGAAACTTTCCTGGCAGGGTGACAAGAAAACCATTTTGGAAGAATCGCGCCAGTATGTGATCACCGACCTCGATGAAGCGACGCGGGTCATCGATCTCACCTCCACGCTCAAGGCGGTGGCGGGCGATGTGGTGTTTGGCGATACCAAGGAGGGCTTTTGTGCCTTTCGCGTGGACCGCACCCTGCGGCTGAAAGGCCCCACCGCCAAGGGCGGCATCCTCGACAGCCATGGCCGGAAAAATGACGACTGCTGGGGCAAAAAATCCTCCTACGTCACCTTCCACGGCCCCGATGACCAGGGCAAGCCCGCCGTGATCACGATGATGGATCACCCGTCGAACCTGCGCCACGAAACGTGGTGGCATGCGCGCGACTACGGCCTGCTCGCCGCCAATCCCTTCGGCATTCACGACTTCGAGCGCAAAAAGGACAAGACCCTCGGCAATCACACTCTCCGCGACCAACAATCGATGACCTTCCGCTACCGTCTGGTGCTGCACCGCGGTGAGGTGGATGACAAACGCATCGAAAGCTGGTGGAAATCCTACAGCCAACCCTAACAAAAAATCATCTTCACTATGAAACGTCGTCAACTTCTCCAAACCTCTGTCTTTGCCGGAACCTGGTCGCTTTTAACACCTCTCGCCCGCGCGATCGGGGCGAACGAAGACATCCGCGTGGCGGTGATCGGCTTCAACAGCCGTGGCGGCGGGCACATTTCCGATCTGCTCAGAGCCAAGGGCTGCCGCCTGGTGGCCTTGTGCGATTGCGATGAAACCGTGCTCGCCAAGGGCAAGGAAAGTCTGGCGAAAAAAGGCGTGAACGTGCAAACCTTCACCGATTACCGCAAGCTCTGCGAATCCAAGGAGATCGATGCCGTCAGCATCGCCACCCCGAATCACACACACGTGCTCATCGCCCTCACGGCGGCGGCGCACGGCAAGCACGTCTATGTGGAAAAGCCCGTGTCGCACAACGTGTGGGAGGGCCGCCAACTGGCCCTGGGCGCGGAAAAACACAAGGTGATCATCCAGCACGGCTTCCAGCGCCGCTCGGAAACATCGTGGGCGGAGGCCTTCGATTGGCTCAAGGGCGGACCCATCGGCGAGCTCAAACTGGCACGCGGATTCTGCTACAAACCGCGTCCGTCCATCGGCAAGGCGGAGGCACCTCTGTCAATTCCGGCATCCGTTCATGCCGACCTGTGGTTCGGCCCGCGCGAGGTGGTGCCGCTGATGCGCAAGAAATTGCACTACGACTGGCACTGGCAGAGCCCGTATGGCAATGGCGACCTGGGCAACCAAGGCCCGCACCAGCTCGACGTCTGCCGCTGGGCTCTTGGCGATCCGCATTTGCCGGAATCCATCGTTTCGTTAGGCGGCCGCGTGGGTTACGAGGACGATGGTGACACTGCCAACACCCAGCTTTTGTGGGTGGAGCACAAGGGCAAGGCACCGATTTTGTTTGAAGTGCGTGGTTTGCCGAAATCCGGCATGAACTACAAAACCGGCATGGACAAATACAAAGGCCAGGACATCGGCAATGTCATCGAATACGATGGCGGTTATCTCGCCGGCGGTCACAACAGCAACTGCAAGGTCTATGACAAGGATGACAAGGTCATCAAGAGCTTCCAAGGCGGTGCCATGCATCACCAGAACTGGATCGACTCCATCCGCGCCAACAAGATCGCGGCCATTCGCGGAGCGGAGTGCGGCCACTATTCCTCCGCTTTGGCCCATTTGGGTGAAGTTTCCCTGGCACTTGGCAAAAAAGAAGATTTCAAGTCGTGGCTGAACGGCAACAAAAACGCCATGCTCGCGGAGGCGGCGGAACGCATGGCAGTCCACATGGAGGCCAATCAGGTGGACCTCAGCAAAACACCGCTGTCGATGGGGGCTGCGCTGTCGTTTGACCCGGCCAAGGAACTTTTCACCGGCGATCTCGCCGCGCAGGCGAATCCTTTGTTGAAAGGAAGTTATCGCAAGGAGTTCTCGCTGCCAGTGTGAGTTGGGTGCCCCCGATTGTTCCTGCATTCCCGTTTCGATTTTCGTTGGCAAATGGCGATCCTGCTTCATCATGGAGGCATGAAGAGCCTGTGGATCTTGCTGTGCCTGATGCTGACGCTGCATGCGACGGTGATCGATGTGGTGGTCATCCACCAGCCCTTGAGTCTGCATGGCTCGGACGTGGACGATGAAGTGGATGACACGGGGGAATCGCTGCAAGCCGGCATTTTATCGCGCCCCATGGCCTTGACCGGGGCGTTTCCCGAAGTGCTGGTGGAGGCGATCGCCATGCCCCATCAACTCCCCACCAACAACCCGAACTATGCCATCAAGGAAGTGAATCTGGTGGTGTTGTGCGGCTTGAAGCTCTCGGCGGAAATCGATGACACCGGTGTGCTGCAAGTGGAGATCAACGTGGCCAATTTGCAAATTCCCGAGGGTGTCGATCTCACCGCGCGGCAGGTCTTGAAGCTGGTGATCGGCTCCATCCGCAAAACCGTGATCGAATACAACGCCCAGCAAAAAGATGATCTCAAGGTGCTGTTGCGGATCGTGGGCACGAACGAAAGCAACCGCTCGCTGGAGGATCTGGGATGCCAGTACAAGGCCCCGGGCAAGGCCGAATGAGCCCCACGGGATGACGGAAAATTTTAGAGAATTTGACGTACGCGCATCGTTTGGTAGTATGAACCTATGAAGCTACGATATCTGGGATTATTCTGCATGCTGCACCTGGCTCAGGCCGACCCGGTGCGAGATTTGAGGGATTTGATCGAGATCGAGGCCAAAGTGCAAACCGTCGCGGAAAAGCGGGTGCCACTGACCGTGGCGCTGGTTGCAGCAGATGCCTCCAGTTCCGGGTCCGGCGTCATCACCAGCGAGGACGGACTCATTCTCACCGCCGCCCACGTTGTGCAGGGCAGCGACACCATGGATGTGGTGTTTCCCGATGGCAAAACGGTGAAGGGCAAGGTGCTTGGCGCAAACTACGGCAAGGACATCGCCATGGTGCAAATCGAGGGCGAGGGCAAATGGCCCGCAGCACCGCGAGGAGCATCGAAAACCCTGGAGGTGGGCGACTGGGTGGTGGCCACCGGTCATGCCGCCGGATTCGATCCCGCGCGCACGCCGCCTGTTCGCTTCGGCCGCGTGGTCTCGAAGGGGCCGGGAAATTTTTTCACCACGGACTGCACCCTCATCGGCGGCGACTCCGGCGGTCCCATCTTCGATCTGCAAGGCAATATCATCGGCATCAACTCGAACATCGGCCAGGCGCTCAAGGTCAACAACCACGCCGGAGTCGATGGCTTCAAGGACGACTGGGACAAGATGCTCAAGGGCGAACAGTGGGGCAAGTTGGTGCTGGATCCCTTGCAAAACGAGGACATGCCCGTGCTCGGTGTGGCCATCGATTGGTCGCGCGCCGGATTGATCGTGGGAGAAGTGAGCCGTGGTTCCAAAGCCATCGAGGCCGGGATACAGCCCGGGGACCTCATTGTCTCCCTGGAAGGCCAGCGCATCCGCAATTTGGATGACCTGCGCAACGAACTGCTGCGCAAACAAGTAGGCGACAAGGTCAAGCTTGCCATCCTGCGCGACGGCAAGGAGATGGTAAAGGAAGTGGAACTGGTGCGTCGCGGCGACGCACAATAACAAGCAACGGAAGAATGATGATGAAACGGAGCATTTTCATGGGATTGCTGTGTGCCCTGCCACTCGCGGCGCAGGACCTGCCATTGCAAAAAGAACAGGACCGCGCGGTGTTGCGGAGGCAGTCGGGAGAGGTCTTTGACGTGGTCTCCCCCATCGCGCAAAAAGTCGGCAAATCCACGGTGTGGGTGTGGGCCGGAGGCAAGCGGCAACTGAGTGTGGGAACCGTGGTGGGCGATGGCTCACAGGTTCTCGCCAAGTGGAGCGAAATCGCCAAAGCCAAAGGCCAGCCGCTGCAATGTGTGGGCGCAGGCAATGTGACCTACGATGCCACGGTGGAGGGCGTCTATGAGGATGAGGATCTCGTCTTGCTGAAATTGAAAAACTCCCAACTGCGTCCGGTCGCCTTCGATGCCTCCGCCAAGCCGGATCTGGGACGTTTCCTGATCGCCGCCGGGCCCGGTGATGTCACACTGGGCATGGGCGTGGTGAGTGTGAAAGAGCGCACTCTGCGCGAGAGCGATCAGGCTTTTGTGGGCGTGGGAGTGGAAAATCACAGCGACGGCACCGGCGTGAAAATCCGCCAAATCGCGGAAGACTCACCTGCCGAAAAAGCCGGACTCAAGGTGGGCGACATCATTCTCAATCTCAACGGCAAAGTGGTGGGTGGCATGATGGAATTCCGCACTCTGCTCACATCGCTCAAGCCGGGCGACACGGCCAAAATCCTCTACTCGCGTGTGGGTGAAACCATCAGCGTGGATCTGGTGCTGGGGTCCAAGCCGGCGAAGCCGCAATTTTCCCAACGACGACTGGAAGTGATGGAACGCATGGGCGGCGACATCAGCCAGGTGCGCGATGGATTTCCCGCCGTGATCCAGACGGACATGGTGCTCAACCCCGAGGAATGCGGCGGGCCGGTGCTCGATCTGCAAGGCAAGGTCGTGGGCATCACCGCCGCCCGCGCCGGACGCATCCGCAGCTACGTGATTCCCGCGGAAACCATCGTCGCCATGCTCCAACGCAAACCGGTGGCCGAAAGCTTGGCCAAAGTCAAGACGCCCGAGCCCGCACCACAGCTCTCCCGCACCCGCGAGGTCAGACCGCGCCTGAACCGCTCCGACATGGAACGCATGCGCGCGCGCATGAAAGAAATGCAACGGCTGATGCGCCAGCTCGACGACGAATTGGGCGGGCTCGACCGCTGATCTCCTTCGCGCTTGCGTCCGCAGGCATGATCTGACACTCTATCGCCCGATGGCCGCTGATCAAAAACACTCGGAAATGCTGGTCGGCACCTTTTGCCTGTTAGGCTTGCTGCTACTTGGCTCGCTGATCTTGCAGTTCGGAAGATTCGGCGACCGCTTTGGCAAAACCTACGAACTCACCCTTCTCGTGGATGATGCCGCCGGTATCATCAAGGGCTCGGAAATCCGCATGGGCGGCGCGAAGATCGGACGTGTGGCACGCACACCGGAACTCACCGAAGATGCCAGCGTGCAAATCAACCTGCTCGTCAATGAGCGCATTCGCATTCCCGAAGGTGCCATGTTGGGCGTGGCCTCCGCCTCCTTGCTGGGCGACAAAATGATCGTTGTCACACCGCCCAAGACGCAGAACGGTTCCTTCATCGCTGCAGGCACCATCATCCGCGGTGCGGGTCCCTCCGGTCTGGACGCGATCCAGAGCAATGCGGAAATTCTCAGCCGGGATGCCCGCAAGCTCATGGATGGAGCCACCAGCACCCTGAGCAAAGTGGATGCCGCCATCGGAGACATCAGGGCAAGCTCCCAGGAGCTGACCAAGACACTTCAAAAAGTCAACGAGTCCATCCTCAAGCAGGAGAACCTCGATCAAGTCGATCAAACCATCGCCAACTTCCGGCAAAGCACCCAGGAATGGAAAAAAGTCAGTGCGGAACTTTCCCCCGCCGTGGCGGACGCGCGGCGCGCCATCCAGTCCATGGAAAAAGCCGCCCAGAGCGCGAATGGCACCTTCGCCAAGGTGGACCAGCGGATCGAGGAACTGGGACCCACGCTGAAGGAACTGCCCAAGGCCACCAAGGCCATCGCCCAGGCGGCGGGGAAGGCCAATGAAACCATGGACAAGGTGGTGCAAGGCAACGGCCTGCTGGGTACCCTCACCCAGGACAACGAAGTTTCCGCGGATGCCAAAGCCTTTATCCGCAATCTGAAAGAGCGCGGTATCCTTCGCTACCAGGACGGCGAATCACTCCACCCGGCCGATGACCCGCGCAATCGCTTCCGGGGCAAACGCCGATAAACTCCCGCGACCGTCCATGCCAGCCCCCCGCCCGGATGCAGCCAGGAAAAAACGCGATCCTCTCGCGCCTCCACGTGTGGCTTTGCTCATCGAGACCTCGAACGGCTACGCGCGTTCCATCTTGCGGGGTGTGGAAGACTACATCCGCAGCCACCAACCGTGGCACATTTTCCTGGCGGAGCGAGGTCGTGGTGATGGACCGCCGAAGTGGCTGAACGAATGGGAGGGTGATGGCATCATCGCCCGCATCGAAAACAAAAGCATCGCCCAGGTGCTGGCACGCGCCAAGTGCCCGGTGGTGGACCTGAGTTCCTATCGTTTCCTGCCCCAGGTGCCCGCGATCATGACGGATAGCCGATCGATCGCCGAACTCGCCGCCACGCATTTTTTGAATCGCGGCTTCGAGCATTTCGCCTACTGCGGTGTCCCCCGCTTCCCGTGGTCGCGCCAACGCGGTGAGTGTTTTGTGGAAATTCTCGCGCAAAAACATCTGACCTGCCATCTTTACCAGAGCGCGCAAAAAGCGGGGGACGACAGCGAACATGAGACGGATGACATCGCCCGCTGGCTGCTGCACTTGCCCAAGCCCGTGGCGGTCTTTGCCTGCTATGACGCCCGCGGCCGCCAGATCCTGGACGCCTGCCACCGTGCCCACCTCAGCGTGCCGGAAGAAGTCGCGGTGCTGGGCGTGGATGATGACGAACTGCTGTGTGAACTCAGCCCGCAACCCTTGTCCAGCATCGATCCCAATCCGCGCCGCAGCGGCTGGCTGGCTGCGGAAATGCTGGAACAAATGATGTCAGGCCACAAGCCCATGCCCATGACCCAGATTGTGAGCCCTACCGGTGTCAGCACGCGGCAGAGCACGGATGTGTTTGCCATCGATGACGCGAATCTGGTCAAAGCCCTGCGTTTCATCCGCGAACACGCGTGCCGGGGCATCTCGGTGGATGAAGTCGCACGCGTGGCAGGCATCGCCCGCCGCACCATGGAGGCCCGCTTTAAAAAAATGTTAGACCGCAGTCCGCATGAGGAGATCATGCGCATCCAGGTCCAACGCGCCCAGCGCCTGCTGCTCCATGGCAACCTGCCGGTGGGGCTGATCGCGGAACGTGTGGGATTCGAGAATCCGGAATACTTCAGTGTCGCCTTCAAACGCGTCACCGGCATGTCACCCGTGACCTATCGGAAAAAACGCGGCGAAGCGAAATGATGACGGGCGGCAGGATCATCGATCACGCTCCCGCGGCATTGACAAGCCGGTCGCGACTGCTATGATTCGCCCATGTCAGAACAACCCATTCCCAGCGGCAAAAAATCCATGGCACTCGAAGTGGAAGCAGGCACTCACTGGTGGTGTTCCTGTGGTCGCAGTTCCAACCAGCCCTTTTGCGATGGCTCGCACAAAGGCACGGGCCTGCAAGCCTTCAAATTCGAGGTGCCGGAAAAGAAAACGCTGTATTTCTGCCTGTGCAAAGCCACGAAAAACCCGCCCTTCTGTGACGGCAGCCACAAGTCGCTGGCAAGCGAAGGCTGATTTCCCGCCATACCACCGCTATCGCATTTTCGCGCATCACTTGCGCGATCCCATTTCTTTTTCCCATGTCGATACTGATTAAAGTGCTGATCCTGCTGTTTATTTTCGTCTGGATCGCGGCGGGAATCGTTGTCTTTGTGAAATACGGGATCAATCTCTCCGGCCCGAAAAACGAGACAAACGAAACGTCCGGCTCGCAAACACTGAACTTCACCCAGATGTTTTTGATCTGGTTCGGCTTCTTGACGCTGGCGGTGCATTTTTTGTTCATGTGACACATCCGGCCCGCCATCGGCAAAGTTATCAGGATTTGCCATCGCCAAGGACGGAAAAATCCGCTGTATTCCTCCCGCAAGACATCGCATGAATCCATCCCCTGACCTCACCATCATCAAAGTCGGCACCGGCGTTTTGACGCGTGTCGAAGACGGCACTCTCGACGGCGCGGCGGTCGTGCGGCTGGTCACAGCCCTCGCCAGCCTCATGGATGCCGGGCACCGCTGCATGCTGGTTTCCTCAGGAGCCGTGGGCTCGGGCGTGGCTTCCTTTCAGCTCGATGGCTATCCGCGCGACATCATCACGCGACAGGCCTGCGCCGCGGTGGGACAGGCCCGCCTGATGCAAACCTACGGCAGCCTGTTTTCCAACTTCGGCATTACCGTGGCGCAAGTGTTACTCACCGCAGCCGATCTGGGCGAGCGCTTCAACAATGTTTCCAGCACGCTGCACCGCTTGCTGGCCGAACCGCGCATCATCCCCATCATCAATGAAAATGATTCGGTGGCCGTCGAGGAACTCAAGGTGGGCGACAATGACCAACTCTCCTCGCGCGTGGCGGTGCTCACCAAGGCCAAGCGCCTCATCCTCCTCACCAGCGCGGAAGGCCTTCTCGCACCGGGCTCGGATCAGCCCATTCCCGAGGTGAAGCAAGTGGCGGATGTGATGCACTATGTGCGCGACGATCAAGGCCGCTTTTCCATCGGCGGCATGGCGTCGAAACTGACCGCCGTGCAACATGCCGTGGAGCATGGCATTGAAACCTGGATCGCCAACGGCCGCCACCCCGAGCGCTTGCTGGGCATCTGCCAAGGCCAGGCCATCGGCACGAAATTCCTGCCCCACTGATCCGTTAGACACATCCGTTCATGTCCACCCCGCTATCCACCGCAGACATTCACGCAACGCTCGATGCCATGGGTCAGCGCGCCCGTCAGGCGGCCTATTCGCTCGCCGCCTTGAGCAGTGAGCAGAAGAACCGGATTCTCCGCAGCATGGCCACGGAACTGCGTGCGCAGACGGATGTCATCGTCGACGCCAATCAACGGGACCTGGCGCACGCGCGTGACAAGGGCTTGAGCGCGGCGATGATCGATCGCCTGCGCCTTGACTCCGCCCGCATCGATGCGATCGCGGCGGGCATCGAACAAGTGGCCACCCTGCACGATCCTTGCGGTGAGATCATGACCACCACCCAGCGCCCGAATGGCATGCTGATCCGTCAGGTGCGGGTGCCCATCGGCGTGATTGGCATCATTTACGAAAGCCGCCCCAATGTGACCAGCGATGCCGCGGTGCTCTGCCTCAAATCCGGCAACGCGACCATCCTGCGCGGTGGATCGGAAGCCATTCACTCGAATCGCGCCATTGCCGCCGCGCTGCAACAAGGAGGCGAACCTGCCGGGTTGCCCGCCGATTCCATCCAACTCGTACCCTTCACGGATCGTGAAAGTGTGGCGGCCATGGCAGGGATGGATCGCTATTTGGACCTCATCATCCCACGCGGCGGAAAAGGCCTCATCGAGACCGTGGTATCGCTGGCCCGCATGCCAGTGATCAAGCATTACGATGGCATTTGCCACACCTACCTCGATGCCGCGGCAGATCCCGAGATGGCGATCCGCATCGCGGTCAATGCGAAAACGCAAAAGCCCGGAGTCTGCAACGCGATGGAGACCTTGCTGATTCACGAATCCATCGCCCCCTCCCTGCTGCCTGCACTCGCCACCGCATTCGGAGAAAAACATGTGGAACTGCGTGGATGCGACAAGACCCGCGAGATCCTGCCCGAAATCATCCCGGCCAGTGAGGAGGACTGGAGCACGGAATACCTCGACTACATCCTCTCGATCAAAATCGTTTCCTCGCTGGAAGAAGCCATCGCCCACATCAATCACTACGGATCCCATCATTCCGATTGCATTGTCACCTCGGATGAGTCAGCGGCGCAAAAGTTTCTCACCCACATCGACAGCGCCTGCGTTTTCCACAACGTGTCCACGCGGCTCGCCGATGGCGAGGAATTCGGCTTCGGTGCGGAAATCGGCATTTCCACCGACAAGATCCACGCCCGTGGCCCCATGGCCCTGCGCGAGCTCACCACCTACCAGTACCGCATCACAGGGAATGGAGTGGTGAAATAACGCCACCCTCTTTGTCAGGTCATCGCCAAAATCGGTCCATGATGTGAATTTTTCCTTCATGAATTATTTTACTTTACACGATCATCAAGGCTTGTTACCAAAATAACGCATTATGAAAACCACATTCACTAACGGCATTCTTGCCCTCATGACGACGGCCGCCTTGGCAGGCCCCTCACAAGATCTTGTCACCGCACCCGCCGCCGCGCCCACGCTCGGCGATTGGTTTGTGGGCGGCACCTACGGACAAATCAACGACGCGGACAATCTCATCAACGGCATCGGCGGTTTGTTGGGTCTGGCCGGCGGCTATGGTGGTTACGGCGTGCCCTTGCCTGGCGTCGAAGACATCCGCATCGGTGATCTCGATTTCGATCTCTACTCCATTCACGTGGGGCGCAATCTGCAACAGTCGTTCCTCGGTTGGGACACCTCGGCTTATCTGGAGTTGGCGTATCTCGATGGCTCGATGGGCGTTTCCGGCTACTCGGAAGACCTCGAGGATTCCGTCGGCATCGGCATTGATCTGAAAGTCATCCCCATCACCGCCAACATCAAATTCGAGCGCGTGTTGTGGCAAAAGCTGAGCTGCTACGTGACGGGTGGTCTGGGCTTTGCCTTCACCGACCTCAGCGCCTCCGGTCTGGGCCGGACTTTCTCAGGCGATGACATCGAATTCTTCATGCAAATGTCCTTCGGCCTGAGCTACGAAGTGGTGGAAAACGTGGACTTCTATGGTGGCATGAGATGGTTGCGTCTCAGCGATATGGACTTCGGCACGAACATCCCGCTGGAACTGGTGGATGACCAATTCGCCTGGGAATTCGGCGTTCGTTATCATTTCTGATCGCAGGCAATCCTGATGATCCTCTCTCAAAACCGCAGCAATGCTGCGGTTTTTTTTATGCCCGGTTACTTCGGGATCTCGTTGAGTGTATAAAAGGCCTGCGGATGCCACATCTCCGCACCGCTGGCCGCTTTGATGTTCTTGAGTTGCAGGTGGTGGACGTGACCTTTGACGCGGCCATCCACTTTCAAGCGCACTTTTTTGCCATCGGATGAGACGGTGGCGGAGGCGATCCTGGGGGTGGCTTTATCGACCTCGGGGCTGCCGTAGCCGGATTGCAGGATGTAGGTCCATGCCGCCATGCTGTAGTTGTTGACATCGGCGGCAGCGGCTTTGTCCACCGGTTCGGTGAAGGTCAGCTCAAAGCCATCGGGCGTGGCGAACATGGTCAGCATCTCGAAGGGGACTTTTCCTGTCCAGCGCACGCGCTCGAAGGTGAAGCGCTTGCTCCCGCGCGAGGCCCAGCCGCGATTCGAGCCGCCGGTGAAAATGATGCCACTGGGGTCCAGACGGATGGGAATGAGACCGGCCTCGAAGCCCTCCAGGAAATGAAACACCGCGCCTTGATAGATGCCATTGACCTGTTCCAGGCAGACGCGCTGGATTTGAGAATGGCATTGCTCGGCGACGTAGAGCTGCTCGTGCCATGGGCCGAAGTTTCCGCCGGTGGTATCGGCGACGATGCCCGTGGGCGACTGGCCGACCTTGCCGTGCGGCAGCACCACGGCGGGTGGAATGTAGGTGGGGAATTTCGCACGTTCCGTCTCCACCCGTGAGCCGGATGCCGGTTCGGGAGGCGCGGGCAGGTTGGCGAGTTTGTGGTACTTGTTGCCGGTGGGATTGCCCTGGAAGGAGCCGGGCTTGAGCCATTTCAGCGAAGACGATCCATTCCACAGGCCTTGGTTGTCGCAGTAGAAGACATCGCCTTGGGCGTTAAAGCCCATCCCGCCGGGTGAGCGGATGCCGGAACAGGTGGGGATCATTTTGCCGTCAGGCGTGACCCGCACACACCAACCGCGCCAGTCGGAGGCCGCGCCGCCGGAACCGGTGAGGCAGAGTGTGACCCAGATGTTGCCTTCTTTGTCCGGCTCGGTGCCGAAGGCATACTCATGGTAGTCGCCATTAATGCCCCAGTCGTCGCAAATGGTTTCAAAGGCATCGGCCACGCCATCACCATCCGTATCCTTGATGCGGCTGACTTCCGGGCGCTGGGTCATCCACAACCAGCCGTCTTTCCAGAACATGCCGAAGGGTTCGTGCTGGCCTTGGGCGAACTTTTTCCACTTCACTTGGGACAGATCGGTACCATAGGCGCCATCGCAAATCCAGATGTCGCCGCGTCGTGTGGCCACGGCGACCTTTTGACCGGGCAGCAAGGCCACGGAGCCGATCTCCATCACCTCACCGGGAGGCAGCGGGATTTCCTCGCGGACATAGAAATCGGACTGGGACGGGGCGGCATGCAGAGAACCAAGCGCCAGCAAAGAAACGAGAAGAGATTTCATGGATCAGAAAAAACGGGAGGATTACCAGGAGTAGCGGAGTTGGGCGGTGGAGCTGGTGAGATCGAGCACCACGTTATTGTTGAGGTAGCGGAATGTCGCGCCGCTGACTTGCACGGTGAGCCCATCGGCGGAGAAACGACCCGGTTGGGGATCGGTGACGGCACCTTGGAAAATCAGCAGGCTCACCGGCTGGGACGCCTTGCCCTCGGTGCGCAAATTTCGCAGCAACGCGGGGCCGGGAGAGGAAACGGATTCGTAGCTATCAAACACGCGGGCACCGGCGACCTCCACGAGGAAGGTGGGATTGCCCTGCGGGCTGAGTTGATAGCCACGGAAGCGCGTGGGAGCCTGCGAGCTGGCAGGCCATGCGGCGGATGCCTCAGACGCAAACGCGTAGGCTTTTTGTTTGCCCAGTGTGAAGACCTGTTCCGAGGCGGGTGGTTCATAGCCCACGCCACGGTCCGTCCAGTGGTGGCCGGCATCGATGAAATTCCCCCTCCACAGCAACTCGGCCGTGAGATTGTCCGCACTGTAGGCGATATTGACCGAACCGGGAAACCCCACTCCGATGCCACGCGCGGTAGTGCCTTTGATGAAATTCCGATAGATCACCGGGCGGTTCATTTCCGGCTTGAGCATGATCTCCGGCCACGACTTCGCCGACTTGCCGCCCTTTTCCTTGCTGAGCCAGCGAATCGCGCGTTCCTTCTGGAATTTCACGCCCACGCTGAGGCCTTCATTGCTGGTGGACTCGAAATATTCCACGCGCACCTTGTGGATGCCGGATTTGAGGTCCACTACTTTTTTCACCGTTCGGCCGACAGGTCCGAGGGTTTTGATTTCCGCCACCACCTGCCCATTGACCAGCAGGCGCGAGCCGTCATCGGAATCAAGATAGAACTCATGCTTGCCGCCCGGTGTTTCCAGGTCCCCTTCCCACACCATCGCGAAGTGATCGGTTTTCGCATACGAGCTGTAGTCCACCAAACCCTGCGGTTCCTCCTCCACGGCATCAGGTTTGAGCTTGGAAAAATCCGGCATGCTCTGAAACTGGCCTTTGTAGTAGTAGGAGATCAAATGTTGCAGCGGCGGCTTGGCATTTTCCAGCGGGTGCAGTTTCAGCAGTTCATCCGCCGTCCAGTGCTTGTTGCGTTGGGCCGTGGCAGCGCGGACTTTTTTCACTTGATCGACGGAAACAGCGGACGCCTTGTTGCCCCACGAGGCACGCACATAGGTGAGGATGGCCGCGATCTGGTCGTCGGGCAGGGCCGCCCCCTGAGGAGGCATCTCGAGATTGTAAGTTTTGCCATTGACCTCGACCGGTTGATGCAGACCGTGCAACACGATTTTGATCCCGCGGTCGGGATTACCGAGCGGCCAGGGTGAACCGGCGAGCGGAGGAAACTGCCCCCCGGTGGCACCTTTGCCATCGGCCCCGTGGCAAGCGGAGCAATAGAGTCCGTAAAGTTGGCCACCGTCCTGCGCCATCGCGGGCAAGAGCAAGAGTGAGGAGAGAAGTAAATTGCGCATGAAGATCGTTGCCTGTGATACTCGCGCGGAGTGTTGGGTTTTTCAACAAATCATCCCACGGGCCTGGAAATCCGTCCGGCTCAACAGAGCACCGATTCCCCCTCCAGCGGCACCATCACACATTCCGCCACTCCGAGACGCTCGGCCTCCGCCAGCAGACGTTGCACCGGTTCATCGACAGGCTCATTTCCTAACGGGAAAGTGCCATAGTGCATGGGGATCAGGGTCTTGGCCCCCAGCTCGATGAAGGCACGCACGGCCTCCTCCGGGTTCATGTGGACGTCGCGTCCGCTCGGGGCCTCATACGCGCCGATGGGCATGAGGGCGACGTCGATAGTGTGGCGCTTGCCGATTTCCTCAAAGCCGGGAAAATACGCGCTGTCGCCGCAATGATACACCGTCCTGCCGCCAGCTTTGACAATGTAGCCGCCGTAGTCGCGGTGGGTATCGTGAATGAACCTCGCCCCCCAATGCAGGGCGGGCGTATGGATGACCTCTAGGCCATCGAACTCCAAATGATCCCACACCTGCATTTCGTGAACGGCCGGGAAACCCAATTTTTTCACCAGAGTGGCACTGCCATTCGGCACCACCACTCCGGCACTGGCTTGCAAGGTCTTCAGGCTTTTCTTGTGCATGTGGTCGTGATGCGCGTGACTGACGAGCACCAGATCCACTTCGGGAAGTTCATGAAGATGCAGCCCCGGCTCGCGAATGCGTTTGAGAAAACCCAGCCACTTCGCCCAGTTCGGATCGATCACCACCGACCTCGCGCCGATTTCCACAAAAAATCCCGAGTGACCGATCCATGTCACCCGCACGTCCTGCTCACCGATGTCATCGCGCACCAGGCTTTTCGTTTCGCCCTGGCGTTTGCGAAACAACCCCGGCACCACATGATTGCGGAGCATGTTGAAATTCCGTTTGGGCCAGCCCTTGGCCGGGAGCAATCCGCTGTAATGCTCGGATTTTCTTTTTTTGATCTCCCGCTCGCTCATCTGCTTACGGCCGTCATGATAAACGGCGGAGGAAAAAAATCAACGGGCAATTCAGTGCGGAAGAATTAGGGCGATCAAACTAGGGAGATGGATTCGACCTAACGATTTGGACACCTCAAAGTTAAGGGCACTCACTCGAGATCTCAGCCCAATCGAACAGAATTTCAGAATTTTTCAGAATTTACAGAACTGAAACATTGGGGGGATCGGTGATTGTCTGCTTTCTGAAATAAAAAATCAGTGATTTCAGTGGATCTCAGTGGATCGGTGGTTAATAAGCGAGGATCACGGTTGTCGATCGGCTCCCTGGCTTGATCGCCGTGGCGGAAGAATCGCTGTCTTGTCTCACCGGCGATGATTCCAATCGTGTTGCTGATAGACAGCATGCCGAAATTGATCAACAGCTGCTTGATCGGGGATGATCTCCGTTTCCACGACCGTGACAGCCAGGCACCGTGCCAACTCCCGTCCGCGTTGCGGGTCCGGAGCCACTTGCACCGAGCCCTGATGCAGCAGTCCTTGTCTGCCGCGACGTTGCCCGGCTCCGGCGATTTTGCGCCCCGCATCATCCACGAGGTCAAAACGTACCGGCTGGCGAAAACAGAAATCGCTGTGCTCGTTCGGAAGATCCGGCTTGAGCTGACACACAAGATGTTCCCCTGCGAGCACCTCGCTCAAGGCGCGGTGAATGATTTCGTAACTGGCGGCACCCGGCATTTCCGCCAAGGCATGACCGCGTGGGATGATGAGCGTGTAGGTCCAATCCTCACGGTGATCCACCAAGCCCCCCCCGGTGGGACGCCGGACAAAGGCCCGCCCCGCCGGCACGGCGGCAGCGTTGCTGAAATAGCCGATGCTCATCCAGTCCCCCGCCCAGCGATACACCCGCAAGATCGCTTGCTCCCGGTGTTTCCAAAGCCACTCATCCACCGCCATGTTTTCCGGGCCATCGCGCGCGGTGGCATCGTTCCAGAGCAGCAATTCAGGCAACACGGGCGCATGAGACACCTTTTTCCGCTTTGCCGCAATTATCATTTTACAAATGCGGAATTCTCTCTCCAGTATCGCCGAGATGACATTCGCGCCCAAGCCTCACGCCGCCTTGTTCATAGCGGGCCACGGATCCACGGAAAACCCGGATTCCTCCGTGCCCTACTTCGATCACGCCGATGAGATCCGCCGCCGGGGTCTGTTTGCGGAAGTGCACTGCATTTTCTGGAAAGAAGAGCCGTCGTTTCGCGAAGCTTGGTATCTCACAGACTGCGAGGAAATCTACGTGGTGCCCGACTTCATCAGCGAGGGATATTTCACCCAGGATGTGATTCCACGCGAACTGGAACTCACAGGCCCCACCTCCGTGGTCCGCGGCAAAACATTGCACTACTGTGCACCCGTGGGCATCCACCCTTCCATGACGCAACTCCTGCTCCGCCGCGCGAAGGAAGTGGCTCCGGAGGTGAACCCCGCTGACACCACGCTCATCATCGTCGGTCACGGCACCAACCTCAACGCGAACAGCACCAAGGCGATCAAGGACCAATGCGAGCAATTGCGCGCCGCCGGCTATGCCACGGTGATCGATGCCTACATGGAAGAACAGCCCTTCATCGCCGACTGGCATCAAATGGCCACCACCGAGACCGTGGTGGTGGTGCCCTTTTTCATCGCCGATGGCCTCCATTCCTTCCAGGACATCCCCGTGCTGTTAGGCATCGAGTCCGAGGTGGGAGCCGCCGCCAGCCAGCGTGAGGTATTCCGACATAATCCGCACGAACTCCACGGCCGGAAACTTTACTACTCCTCCGCCATCGGCACCGAACGGCTCATCGCCGATGTGATTCTGGATCAAATTCACGACTTCGATCAACAACACCTCACACCCGCATGACACAGCTCGACTGGCTCCACAAACTTCTCTCGCAGGGATTCCATCGCATGGGACAACTGGAAATCATGTCCGCTCCCGGTTCCGGATTCTGGCTGTGCCATGAAGATGACCGCGATGCCGTGGTGCAAAGCCATGGGCAACCTGCCGGTTTTCAGATCACGGATGATCCATACCAAGCACGTGAAATTTCCACCTATTCCGCCGACAACGAATACCGCTTCACCAAAGGCCAGACCAATCTACGCGGCGGCTGGTTCATGAAATTGGCGGATGCCGCCGCACTCCTGGCCGCGCTCGATGGCTTCTACCCCGCCTGTTTCGGCCTGTGGGTGGCGCAGCAGCGTGGCTCCTTGGACGTGCAAAACCTGCGTGATAAACTCAACCGACAGACCGGCATGTATCGCTTTGCCCGCAGCATCAGCGACGAGGGCGCGCAAGAACTCGTGCAAAAAGTCTGCGGCCCCGCGCATCAGTGCGCCAAGAAAATCCTGTGGCAACTCGATGCAAACACACCTCTCGCCGATAGCGAAGCCTCGCGATTCAACGGCGTCAGCAGCGGCCTGCCCGAACCGCAGGCCATTCCCCTGCTCTGCCGCGAGGCCTGCAATCACTTCGTCGCCGAGTGCCGCAAGGTCTCCAAACGCGAGTTCGAGGCCAAGGCCGCAGCCTCGTCATGAAGTCCGCACCCCGCATCGCCCTCTTCGGCGGCACCTTTGACCCGGTGCACGAAGGGCATGTGCACATCGCACGACTGGCGCGCCAGCAGGCCCACCTCGATGAAGTCATCTTCCTGCCCTGCCAGCAATCGCCTCACAAAACCTCCGCCACCCAGGCCACGGCGGAGCAGCGCCTGAGCATGCTGCGACTGGCAGCCTCTGAGCCCTGGATGACTGTGGATGATTACGAAACCAAGGCCCCCGCGCCCTCCTACAGCTACCTCACGCTGCAACATTTTCTGGCCACGCGACCCGGCACCGAGTGGTTCTGGCTCATGGGCTGCGATCAATGGCTGGCCCTGCCGCGTTGGAAACATCCGGAAATCCTCGCAGAACACGTCACCTTTCTGGTCTTCAGTCGTGACGAAATCCCCGAGGCTCGTGAAGGCTACCGCATGCAGCACTTGCAGGGCGTTCATCCGGCATCCGCCACGGTCCTGCGCGATCCCCGCCACCCGCGACACTTGGATCCCGCGTGGCTCAATCCCGCGGTGAGACAATGGATTCTCCAGCACGGTCTCTACACATGATTTCCGCATCTTCGCTTGCCATGCCGGAATTTTCGGAATAGCGTGACGCAGTGCTTATGAAAACTCATGTCCTCACGATGCTTGCCGCGCTCCTGACCCAAGCCACGCTGCACGCTCAGGCGATAACGCCCGAAAACCCGAATTCCGACAAAACGCCAGGGTTGACGGAAATTCAAAAAGAATTCTCCAACCTTCCGGAACAAAAGCGCGTGGACTACATCAATTACAGCAACGAGGCCGTGCGCTTGTTCAGACAGCAGCGCATTTTCGAAACCTTGGAGCAAACCGACATGGCGATGAAAATTTTTGATCGCGATCCCAATTTGCTCAACCTCATCGGCAGTTGCTATGTGGAGTTTCGCAACTTCAAGAAAGCCCGGGAGTTTTACGACAAAGCGCTGGCGCTGGCTCCGGATTCCAGTGACGTTTTGTTCAATATCGCCGAGCTGGAATTTGTCACTCGTAACTGGCGCACTTGCCTGGAGAAAATGCAATCGATCCTGCAAAAAGGTCCGGAACAGGGCTTACAGACACGCCGCGTGATCGAGCTCAAAATCCTGCTTTGCCACCTCGCCCTCGGTCAACTGGAGGAAGCAAAAACTCTGGCAAACAAATACGACCCGCTGCGCGATGACAGCCCATTTTATTACTACGCCCAAGCTTCTCTGAAGTTCCAAAACAAGGATGTCATCAAGGCGGAAGAGTTCCTGCAAATGGCCAACCGCGTGTTTGCGGACCCCGCCTACACAGCCCCTTGGCAGGACACCATGATCGAATACGGCTTCATCCCCAGCTACTACGGCGGCGAGCAATCGGCGGAAGAGTCCTCTAACGGGACTTCTCCAGCACCACAGCCACAGCCCGGGTCTGGGGCAAAATGAACTTCTCGATGGTGACCTTGACCCGTGTCAGCGGGTGATGTCGTAGCAGGAAATCCACACTGTCCACCGCCAGCGTCTCGATCAGTCGCCGGGGCTTGGCCCTTGCCAGCTCCTCTAACTGCGCGACGACGGCGGCATAGTCCACCGTGCGACTGATCTCATCCTGCAAATCATCCCATGCCTGTTTGGGACTCATTTCCACATGCAGCAGCAGTTCCTGCTCCTGGGCCAATTCCTCATCAGGCACTCCCACATGGCAACGCAGGCGCAGCCCCTCGATCCGAATGGTTTGGTTCATGACAAGGTCTCTGATGATTGTTCCAACATCTCGCGGAATTCCCGCAGATCCGCCATCAACCAGTCCGGTTCGTGCTGCTCCAGTACCTCACGATGAGTGTAACCGGTAAGCAGGGCCACACTCGATACCCCACCGTGCTTGGCCGTCACCACGTCGTGAATCATATCGCCGAGAAAAGCCGTCTTGTCAGCCCGCAGTTGATGACGGCGCAGCAGCACGCCGATCACTTGACGCTTGTCGAGCACTCCCGAATACGTTTCCTCAAAATACAGGCGCATCTCCAGATCATCGAGTTGCTTTTCAAAAGTGCCGCGGTCCATGCTGGTCAGCACGAAACAGCGGATCTTGCGCTCACGGCACCATTCCAGCTTTTCCCGCGCATGCGGCAGCACCGTGACTGGCACCCGTGATTCCGCAAAAGCCCGGCGGAAATGATGCTCCAGCTCGTCCAGGCGGATACCGGGCAGATGCTCCTCGTAAAATTCCGAATACGGCAAACGAAACAGACGCCGGAATTCATCGCGGTCCATGGTAGGGCGACCATGAAGGGAAAACACCGCGTTGGTGGCTTCCAAGGTGGGCCCGAGGTCATCGACCAAGGTGCCGGACCAGTCAAAGATGAGATTGTCAAACATGATGGGGTGATGGTTATCCCACGGCAAAGCGCAGGGATTTGATTTTTTGATTGTTCGCAGCCTGTTGAATTTTCGCCAGCAGGCTGCCGCGCATTTGTTCCAAATGAAAGCGCATGGCTGGCTGGGTCACGCGAATCGTCAGACAACCGCCTTTGAGCGAGACCGGTTCGCTGCATTTTGCCACAAAGTCACCCGTTGCCTCTCTCCAGATCGCGCGCAAGTGACCCTCCTCCATGCCCTCGGTCATCCCCGCGCGGCGCAGTATCTCCGCGACGAAGTCCGCCGCCAAATGGACATTTTCCTGAAGATCGAGCGGATCATCCGCCCCCCGCCACTCCCGCCGCACTTGACGGCGGATGTGATCCTGACGGGTGGGTTTTCTCATGGCTTACTCACCATCTTCGCCGATGGCTTCCACGGGGCATCCCTCCATGGCTTCCCGGCATTGCTCCTCTTCTTCCGGAGTCTCAGGCTGCTTATAAACATAAGAATAGCCTTCATCATCGGAACGCGTGAAATTTTTCGGCGCTGTCTCGCGACAAAGATCGCAGTCGATGCATTGACTATCGACATAAAACTTGCCGCCAACGTTTTCCTTATTACGGTCTTCTCTGTCTGCCATGGCTTGTGTTTGTGCAGCACTCCCATCGCCTGAATTCACGCATCTTGCAACCAGATTTTTCGTTTTTCTCTTTCCCCTTACAGCTTCCACCGCTACCGTTTTGCCACTCTCCGCTCCGCCATCATGTCCGACTCGCCATCAGAATCCTCAAGGAAAAAACCAGATCGCAGGGGCGCGAATCTGAACCTCAAACGTCCGGCAGACAGCAGGGTCAACGAAGAGGACCTCTGGAATTTTGATGAAGTCTCTCCCGCCCTTCAGGAGCAGCAGATCGACGAGCCAGAGATTGAGGAAACGACCACCGCCCCTGAACCGGAAGCCGAGCCGCCCATAACCCGGGAAAATGAGGAGCCCATCACGCGCATCGAACCCACCTACAGCAAGAGGCGTTTACGGCGGAATCAACGTCGCCCGGCGAGGGACAGCGAGGATGAAATCGAAGCTTTCGACGAACTGGAGCCCGTCACTCCACTCCAAGAGGAGCCATCACTTCCCGCAAAAGAGGAGCCGGTCACAGCCTCTGCAGAAATCGCACCCAGCAACCCTGTCGGTCTGGGACTGAACGAAGATGAGTTGTGGGGGGATTTTCTTGATGAAGAAGAGAGCGCCGCCCCGCCCCCCGTGGTGCCGGTACCAATGGAAAAGTTGCCAGAAATCGTCTCGCAGGAGCCGGCGGTCAGTCCGCATGCGGAGCAGGCACACGCGGTGCAGAAAGAAACTCCCACCGTAGAAGAATCTGCCGAGACATCGCCGATGACCGAGGAACTGTCCCAAGCAGTGCCCGAGAGCGAAATGTTTGATGACCCCGTTCCTGCAACCGCGGCGGATCATGAGGAGCATGAGATCCAGAGACCCCAGCCGAAGGCCGTGGCATTTTCCTGGAAGTCCCTTCAGTTTTCCCAGATGGAAATGATCACTTCGGGAGTGTTTCTCGGCTTGCTGCTCCTCCTAGGCCTATGGACCATGTCGGCGTTCCGCAGTCAAGTGCTTGCCCAGGCGGACCCGTATCGACGCCCGGATCTGCCCGTCTCGGGAACCTGGGCCCAGGTCGAGTCCGCTGACACCTACTGGCGAGCCCCGGTGAGGGAAGGCGAAAATGCGGATGTGGTGCGTCGCGAAATCACTCTCATTCCCGTGATCGAGCTTACCTTGGGCTCGTGCGCCGCCCCCAGTGGCGTGATCCGTGTGATTGTATACAACGACAAAGGCGAGATCGCCGGAGACACCATCACCCGCAGTTATCAGAATCAACAATTCACCGCCAGTGGCTCCAACCGCCTGGCTTTTTCCGGCACCACCGGATTCACCGATTACGGAGAACAGGAAGCCTACCGCGCCCACATTGTCAAACCCTGGACCATCAGCGTCTATGAGGGGCCGGATGACAACGCGCCCAGCTCCGCCTTCAAGTTGCTGTTTTCCACACCCATTTCCACCAACATCCAATAACACATTTCCTCATGAGCACTCCTACTCCACTGATCCCTCGCGAAGGCTGGCATGTCATGCATCTTTTCTATCAGATCGATCACTCCCAATGGCAATGCTTGAGTCAGGAGGAGCAACGCAGCGCCAAAACACGCATGACCCAACTGGTGCAGGAAATCCGCTCCACACCTGACACCCACCTGCTCACTTACGCCATCGCCACGCCCAAGGCGGACATCGGCTTCATGCTGCTCACGCCAGATCTCCAGGTCGCCAATGCGTTTGAGAAACGACTGACTCTCTCGTTAGGTCCGGACATCCTGAATGCCTGCTACTCCTATCTCTCACAGACGGAGGCATCAGAATACACCACCACCAGCGAGCAATACATCGAGGAAACACTGATCGGCGAAAAAGGCCTGACGCGTGGCACCACGGAGTTCGATACCGCGCTGAAGGAGTTCGAGGACCGCATGGCACACTATCTGAAACACCGCCTCTATCCGGTGTTGCCGGATTGGCCGGCGATTTGCTTCTACCCGATGTCGAAACGCCGCAGCGGCAACGACAACTGGTATTCGCTCGATTACAAAGCCCGGCGCGAACTGATGGCCGGGCACGCCCGCGTTGGCCGCACCTATTCCGGCCGCATTTTGCAACTCATCACCGGCTCCACCGGACTGGATGAATACGAATGGGGCGTCACCCTGCTGGCGAAGGACACCATGGACATCAAGGCCATCGTCTATGAAATGCGCTTCGATGAGGTCTCCGCCCGCTATGCCGAATTCGGTGACTTTTACATCGGCATGCAACTGCCGCTGGACGAATTGTTCCGCCGCGTCTGCCTCTAACAGAAGAGCCCGCCCTACTTCGGTACGACTGGTGGATCGGGCATCGGTTCCGGCTTCCGGGGCAGCTCGGGGGGGGTGCCACTGCCAAAGATTCCCATCACGCCATCGACCACGCCCGTGGCCCCCTGCACGGCTTGATCGACCACGCCCGTGCCTGTCTCCAACACCTTGCCACCGGTTTCCACCGCCTTGTTGATGACGCCATTACCCCCAGCGGTATCCTCCACAACTTGCTGAGTGTATTTCAGGACTTTCACACCGGTGGCGGGAATGATGTCAAACATCCTGGCACCCGCTGCCGCCATCAAGCGGTCGCTGAGATCCTCCTTGGGATCATCGATGGTGCCGCTCATGAGCATGGGAGCCCACAGCAAACCGCGTTCACCCGGCATGAAGACATCTTCATCCGCACCGGGAATCTGAGCCAGTGTGCCGGGTGCCAGGCCCACTCGGAAGTCGCCATTGATTCGATAGACCTCGCCGGGGCCAGAGCGCGAAAAGGTGATTTTCCCTTCCATCCGCGCCAGTCCTTCCGAACCGAGCTTCACATTGGTCAGGACAATCCTGTCACCCGACCACTCGTAATCACATTCCGCCACATGCAGTGTGAGCGTGCGGAAACGCAAGGACTGCGAGTAGGCCGCCAGCTTATCGAGCACGGGCAGCGCCGTGAGCATTCCCTGATCGATTCTCAGATGACCTTTCACCGTCGGCACGTCTCCGCCCGAGCGCACCGTGAAAGAGGAGTCGATCTTGCCGGTCAGCCGTTGCCGCCAATCGGGGGGCAACACCTCATGACACATCACATCGCGCAGCGATCCCTCGACGGAGTATTGTTGGTTCGTCAAATCCAGCTCGCCGTTGAGATCGAGATGTCCGTTTTCGTAGGCGCTGAATGTGGCATCGGTGAGATAGATGTAGCCTTTTTGATAGATGAGGCGCATTTGATCCAACTGCAGCTCCGGAGCCCATGGATACGGCAGCTTGATTTTTCCCCCTTGACCGCGGAGCCTGAGGTTCTCAAAGGAATCGGTAGGCTCCACATCCCAGCGGGCACCGGACATCTGCGCATCGCCATCACGCGTGATCAGACGGAACGAGGAATCATTGACCGTCAGGGTATCCGTTTCGATTTTTTTCGGAACCCAGGCATCATACCAGGCGGCTTTGGGCGCGACCTTCGCGGGCGTCTCCACCAGCGTAACGGCATCGGGCTGTGCCGCGATGCTTGCCGTGGTGTCCCAAGTGGCGGACATGCGCGTAATGCGACTGGGACTCACACTCCAGACTCCACGAATCACTCCTGCGGCATCGATTCCCGTCTTGATCCCTTCTACCGAGATATTTTTCATGGCCGCCGGACCCCTGGCCTCAAATTGATCGGCATTCACCTGGAATCCATCCCAACGCAAAGGAGTCATGGTGCTTTCCGCCTTCAATGTGCTTTCCGCCTGCGTCAAAATCATCTTACGGAAATCCGCGCTGTTGAGATACGAGCGCAGCCACATGTAACCGGCTACCGATGCCACGGCTGCGGCGACCATGCCGACCACCACGATGCGCAAGCCCCAGCGACCCCATGGCACGGAGCGTGAGGATTTTTTCGCGGCAGCGGCTTTGCGTTGGGAACGTCGACTCATCCCGGAAAAGCTAGTCAATTTTCCGCATCTGGCAAGCAAGGAACTCGCAGCGCCGGACCCGTGGCACATCGCCCGCTATCATTCACCCTCACACCGGGCATGAAATCTCACCTGCAGTGATTCGTAACCCACTTGCCGGGTGTAGGAAGCCTCCCGCTCGATCAATTCCCGCGATTCTAACAAATCCATACGAGCCACGCGCCCCGCCAGCGCTGTGAGAAAGCCACGCACGACGGCACGCGCATGATGCGCCCCCAGGCACAAATGAGCGCCAAAGCCAAAGGACACATGTGGATTCGGCTTGCGGTCGAGGCGTATGATCTCCGGCTCCGCAAATGCCTCTGCATCGAAATTGGCAGAGGCCCAGCACAGCGAGACCCTGCCCTGGGCCGGAACGCGGACACCGAACACATCCGTTTCCACCGGACACACGCGGCCGATGTGCGTCAGCGGCATGAATACGCGGAAAAACTCCTCCGCGGCATGAACGACCTTGTCCGGATGTTCCCTCAGCCACGCCAAGTCATCAGGATGCTCGGCGAGATAGGCCACCGTGCATGACACCATGTGGATGATGGTATCCCTGCCCCCGGCGAAGGCCAGGTTGGCATAGCCGATTTTTTCCTCCATGCTGAGAGCACGCCCTTGCGCCTCGGCACAATTCAAGGCGGAAAAAAAATCATCGCCGGGATCATCCGCCGCCGCTTCAAACATCTCACGACAATACCGTTCCATCTGCGGGCCTTTCGATCTGCCGTCACCGTCCTTGAACACGTGCATCCCCCAGCCCACCCACACTTCCGCCTCGCGCTCGGGGACATTCAGCAGATAACTCAAGGCATACGACTGCAAGGGGATGGCCACATCTCTCACCACTTCCACCGAACCAGCAGACAGAGCCCGCCCCAGCAGCGAATCGATCAGAGCATGGATTTTCGCCAGCACCTCGGGTTGTTTCGGGCGCAGAAAAAACGGCTCCACGATCTTGCGATACGCGGCATGCAGCGGCGGGTCCAACTCCAGAGGCAGTTGCCGCACCGTGCGCAATTCCTCCTCCGAGGGAATCGGCACCCGCTGCGGCGCATCCGAGCTGAAGCGCTGGAAATCTTTCGCCGCCTCCCGCACATCCGCATGACGCAGTAGCATGGGCACTTTTTCCCCCTGAAACACCCCGATATGAACCGGACAGCGCTTCCTGAGCTGGTGGAATGGGTCATGTGGTTTTTTCATGGGAGCGGCGTGTCGCGATGGATTCCGTACGCAAAACCCTTGCAAATCAAGCGCATATCAGAGGCATCTCCCTTTCTTGCGGAAAAGTGGCAAAACTGTCGCACACCTGGATTTCATGCGCTGGCACGTTGCATGCTTACAAATCCCCACCAACAAAAGCTAACACATCACATCGATCCTCCCCTATGAAATTCTCACGCTCCATTTTGCTTTTTTTGACTCTGGCGTCTGGATGGTCACAGGCACAAACCTCCTACACCAGCAGCACAGCCACTGGCGCATGGAATACCAATCGGGGGAACAATGCCACGGATGGTCCGGGTTACACCTCCGCTTACACCGCGAACAACAACGTCATTTTCACATGCGGCAATGATTCATTAGCCGGAATGGGCGCGACCATCAATGTGGGAAACGTGACTGTCAATTCAGGTGCGAATGTGACATTCACAGCCATCGGAAGCACATTTGCTACCAACGGTTTGGTGCGAACCTTTAACATTGCAAGTGGTTCAGCATTTGACTTCAACGGTCTCAGCATCCTATGCGGCGGAAAGCCCGACCTCACCGGAGCTAACATCAATTCCAACAGCTCAGGAGTGCTCAACATCGGCATCGATGGAGAAATCACACTCGGCAACCTGACCATTGCCGATCTGATCGGCTGGGATTGGGCGAATGCCAACGGCGGCACCTACCAACTCATCGCCGGCGATTTCACCATCGACTGGGGCGACACGGCTTTTCGGGATGCGGGCAGCGCCTTCAACTTCGGGAACGGCAAACAAGGCTACTTTACGGCAGGCAGCTTGAACGTCGTTGTCATCCCCGAGCCCAAAGCCGCATTGCTCGGCGGCATCGGCCTCTTGCTCATCCTGCGCCGCAGACGCTTGCACTGAAGACATGGCGCGCCGCATCAGACACTCAGAACTCGACACATTTTCTCCATGGCGCTACGAATCGGGACGTGAGAAATTTCCTGATATTCCTCTGGTGCCTGCTGCTGATACCAGCCTTGCGGGCCACCCCCATCCCCGCTGACACGCCCGCCGCCCCTGGCTTTCGCGGCATCTGGTTCACACTCGGGCAGAAGTCCGCCTACGGCGATAAATATTCCGGCGGCCTCGGCACCTACACCGCCAATCACGTGCCCATGGCCATCCACCATGCCGCCACGAAACGCACCTACTTCACCTGGGGTGCCGCACCCGCGGCCGACAAACGACTGTTGCAAATCGCCATTTCCTACTACGATCACCAAACCGGCACAGTTGTACGACCCGTCATCGTGATGGACAAGTCCCCCGTCGATGACCCGCACGACAACGCCTCGCTGTCCATCGACGAGCAGGGGCACTTGTGGGTGTTTGTCAGTGGCCGCAGCAAAACGCGCCTCGGCCGCATCTACCGCAGCCTGCGCCCGCACGACATCAGCGCGTGGAAAAACAGGGGGGACTCGGAGTTCACCTACCCCCAGCCGTGGTGGATCCCGGGCAAGGGATTTTTCCACACCTACACCCGCTACACGCCCGGGCGCGAGCTGTATTTCCGCACCAGCGCGGACGGCATCACATGGAGCCAGGAACAAAAACTCGCCGGACTGGAAGGCCACTACCAAACCAGCGAATGCGTGAACGGCCGTATCCTCACCGCCTTCAATCGCCACCCGCAGCGCAACGTCGATCGCCGTACCGACCTCTATTTCATGCAGAGCCACGACATGGGCCGGACTTGGACCACCGCCGCCGGGGAAAAAATCACCATCCCTCTGACGAAAATCGATAGCCCCGCCCGCATCCGCGATTACGCGGCAGAGAAAAAGAACGTGTACATCCACGACACCACCATCGATGCCGCCGGTCACCCGGTCATTCTCTACCTCACCTCCGGCCACCACCAACCGGGGCCCGATGCCGGACCACGCACCTGGCACATTGCCCGCTGGACCGGCACGGCATGGAGCTTCAACGACGTCACCACCTCCACGCACAACTACGATACTGGCTCGCTCTTCACGGAAAACGACGCAGCCTGGCAAATCATCGGCCCCACCGCCCAAGGCCCGCAACCATGGGGCGCGGGAGGAGAAATGGCATCGTGGATCAGCAAAGACCACGGCGTCACCTGGCAACAACAAAGGGCCATCACCGCGAACAGCCCCCGCAATCACAGCTACGCCCGCCGCCCACGCCACGCGCATCCGGATTTCCACGCCTACTGGGCCGATGGCGATGCCGATTCCCTCTCCCCATCCCACCTCTACTTCACCAATGAAGCCGGCGACAAGGTCTGGGAACTGCCTTACACCATGACGGACGACTTTGCCAAACCGCGCTTGCTGCCCCACTGAGCCATGATGTTGCAGGAAATTTCATGATTCACCTTGTTGCCCACTGCCTAAACTCGCCAAGAGGAAGCGAGAGAATCAGGAAAAGCTCTTCCATCCTCTGTGCAGCGAAAGCAGATTTACGCTCGATATCGAGCAGCAATAAATCTGGCACAGATCCACCAACCACTCCCCTCAGTTTTTCCGCTGCTGCGGAAATTGCATACCGTAAGAAAATCGGTGTCAGTGTAGCACGCAAAAACTCAACATTTTCTGGCAGCCATGCTTGGTCAAAGCCGGAGCTCTCCGTTTCCCAGAGACACGGAGCACCACCTCCTGCATCGGGCTTCCACTGAGTAAAGATCGGGTTCTCCTCGTCTGGATACATCAAAACGGATGCATATTGCAAAACAGCACAAGCCCGACCCTCAGTGGAGCAACTCCACCATTCTTCCCACAAGTCCCTGATAGAAGGAAACACCATGCCGTAGGTTACCATCGCCGATATCCATGAGTAGGGGCTGGCACCCATTCCGGAAAATGACAGTGTTCTCTCTTGGTCGATCTTGTCGAGGATCGCCATCCGCATGAATGTCGAAACTGCGTTCCATTGCCTCTCGGATAGAAAATCACGAAACCCCTGATGCCTTGCTAACGCACAACAGAACTCCTCAATCGCCCCAGGGGAATCGTAATCCGTCATCAGGTTTTCCTGCCAAGCAGAAAGACATTTTGGTAGCAGGTAGAGAAAAAGATCTTGTTGGATTTCTTGATATTTTAGATCAAGCGCGTAGTCATACAAATCTATCCCTGCTGGCTTTGATTCAGGATCACAGAGCCTCGCATAATGACTCGAATCGTAATCGAATGGCACTTGAGTGATCACAGAAGGCGCTGTCGGATTACCGAATTCTTGAATGACGTTCGCAATGCTAGCACCCATGGATTTCCTTCTCTCTCAGCTTATGTTTGGTAAGCATCATTTGATCCGACTGCGCCAGTAGCCCGGCTCTCTGCTACCATCTCTCCGGGCCATACACGCACGACGGATTGCAGACTCCACTGCATCAATGAAACGAACGTCCAAGCCTTTGTGGCGGCCCGCATAAAAATCGGCTGCCGCCTCCAACTCAAAAAAAGCCTCGGGATGGAAGTCGAATCTCATCCCACATATTTTTCTCGGAGATTTGCAAACGCTTCCTCTCCAGAAATCCCGTTCACTTGTCCAGATCGCAGTTCCTTCAAGCGACGGTTGGCCTCATTCGACCAGAGCTCGTGTATCAAGCCGTCTTCCGCAGGGTCGAGACTCTCCACAAGGCGATCCGCAAGCAGAGCTCTTGCTTCGCTGGGAAGTTCGAGAGCCATGTCGGTAATTTGTTCCACACGCATCATAAACGAACACTACGGCCAAACCGCTATCATAGCAAGCGCATCTTCGGCCCTGTGGAAAGCAGCGTCGTTTCGAGTTTAAGCAAAAGAGGGTTGCATTTCCACGAGAAGCGCCATTACGAGTCCGCCTATGTTTCCGCACGGGTAGCCATCCATTCTGGCAGCTTCTGTGGCTTACCATCCCTACAAACTGATTCCGCCACCACACCATTTCTCTCTTGATTCCCATCCGCTTACGGAAAAAACTCTCCGCGTACATGTCTGACCCAACTGTTTCCTCTTCCACCGATTCCGCCAAGCACATCGCTCTCATCGCCCAGGAAACCGGCATTTCGGTTCACAGCGTGGCAGCCACCTCCAAGCTCATTGCCGAAGGCGCCACCGTTCCTTTCATCGCCCGCTATCGCAAGGAAGCCACCGGCGAGCTCGATGAGGTGCAGATCACCACCATCCGCGACTCGATGCTGCGCCTGGTCGATCTCGATTCCCGCCGCGCTGCGATCCTGAAATCGTTGGAAGAACGCAATCTTCTCACCCCCGAACTGAAAAAGAAAATCCTCGCCTGTCAGACCATGACCACCCTGGAGGATGCCTTCGCGCCCTTCCGCCCGAAACGCCAGACCCGCGCCACCAAGGCGAAGGAGCGCGGACTCGAACCACTGGCGACCTATCTGTTCGAAAATCAGAGCGCGTCCGATGTCGAGACCGAGGCGGCGAAATACGTGGATGCCGAAAAGGAAGTCACCACCACCGCCGAGGCCCTCGCTGGAGCGCGCGATATCATTGCCGAGATCGTCGCCGATGACGCCACGCTGCGCGGCGAGGTGCGCAAGCTCTACGAAGCCGAGGCCATCGTTTCCTCGAAAATCATGTATGGCAAGGACACCGAGGCCGATGCCGCGAAATTCCGCGATTACTTCGACTGGAGCGAGCCACTGCGCAGCATTCCCTCGCACCGACTGCTCGCCATCCGCCGCGGCGAAAAGGACGGCTTCCTGCTCATGCGCATCGATGTCCCGCTGGAGCGCGTCGCCGGACTCGCCGTGCCGCAATTTGTCACCAGCCAGGCCACCGCAGGCCAGCAAGTGCGCGAGGCCGTGGAAGACGGTTGCAAGCGCCTGCTCATGCCCTCGATGGAAACGGAAATGCGCCTCAACTCGAAAAAAGTCGCCGATGCAACCGCCATCCAGGTCTTTGCCGATAACCTGCGCGAACTTCTGTTAGCCTCGCCACTCGGCCAGAAACGCATTCTCGCCATCGACCCCGGCTTCCGCACCGGTTGCAAAACCGTGGTGCTCGATGCCACCGGCACCCTGCTCCATCACACCGTGCTGCACATCACCGCCGGTTCTAACACCCAACAATACGAGGCCGCCAAGGAGATGCTCACGCTCATCGCCAAGCACAAGGTGGAGGCCATCGCCATCGGCAACGGCACCGCCTCGCGCGAGACGGAAAGTTTCTGCCGCAAGCTCAATCTCCCCTCCTCCATCCCTGTGGTGGTCGTCAACGAAGCCGGTGCTTCCGTCTACTCCGCCTCGGATGTGGCACGCGAGGAGTTCCCCGATCTCGATCTCACCGTGCGCGGTGCCATCAGCATCGGCCGCCGTCTCATGGACCCGCTCGCCGAGCTAGTGAAGATCGATCCCAAGGCCATCGGCGTGGGACAGTATCAGCACGATGTCGATCAACGCGCGCTCAAGGCCTCGCTCGATGACACCGTGGTCAGCGCCGTTAATGCCGTGGGCGTGGAGCTGAACACCGCCTCGAAAGAATTGCTCCAGTATGTTTCCGGACTCAACCGCTCGCTGGCGGAAAACATCGTCGCCCACCGCGCGGCAAACGGTCCTTTCCCCTCGCGTGAGGCGCTGAAAAAAGTCCCGCGCCTCGGCGACAAAGCCTTCGAACAAGCCGCCGGATTCCTGCGCGTGGCCGATAGCCCGCATCCGCTCGATGCCTCCGCCGTCCACCCCGAGCGCTACGCCCTCGTCGAGCAAATGGCCGCCGATCTTGGCTGCACCCTCTCGGATCTGCTGCACAAGCCCGAGATGCGCCAGAAGATCAAACTGGAAAAATACGTCACCGCCGATGTCGGCCTGCCCACACTCAAGGACATCGTCGCCGAGCTGGCGAAACCCGGCCGCGACCCGCGCCAGCAGTTCGAGCTGTTCTCGTTTGCCGAAGGCATCGAAAAACCCGCGGACCTCAAGGTCGGCATGAAGCTGCCCGGCATCGTCACCAACGTCACCGCCTTCGGCGCCTTTGTCGATGTCGGCGTGCACCAGGATGGCCTCGTCCACGTCAGCCAGCTCAGCGACCAGTTCGTGCGCGATGCCAATGAAGTCGTGAAAGTCGGCCAAAAAGTCCAGGTCACCGTCACCGAAGTGGATCTCGATCGCAAGCGCATCGCCCTCAGCATGAAGAGCAAGCCGGACATGGAACGCCGCGCTGGCGGCGGCGGCGACCGCAACAACGGCCCCGCCCCCCGCCGCGACAACCGCCCCTCCGGTCCCGCCCCCGGCAACGACTGGTTTACCCAGGCCCTGCAACAGGGAAAAAAGCGTTAGACCGTCGGATCATACCTTCGCCATAAAATGGGGCATGCTGCCTCGCAAGCCCGTGATGAATCTCAGCCCGATCCAAGGTTGTGGAAAAATTATTTGCGCTGTATCGATAAAAGGGTCAGATTTCCGTGCCAGCTTCTGCCATGAAAATCAACTTTACCCATCACGGACTTGTTCACCGCGCCAGCTTCACAGGGAAAATCTGGATGAGCGGCCTTCTGGCGGTGGTTTTGGTCGGAATGACCTTGCCCATGCGGGCCCTTGAGATCACCGATGACGCCTCTCTTTCGGCATCGGTCGATCAGGAAGCATTTCGGCAGAAAGCCGCATTCGCGGAACTTCAACAACTCGCACCCGACTGGTTTGCGAAACAAGGCGACAATGAATTCACCCGGTTTTTGCAAAATGCGGAAGTCACCACCGGCTTGCTTTGTTCCGGAAAATACCCCGAGTCCATGAGTCAGGCGCTGGACGCCCTTCAGGCCATTTGGAAAGCCGATTCCGCATCGCTCAAAGACGCGGAGCTCAGCACGGCGTTGGCGGTGGCACTGGTCTTCGGCGATCAGAAATGGCCGGCGCAAAATGCCTTGGCGCGCTACACCTACTACCGCGATTCCCGCCGCAACGGTCTGCTGCATCCGATGTTTGACACCCTGCAGGTCTGGGAAAAACGCTACGTCGTGCGCGGCGGTGGCAATGGCTCCTATCAGCCGGACGGCGGATGGGATGATGCGTCGCTGCTGTGGCTGCGCGACAACGTAAAACTCCCTGCCAAGGACTACACCGGTGCTTGTTGGCAGGCTCCCTATCGGCTCAACAATGTCTATGGCGACTCCATTCACGGCTCGAACTACTACCTGCCCTTCGATCATCTCAACCACGCGCAGCGCGTGCGTGACATCGGGGGCGTGTGCGGCTCGCTCAGTCATTACGGAGCGAATGCCGCCATGGCCAACGGCATTCCTGCCCTGACCATGGGAGAGCCCGGACATTGCGCCTATGCCGTGCGCACCGATGCCGAGACCTGGACGCCCGCTTACTCGCTCAGCTGGGAGCGCGGCCTGCATCATTCGTTATGGCCCCAGCACACCTGGACCAGCCTGATACTACAAAACAAAGTGCTGGCAGCGCGTTACGATCACGAGAAAAGCCAGGCGTTTTTGTGGTATGCGCGGAAACTCGCCAGCACAAAGCCCGAACTGGCGGAGTCAGCCTATCGCATGGCGCTGGAATCCCAACCGCTGAACTTGCCCGCATGGATCGAGGCGGTGCAATATCGCGCCACTCGTTCCACCGATGCCGCCTCATGGGGCACGATGCAAAAAGCCGCGCTGGCTGCTCTATCGGATTATCCCGAATCGGCATGGGAAGCGGTGAAATTCCTGCAAAAAACCGCCCTGCCGCTGTTGCCTGCCGATCAACGCATTCCTTTTCTGATCGCCTATCATCAGGCCATCGTGGCGAAAGAAGGACCGGTGATGTGGCATTTCGATCGAGCACTGGCGGAACAGGCCTCGTGGCTCGCGGATGACAAGGAGCGGCTGGCATTTTTCGAAGCCGTGCTGGCCGTGCAATCCTCATCAAAGTCCTGGTTCGCACCGACCATCGCCTGGGGTCAGGGCGCCTTTACCAAAGACCCCGCTGCCAGCGAAACCTACTACGCCGCACTGGGTCGTGTCTTTTCCGCGGCAGCCGGTGGCACGAATGTCGATGGTCTGCGCGCCGCCCTTCGTCCCGCCATCCTCGCCGCCGCCGCCTCGAACAACGTCTCCGCCTTCCAAAAGCTGGGACAGGCGGGAAAAACCTTTCTGCCGGAAAAAACGTTAGACCACGTGCCCTTCCCCGGCGATCTGCTCACCTCAGGCGGCCTGCTCAAGCCGACCTCCACCAGCCAATGGGACACACCCGAACAGCACTGGGGCGTGCTCGAAAGCACCGGCGGCAGCTTCCATACCAATCGCGAAGTGCATGCCGGATGCGTGGTGCGCTTGGGCAAACTTGGGGACTTGTCCGGCATCGTCATCGTCAACTCAGGCGGTGGACAAAACGGCCCGCGGCAAATCCCCCTGACCGTGTCGGTCTCCGAGGACGGCCAACAATGGACCGAAGTCTTTACCGCAAAAGAAAACGCCCCGTTTTGGCGCATTCCGCTGCAAGGAAAAGCCACACGCGTGCAGTTCCTCAAGGTTGCCCGCAGCGACGACAGAAACGAATTTTTCCACCTATCCGCCATTCACGCCTACGGAAAACGCCTGCAATGAAACTTTTCACCCATTTCGCCCTGACACTGATTTTTACCGCCGCGTCCCATGCGGTGCAGCGTGCGACCGATTACCCGGAAGCCCTGAAACTAGCCAAGGAGCAGTCAGTCGACATCGTCGTGCTGGTCATCGGCGCCGACTGGAATCAGCCGAGCCGTCGCTATGCCAAAACCTGGAATGGCGAGGCATTCGCCAAATCCCTTCCCGAAGAAACCGTGCTGCTCTGCTGGGACAAAATGGAAAACCCGGACGAAGCGGCCAAGGCTTTGAGCGAGAAAAACAAGGACTGCCCCGCGGCGGTGCGAAGCATTCCGGGACTCGCGCTGATCGACAAAGACGGCCGACTCGTCGGCACGCGCAACGGCGCGCAGGAACTAGGTGAACCTTCGCAGCTCGCCTCGCAGGTCAAGACCCTGGTAGCCACGCGAATCCAACGCGACGCCTGCTGGAAACGCGCAGAACAAGTGCAAGGCGTGAAACGCGCCGAGGCCCTGGGAGAAGGACTGGATGTGATGAAACAACATCTCGGCCATCGCAAGGCTTACGACCCCGTGTTTCAGGAAATGAAAAAAGCCGACCCCGAGGACAAGAGCGGCTACATCGCCAAATACCAATTTCCCGGTGCCGATCTCGCACCACATGTGTTAGGCACATACGTACAGAAAAAACTTTTCGCCGAGGGGGAAACTTACCTGCTGCAGTGGCATCGCAATCCACGCCTCGACGCGGAGCAACGCCAGCAACTGCACGCAGCCCGCTTCTGCCTCTATCAACAGTGGCCGGAAAAGCAAGCGATGGCTCGCAAAGCGCTCGAAGACCTGCGCGATGTCAATCCGCAGAGCGTCATGGGCCAATCCGCTGTCCGCTACCTGGCTCATCTTTTCCCCCCGCTCACCTACGAAGGCGGCTGGAAACCCAGTCATCTCAAGGGCGAGCGCTCGTCCTGGAAAATCGACGTCACCCGTCAGATCGACAAGCAGAACGACTACACGCTGACTTTCCGCTACAGCACGGGTGCCGATGCGCTGGTGATTCACAGCACGAAACTCATCGACCGCAACGGCGTGCTGGCCAGCGACGAGCATCAGGGCCACACCGGTCATCAGAACAAAGACAACACCTATCGGTTTGCTCTCACCCGTCGTCCGGTGGGACAGGTCTGGCTTCATGCCGAAGTGTCTGCCGGCAGCCGCAACGACAGTGCAGGTACGTTTCAGATCGAAGCCGCCTCACCGCAGGCACGACCCTAACGGATTCGCGGAAACCGCTCACCCCGGCAGCTTCGCCTTGAGAAATTCACGACTGAACGCGATGCGCTCGGCGGCTTTTTCCTGCGGCAGCTTTTTGTGGCGCTCCACCACCGGCATCAGACGTTTCATCAAACCCACGCCGTTCGCCATCTGGATCGCCAGACCGGGGCGGGCGTTCACTTCGATCATCAGCGGACCTTTTTCCTCATCCACCATCAAGTCCACACCGAGGTAACCGAGCTCGGTCATTTCATGACAGGTCACGGCGATCTCCAGGATCTTATCCCAGTAGGGAATCTGCACACCGATGAGCGGCGTTTTCAAATCCGGATGCCGCTCGGTCATGATGCCATGATGGACCGCACGCACCGTGCGCCCCGTGGCGAGATCGATGCCAATCCCAATGGCACCCTGGTGCAGGTTCGCGCGCCCGTCCGACTCCTTCGTCGCCGCGCGCAGCATCGCCATCACGGGGTAGCCGTGCAGCATCACAATGCGGATGTCCGGCGCGCCCTGGAAGCTGATTTCCGTGAGAACCTTGGCGGGCGTGACGCGGTATTCGATGAGCGCGTGGTCGCGATTGCCACCGAGACTGAACAAACCGGCGAGAATGTTTTCCGCGTGATGGCGAAGCTCCGCGCCACTCAAACGCGAACCGCTGGGCTTGACGTAATAGTCGCCATCGCGGTGATCGATCACCAACACGCCCTTGCCCCCACTGCCGCGCGCGGGCTTCATCACAAAGGCATCGAAACCCGACAACTGCTTCTCCATGCGGGCCACATCGTGGGGCGAAGTCACCACCAGATAGGTTTGCGGCACCTCCAATCCGCGTTCCTCGGCCAGTGCCTTGGTCATCAATTTGTTGTCCACGCGTTGATAAAGACGGCGCGGATTGTTAGGCAGCAGAAAGCGGGCATTGCGCATATTGATGCCCACCACCCCCATGGCCCTGAGCTCCTTGGGGGTGCGAAACCAGCGATGCCACCAACGTTTCATGAGTGTCGATCAGGACTCGGAAAAATTGCGGAAACGGTGCAGTTCGCTGAGACGATAGCCCGTGTAGCGCCCGATGAGAAGGATGGCCGCCAACAACACCAGCAACAGCTCGGGGAAATACTGCGCCCAGTATTGGATCTGTGGCACGATCATGAACAGGTAGGCCACCACCGCCACCACCATGGACCCCGCCACCTGCATGATGGCATTGCGTTTGCCCTCCTCTTCCCAAATGAGCGACATGCGCTCGATCGTCCAGGCGATGATGATCATCGGAAACAAAGTGATTTGCAGCACACCGCGCACCCCCATGCGCCAACTGATGAGCGACATCACCAACATCAGCAAGGTCACGATCACCACACAGGCGGCCACTCGCGGCACGACCAGCAGATTCATGCTGGAGAGCAGGAAACGGAAATACAACCCCACGGCCACGATCACCGCAAACATCACCAGACCGAGCCCCAACTCCATTTCCAAAAAGGCCAGGGCCAACAACACCGGCATGAAAGTGCCCAGTGTGGGAATGCCGACGATGTTGCGCAAAATCACCACCACAAAGGCACCCAGCGGGATCAGCACGACGTAGCGGAACACCGCACGCTCCGAAGCCGGCAGGGCAAGGATGGTCGAGGCCCACAAATCCGAATCGCGCAGGTTGTTCATCTGCTGCAGAGGGATCAGATCCCGCACCACCGTGAAGTTCACCTTCGAGTTGTCACCGCCGAACACTTCCAACAAGGGTGTGCCGCCGCGGTTCCAGACGAAGATATTGTCGCCGCGCAGACTCACGTTCGGCTGCACGGGATTTTTGACTTTCCACGTCGCGCCATCGCAATACTCGATCAATGGCATGGCTTTTTGTGGGCCCAGGCTGGGGTCGAGCCGGATTCCGTGCGCACGACGTGCCGGAATGCCAGACATTTGCAAGAGGTCGATGCCCATCACGATCAGCAGGTTTTCCTCGCTGACTTTCTCCTCGTTCTCGTAATGACGACGCAGCAACAGCACCTCCTGCGCGGAATTTTCCTTGGCGATCTGAAGGAAAAGATGGGTGAAAAATGTATCCGTATCGGAGGACACCGAACGCGATTTTTCGATCAACACCTGCGCGGCTTTCTCGATCGAACCGGAGAGACCGGGAGGCACGGCCACAGGAGGATTCCCCTTCACCGCCTCACCACCACCGCCGGTGGCGAAACGCTCGGGGAAACGCACACGGTAGTAGAGAGCATGTGCCCCTTCACCGGGCGCACGGGCCGACCAGACCGCTTTGATCGCGCTGGCCCCCACATCATTGGTGAATCCGAATATCTGCGAACCCGCCTCCTGGCCCATGCTCTCATCGGCTGCCGTGGACGGCAAGGCGAGTTTCACGGTCACCGGCTGGTTTTCCGGCATGTAGAAGGAAACTTTTGCCTCCACCAGCCAAGACGCGCTCTTTTGCCCCACCCACAGCGGCACACCCAGCCTGCGGTTTTTCACGATTGCCACGGTGATGCCCGTCACGCAAAGCAACAGCACGGAGAGGATCAATCGCAGCTTGGACGACATGGAAGAGTGCTAGCGCAAAATTTTGTCGTCGGCAAGATATGTTCGGCTGGGATCCACCCACCCGAGGACTTGGATGGTCGAGCGCCCGATCAATACCGGGCATACCATGTTGTTGCGATTGTTGAGAGTGAACTCAGCCTTGATGCTGCGTTCTCCGATGCTGAAGGTCAGCCGCACCACATTGCGTCGTTCCGACTCCCCGCCAGGCTCTTTGATCAGCACCGTGCGCACCAAGGGTGCTTCCATGTCGTAGCGCTTGGCTTCGGGATGGCCGGGATCGCTAACCACAAACTTGACCCATTTCTTGCCCTCGCGCTCGAAAATTTGCTGATTCTCCGCATGCAGCGAGCTGGTGGTGGCACCGGTGTCCAATTTGGCCACCATCAAATCCGGCATCTCGCCGACTTTGACTTTTTCGCGCCAGCCATAGACTTGCACAAGGTCGGACGTGACGGGACGCGCCGCCTTGACCGTATCCTCGGCATCGCGCTTTTCGGCGAGAATCTCCTCATCCTCCGCCTCGCGAATGGCTTCCTCGCGAGGTGCCACCGGTGCAGGCATCACCTGAACCACCGCTGGTGAAGGCGCAGGCTTGGGTGCTGCTTGCTCCTTGGTGGGTGTCGGCGCGGCCGGTTTCACCGGTGCCTTGTCCTGAGCTGCCACACAGACCAGGCCCAACATGACTGCGGAGATCAACCGAAGACAGGTGCCGGGAATCGATGGCAAAGTCATCATAGGAAAAACACACTAACTCTCTTACAGCGACAGCCGCGAGCAAAAAATCAGGCGAATGATCAGCGCACCGCTACCGGGGCCTTAGGCTGGTTCGCTTTCAGAGCGGCGTCGGACAGACCTTTTTCCCAAGTCCGGTATTCGGCGGCTTCGATCACTTCCAAGGAACCGATCATGTTACCGTGCCCTTCTCCGCAGAGTTGACCGCAAACCACGGATGTTTCCAAGGTTTTCGTGGGGGTGAACCACATCGGAATCTCCTTGCCGGGGATGGCATCCTGCTGGATGCGCATGGGAACGATGGAGTAGTTGTGGATCACGTCTTTGCTGCCGATGTTCAGAATGGCCGGCAAGCCTTTGGGCAATTTGAGAATGGGGCTGGTGAAATCGTCAGCGGCGTTCGGGTCGGTGTAGTCGATGCCCAGTTCGTTGGTGCTGGACATGGCGAAGGGATCGATGCGACCGAACTTGCCATCCGTGCCAGGGTAGTGGTAGGTCCAACCGAACTGCCAGCCCACCACGCGCACGCGAACGTGCTCGTTTTGCACCACCAGCTTGAACGTATCCGTTCTTTCGCGCCACAGCGGGATGGCGAAGCCGAGAAGAAGCACCGCCTCGACAATGATCACGGCGATCTCGACGTGCGAGGAGGCATGGTTGGTCACACCGTGATAATCCGCCTTCGGTTTGGCCGCACGGCGGAAACGGATGAGAGTGATGGTTAGGTAGATGGACCAGCCGATGAACAGCACGATCATGAACCAGTGCACCACATCAATGAGGTGATCCACGTCTGGACCGTGAACGGAAAAGCTATCGGGAATACCTAGGTATTTGGATGGAGACATAAGTAAGTGAAAAAGTTAGCGGGTGACGGTGGATTCTGCAAGAAGGGCTGCTTCCTCTTCCATGGCGTATTTTTTCGCGCGCAGGGCGAGACGAACCATGAAAAAAACAACGGATGCCGCGACGAGCAGAATGACGATCAGCAGAAAGAAAATCGACCAGCCGACGGCATCGCTGCCACCGAGGGCGCTGTTGGCTTGGCATGTGACGCAAGAGAGCATGACTATCAGGAGTTAGAGGATGATCTTGGAGGATTTTTTCCAGAAATACACGGCATAGACGGGCACCAACAACAGTCCCACCACACCACTCCATCCGATCGCACGGGTCGCCGTGGAAAGATCGGCGGTCCACGCAAAGGCCCACAACACGAAGAACAAGCTCATCAGGAAGGTGAACGTGACAAAGACGATGTGGAAGGATTTGAGTGACATGGCGGGTGCGGTTGATCGTTAGAAGGGCAGACCGAAATTGAAGCCGTTGTAGTGGATGGGATCGCTTTTCGCGGACATGATCAGAACAATCATGAAAGCAAAGAATACCAGAGCTCCGAAGAAAATCCAGTAGATGGCCTTCTTTTCATGATTCAAGTGCATGAAAATATAGCCGACAAGCGTCGCCTTGAACGATGCGATCAGCAAGCCCAGGATCATGTCCCAGACATCGAATCCATGCACGCCAATGTCCAGCGCAGGCACAGTGGCCACAGCCACGGTGACACCGGTGAAGATGAACAGCACAAGACCGATGACGGTGTAGATCTTGAGCGACTTTTTGATTTGTTCGGGAGAATCAGCCATAACAAGTGTGAGTTGAAACAATCAGGGTTACATCAAATAGAGGATCGGGAACAGGAAGATCCAGACAAGGTCCACGAAGTGCCAGAACAGACCGCCCACTTCCACGCGGCCAGCCAGCCACTCAGGATTGCTGAGATACATTTTTTTGCCGCGGAAGAGGTAGTAGCCAAGGACCACCGCGCCGCCCACCACGTGCAGACCGTGGAGGAAAGTCATGGTGAAATAAATGGCATAGTAGGTGTTCCATGCGGGGGTGAATTTGCCACTGAGGAAGACCAGCTCACGAGGAATGTGCAGATGCGGGAAGGTGTGCTTGGGCGCACGCAAATCATAGTTCGGCCCCATGAATTCCTCACTGGTGGCGATGGTCTCTTTACCCTTGTCCACACCATCGGCTTTGGCAACGAAGTCTTTCCAGCCAATGCGGTAGCGCTCGGTCAAAGTCGGCACACGCTTGGGCTTGGTTTTCGCCTCGTCCTCGTAGCCGTATTTCTCAATCAACTGTTGTTCGAGCTTGGCGGTCTGGGCTTTGTTCCACTCCCATGCCTCCTTGGCCTCTTTGCTGTGCTTGATCAACCAGGTGTTTTCGATGGCGACGATGGGATCGATGCCTTTTTCCTCCGCCTTCATCACCACGTGGCGGAAATCGATGGCATCCAGATTGTGGAAACCGACGGGGCTTTCCTCCAGCTTGCCCATGACAACAGTATCATCACGCAGGCGCGACTGGCCCTCGGCCTCTTTGATGTCGCGATGGTAGAACCAAAGATTCGTCGGAGGATTTACCACGAAGGTAACATCGGGTGTTTCCTTCATCAGCTTGCCCTCGAGTTTGGCGGGATCGATGTTCACATTAGGGGCCAACTCCCAGCCTCTCTTGCCAGCGTTTTCGGCTTTGGCCTTGGCCGTCACCCACTCACCGCGCAGCGCATCCGTACGGACCGAGGCATTGTTGGCACGCGATTTGAGATGATTTTTCTGGATTTTCTCCAGCAATTCCACACTCAGCTTGGTACCTGCCGAAACGGTTTCGCCCTGCAGCTCCACAGCCTCTGCCAACGTGATTTCCGCTTTAGCCGCTTCTGCCTGACGCAAAATTTCCTTCACCCATGGAGTATGGAAACGAACGGTCGTGAATTTCAGCTTCTCCGCCAAAATGTGAATCTGATCCGCCTCGGCGAGGATGGCTTTGCCTTCCTTGTCCTTCTTGCCGGTGTCGGCTTTAGGGTCCTTATCGAGGTGACCTTCGAGAATGGTGTAGTCCGTCAAACGCACGGCTTGGTGATGGAACTTCACGTTATACTCGATGGCCTTGAGCACCATGAAAACACCGGCACAGGCGATGGTGATGAACATCGAGACCTGGAACATAAACCATTTGCGCAATTTTAACGCAGCCCAGGCGAAGACCACGGTGACCGAGGAAAAAATCAGCACGAAGGTGTTGATCAGACCAGGAAGAACCGGCAGCGCACGCTCGGGCCAAGGATAATCGGCACCGAGACGCAGATACACATACGAGGAAAAGAATCCACCGAAGAGCATGACCTCGGATGCCAGGAACAGCCAGATGGCGATCTTGGAATTGACCATCCCTGTGTCTTTGCGCGGCGTGAAAATGTAAGGAATTTCCATAATGTAGCGAGTGAGTATAGAGGAGCTTGCGGAAGAGGCGGATTAATGATGCGCTTTCGCAGGTTGCGGCGACTCGACGGGGGCATCGGTCTGCGGTTTATCCCACTGCGGCGTGTAGTCCTCGCTGGCACCGGGTTGGCTGTATTCGTAGGGTCCGCGGTAGGCGGCGACGTCAAAGGTGAAATTGCCGTGGCCCGGAGGTGTGGGGGTGGCCCACTCCAGAGTCGTGGCATGCCATGGATTGTCACTTTCGACTTTCTTACCGCGGAAGAGGGACAAGAAGACGTTCGCGATGAATGGAAGCTGGAAGAGTGCCATCATCCATGCCGCCCAAGACATGGTGATGTTGAGGTCGATGTGCTCAGCCACGGTTTTGCCGAACACGTTGGCGGAGTCGGCTGCCTTGGCGAGGTAAGCATCGCCACCGTTGTACCAACGGCGGTGGAAACCAGCCATGCCCTGGATCAACATCGGGAAGAACAGGAAGTTCATGCACACCAGAGTGGGCCAGAAATGCAGGTGATTGAGTGTCTTGCTCATGTAGCGGCCGGTGATTTTCGGATACCAGTGATGCACGCCGCCGAAGAGTCCGAAAAGGATGCCGGGAGCCACCACATAGTGGAAGTGGCCGATGACGTAGTAGGTGTCGTGCAAATGCAAGTCCACTAGGTTGAAAGCCAGAGGCAGACCGGTCAGACCGCCGATGCCGAACATCGGAATGAACGCACAGGCCCAGATCATGGCAGGAGTGAAACGAATGGAACCACCCCACAGCGAGATCATCAGGGCGGTGAGCAGAATCACCGAAGGCACCGAGATCAACACCGTGGTGATCTGGAACCATGTGGAGATTTTCGGACCCATGCCGGTAAGATACATGTGGTGGGCCCAGACGATGAAGGACAAGAAGCCCAGCACGATCACACCATATACCATGGATTTGTATCCCCAGATCGGGCGGCGGGTGTTGGCGGGAATGATTTCCGCCACGCAAGCAATGGCAGGAAGAAGAAGAACATACACTTCCGGGTGGCCAAGGAACCAGAACAAGTGCTGGAACAGCAGCGGGCTACCACCGCCCGAGAGTTCCACCAGCCCCTCGGACTTGGTGAACAGGCCGGAGGGCATGAAGAAGGAGGAGTGGAAAACACGGTCCACAAGCTGCATGATGCCAGCGGCTTCCAGCGGCGGGAAAGCGAGAAGAAGCAGGAAGCCGGTCACCAGCATCGCCCACACAAAGAAAGGCATGCGCATCCAGGTCATACCACGGGCGCGGAGGTTGATGATGGTGGTGATGAAATTGACCGAACCCAGCAACGAGGAAGTGATCAGCAAGACCAGACCCAGAAGCCACTGCGTTTGGCCTGCCAGCCACTGATTGACAATCTGACCGTCGGCGAAGCCCGCGAGCGGTGAGTAGTTTGTCCAGCCCGATTTCGCAGCACCGGATTCCATGAAGAACGAGGCACACATCACCAAGCCGCCCACCAGGTAGATCCAGTAGGACATCATGTTCAGCTTGGGGAATGCCATATCCACGGCACCGATTTGCAGCGGCGTCACGTAGTTGCCAAAGGCACCGAAGCCCAGCGGCACCACACCGAGGAACACCATGATGGTGCCGTGCATGGCACCGAACATGTTGTAAGTGTCACCCGTAACCTTGCCATCCTGCAACCAGCGGGCCTTCCAGTTGTCAGTGAAAATCCAGCTCATCCAGCCGGGCAACGGCTCGTGAGGATAGGCGATGGACCAACGCATCACCATCATCAGATAAAATCCGAACAACAAAAACAGCATGGCGGTGATGCCATACTGGATGCCGATCACCTTGTGGTCGGTCGAAAAAACATACTTCTGCAAGAAGCCCGGTTCATGGTGGTGGCCATGGTCGTCGTGATGACTGTGATCTGCGGTCGCTGCGTGTGCGCTCATGTATGTAAGGAAAGGTTAAGTGCCCCACAACCCCTGATTTCGCTTGGTTTTTCTTCGCCCACGGGGGCAAAAATCCATCCGGCTTAACCCAGAATTGCTGCGACAAAGTGTACGTCATCTCAGGGCTTGTAAAGGAAAAGATGCGATTTTGGGGCAACTTTGTGAAATTTTTCACAAGCCTCGTTCGAGCGCTCAGCCCGCCAGCCCGTAGCGGTCGCGATTGGGCATGAGAAACGCGGCCCAAGCCTCGTCCTGCTGCTGCTCGCGGATGCCGAAATCCGGCTTCCAGCGCGGGGCGACGGGGCGGTTGCGCGGGTGCATGTTCGCCTCGTGCGGGAGCTTGCTGCCCTTGCGCGTGTTGCACTTCACGCAGGAGGTAACGATGTTTTCCCATGTCGTTTTGCCGCCCTTTTGCCGAGGTATGACATGGTCGAGGTTCAGCTCGGACTCGGCGAACGACTGAGCACAGTATTGGCAGGTGTATTGATCGCGCCAAAACACGTTGCGGCGGGAAAAGGTGACTTCCTTGCAGGGGATTTTGTCATAAAGGGCCAGCACAATGACCTTGGGCACGCGCATGGCAATGCTGACGGAGTGGATCATCAGCGAGTGCGGTGCCCGTTGGGAGTAGGCCAGCCAGGAACCGAAGTCATGCGTCTCGTATTTTTCCTCGCCATCCTCCTGCACCACTCGGGCATGACCGATGCTGAGCAAATGCACGGCACGGCGCGCCGTACACGTCTGCACCGGCTGCCAGTTCCGATTCAGTACCAAGACCGCCCGATGCAGAACCTGCTCCTTCATTGACCTAGGCCATTAGCGCATAATCCCCCACCCTGCAAGCAGGAAAGGGACGAAATCTCTCGCCTACGCCTATCTTCATCACCGCCATGGTGGGAACGCCTGGCTCTCACATCGGCAGCACTTCCCGCGGGCCGCCGTGTTTGGGCTGGGTATCGAGCACGTGAATGTCCAGCCACATCATCAAGCGGGCGGCGAATTCACGCCACTTCGTCTTGCGCCCGCCGGGACCGGTGACGTCTTTCGCGTTGTAGGCGATGGCATCGATGCCGTGGGCGCGGGCGATGTAGAGCGCGCGCTCATTTTGAAACAGTTGGGAAATCATCAGGCACTGGCGGGTGCCGAAGACCGTGCGCGCCCGCACCACCGAGTCGAGTGTGCGCAGCCCGGCAAAATCAAACACGATTTTGCCCGCAGGCACGCCGCGCGCGACCAATGCTTTTTTCATCTTCATCGGCTCGTTGTATTGCTCGCTGCGATTGTCACCGGACACGATCAAACAGTGCAGCTTGCCCGCGTGCCACAAATCGGCAGCGGCATCCATGCGATAGGTGAAATAGAGATTTTCCCGGTCCTGAAAACGATCATCACAACCGAACACCAGCCCCACATGCTTGCCGGAAATGCGTTGCACATCGGAGTAGGTTTTGCCGCGCGCGCCCTGCACCACCGCGTGTTGAATGATGAGGATGGTGATCAGACACAATAACACGCAACATGCCAGCACACGACCGGTTTGACGAAGATACCAACGCCAGCCACGCCCTCTCCACCATGTCAATCCCCCGGTCATCACTCCACGCCTTGCATTTTCCGGGTCCATCCCCACAGCGACTTCATGGCCTCGTTGAAACGACTGACCATCGGCTGCTCCGGTGCCAGCACACGCAAGCGCCGCTCCAGCGGGCGGAAATGCGCGTCGCGATCCCGCCCCAACAACTCGCCATCGACCTGGATGGGAAACTCGCGGTCGCAACGCACGATAAAATCACCGGCCTGCAAGTGAGTGACCGAGTGCGAGAGATCCACACCGCCGCGCGCCAGATTGGCCAGGGAATCCAGCACCAAACGGTAGCCGGATTCCTTGAACACCAGAATGTCAAGCATTTCATCCTGATTGTCCGCTTTGCGAAACAACGGAAGCTGACCGCCGTAGAGCGTGCCATTTCCCGCCAACACAGCCACTCCCTCCTCGCGCCGACCATCACTGGTGATCACTTCCATCAGGGGCGGTTTTTCACCCAGCACTTTCACGGCCGAGAGCAGATACGCCAGCGGACCTAACATTTTTTTACTTTCCCACGTGGTTTCCTCGATCACCGATGCATCAAAACCCAGCCCCGCCATTTGCATGAAAGGTGAGCCATTCACGGCGAAAAGATCGATCTCGCGGATGTAGCCGCGCTCGATCACATCGAAGGCGCGGTCCAGATTCCCATACGGGATGCCCAACTCGCGGGCGAAAACATTCATCGTGCCAGCCGGGATCACCCCCAGGGCCGTGACCGAGCCAGCCAATCCTTGCAGCACGGCATTCAGTGTCCCGTCACCGCCCGCGGCTACCACCACCGGCTCACCCTCGGCGGCAAATTTCGCCGCCAAATCCCGGGCCTCCTCCGGGGAACTGGTGGCATAGAGGGCGAACCGCGTGGCCCGCTCCATGATGAAGCGCGAGGCCCGCTGCGCGCGCTGGCTGCGGGCTTTCGGATTGAACAGCAAGGGATATCGCGGCGCTTGAGTCACAGCCATGAGATACCAAATACCGCTGAGATCACCAGTGCGAAATTCACTTCATTTGATCGCGCTCCTCGCGGATCACCGCCAGCGCATCGTAAAGCGCGAACAACATCACCACCAGGGTCAGCACCGCCACGCCCAGCCACCAAAGACCGAAGCGCGTCAGCGACTGGGACAGCCAGCCATCGATGCCCCACAAGCCCAGCGCAAACAGCCCTAACATCAGAAAGGCGGAAGAGCCCAACCATTTGCGCCGCGTGATGCGATCATGCAAAATCGCACGGGAAATGGCCAGCACCGTGGTGATCCAGGAAGTTTCCGCCATGAGATCAATGCAAGCTGCGACCGCCATTGACGATCAGGGTTTGCCCCGTGAGGAATCCGGCTTGCGGGCTGGCAAACCAAGCCACCGCCCAGGCCACATCGGTGGGTGTGCCCCAGCGCCCCATGGGCACGGTCTTCACATAGGCGTCCTTGATTTCCTGAGGCACATCCTCATGGCGTTCCACCGGAATCCAGCCGGGAGCCACACAGTTGACTGTGATGCCATCGGCAGCCAGCTCATTGGCCATCGAGCGCGACCACCCCACCTGCGCGCCCTTGGCCGCCACATAGGCGGAAAATTCCGGCATCCCCTCGTGAAACACCTCGCTGGTGATTTGCACAATACGCCCCCAGCCGCTGGCCTTCATGCCGGGCAACAATCGCTGCGCCAACAGAAACGGGCTTTTGACGAAGGCGTCATACATCGATTGATACTCCGACCAATCGTAGTCCGCGATCCATTTCATCGGCTGATGCGGCGTGGCGTTGGTGACAAGGATGTCCACCCCGCCCCAGTGTGCTTCGATCTCATCGGCCATGCGCTGGATTTCCTCCTGGTCCATCACATCGCCCGCCACCAACAAGGCCTGGCCGCCCGTGGCGGAAATTTCCTCCACCACCGCACGACCGAGCGCGACGTTGGAAAAACAATTCACCACCACCTTCGCACCGAGTTTCGCCAGCAAGATCGCGATCGCCTTGCCCAGCCCGCGGCTACTGCCCGTCACCCATGCCACTTTGCCGTCCAAGCGCAACCCCGCCAATGAAGCCATCTCATGCATGCGTCACGGATAAATCAACCCCGCCACAGCGTCAAGCCGCGTTCTCCACACGCTCGCTTGCCCATCTGTAAATGGAGTCCTTGGATTGGAGTTTTTTTCATGCTTCGTCATCATTTTTTCTCCTTCCTTGCTCTCTTGATACAATTTTACCACTTTACTCACGCCAGCAGGATGCCTCATCGCGAGGCGGTTGGCAATCCATTCGTTGCTCACGGCACAGTGCTTTTTCACCAGCGCGGCCAGCAAGGCCTTTTGCCAGATTCCTTTGCGTTACGCAGCCAGGCTTTCTCGCTCAACTTCGTAGCCGATTTCCGCCCCCACTTGGCCGATGAGGCGCTCCGCATCGGCCTCATTGTGCGCTTTGACCACGGCTCCTGAAACGGAGCCCTTTTGTATCAGCTTGCATTTGAAGGTATCGATCTGGTTCACCAAACGATCACGAAAGCGATCGCTGCCCAGATACCACCCTTTGCGCAGTTCTCGCATCGCCTCATCACTCAGGTCACTGCCATTTTCTTCGGCTCTGCGTTGGAGGTAGGCCACGTATGCCTTGCGACCGCGATGCTTGAGATCGAGATGGAACGCCTCAAGCACGCGCTCCATCACCAGCCACTTGGGACCGCGTCCGCTCTCATACGCGGGCAAACTGCTCCACGCATAACTCGTCAATGGCTCTCCTCTCAACAACTTCGCCCGCGCTGGATTCAAGTGAATGTAGTCCGCCGTGACGCGAAAATAGCTGCCATCAGCAGCGCGCTCGCCGGATACCGGGATCGACTTGTATCGCCCCTGAAACACATGACCACGACGCTGATGGCGTGCATTCCATCCTTGGCTAAAAGTGCCCATCAGATAGCGCATCCCATCGACGAGATTGGGCTCGGGCGTTTCCAGGAGCAGATGAAAGTGATTCGACATCAAGACATACGCATGAACTTTCCACCCGCAGCGCTCACAGACTTCCGCCAGGCGAAAGAAAAAGCCCTTGGCGTCTTCATCATCGAGAAAGATGCGTTTCCCGCCATCTCCACGAGCCATCACATGATAGGTAGCACCAGCATATTGAAAGCGTAACGGTCGAGCCATGCCCCTACTTTGAGGCCAATCTGCGAAAATTCAACACAAAAATGCTCATTTCCAAGGACTGACCCCAGAGATGACCCCAGAGATTTACAACCCCCCAGAGATTGGAATGCAATCTCTGGAATTGACGTGAATACGCAACATGGATCGTCATAGATTATCCAATGTAGGATTGCCCTCAGAATCGAAGATGCCCTTTTTGTTGCGCAGAGAGCTACGAGTTTTTCGTTCCCATTCTGCGAGTTGTTGGAGGACTGTGGAAGAGTCAAAGGGCGTTGAATGACTCGGCAAAACAAATGGTTCTAGGACGACTCTTTGAAATCGCGCTCCCGGATAGCGCAGCAGGCATATCACTTTTTGGTTTTTATCCTTCGTATCTGGTTGAACTGTTGCGGGCGTATCGGAATCGTTCCAAAATGCTGAAACAAGCAATAATGTGCCATCTTGACTTACTTGCCACCAGCGACAGATCCCCTCGTAAGTTCCTATGACATACTTGCAATCTGAGGTGAGGCACGCGTCATGAGCATCGAGATCACTCCAATCTTTCTTGGTAGTCCAAGACTGCTTCGTCGCGATATTAATCAATGTGATGGATCGATCTGACCAACTGTCGTAGTGAATTACGGTTAGAAATTTGCCGCAACTGCTGAATCGAATTTTTCGAATATTCTTTCCTGGTTTTTTGATTGTTTGGATTGGTGCAGACACTTCTGCCTGCTGCAAATTCATGTCTTTTGAATTATCAAGAGCATAGATTAGCTGGTTGGTTTGTGGATGGTAATCGTAAGCGTCCAATGACATTTTTGAATCGTCTTCATGCTCTTTGGTGATAGCTGAAATCACCCCTGAGTCTCCGTCCATTAGGCCAACAGCATGAGGGGTAAAGATGAGGATTTTAGAGGGGTCAGAATGAAGTAGCGCATTTGATACATCTTTGGCGATATGTGGTCCATGCAGTCGTTCTCCTGACTTCCGCTCCCACACATGGACGCTATCCTTCACATCGATTGTGAGGATTCTCGATGCATTCGAGGAATCTGTGTGCCAAACTCGTGATCCGTGCGGGAAGATCTTGCCCGTGAGAGACCCTGTTGTCCGATCTACAGCCTGTGCATTACCCTTTTGATCGGCAGCCATGGCAAATTCTGGATGTGAAGTTGGGTTCACAATCCTCCAGCTAGGATCTATTTTTGTGAGGGATTTCTCTGACTCGATTTCAGGTAGCTTCCACGCCATGATCCCGCCGGCTCCTGTGCATTCGACAGTGAGAAATAAGGGTAATGCGGGATGGAAGTGGATTTGTGACAAATACTTATGTGAGTAGGAAGTGCCGCACGCAGTGCCTGTAGCGCGCGAATACAAATTCGCAGTCATCGTTTGACCCGTTGCGATCCATTTATGTTCGCGATCATGGGAGACAAAATTGACACTTTGATTGTGCTGAAAAAAGTAGATTGGCTCACCATTTTCACCGCGCTCGAAGGCTCCAATGTAGTTGCCGTCAACACCTGTGGTGAGGTAACTGAATTTGGGGTCATAACTGCCTGCGCTGAATTCGTCATCCTCATAAATTGTACTGACCAGCTTTCCCGTAACTGTGCTAACCATGGCGAGGTGGTTTTGTGAGAGAATCGCAATTTCTGGCTGGCTCGGGTGAAAGCACAACGTTGCAATCGCCGCTGGGTGCTCGTAACTGACGACTACCGGTTGCAAATTTACCAAATCCCATATTTGCACTTTTTGAGTTTTGTTTTCGTCACAGAAAGCCAGCGTTTTGCCATCGTGTGATGTGGTGATTTTCCCGGATTCTCGGACTCCTGTATCGATGCTTTTGATGTGTGTGGCTTTATCGATGTCCCATTTGCAGATCATTCCATTCTTGTGAAAAGAAATAAGCTCATTCGTCTCTTTTGAAAAGGTTAGCCACGTGGCATGAGGATGTTCATTTTTGAGAGTTGTCATCCTTTCCCCGGTGAGTGCGTTATGAATCATAATCGCGCCGTCACTCGTTGCGTAGCAATACCGGCTCTCACTGTCATCGAAACTCTGCGCTGTCATCATAGAGTCACTTTTCACGATGCGGGTGATCAAACTCCCGTCGGCAGTTCGGCGAATGCATATATCTTGGCTGATGAAAGATGAGACCGTTGCCATGATTTTTTTGCTCGGCGAGATCAAGCAGGGAAAACCTTGGGAGTGGCGCACATAATATTGCAGGCTAGATAGGTTCGTAGAAAGCAGGTTGCCAAGCATAACTTCATAATTCGGATTTCGATGGAGTGCTTGTGCCTGCAGCAGATAGAGTGCGGACTTATGGTGCTCACGTTTAGCATTTGTCATCGCTTGAGTAGCGAAGTAGTGCGCAAGAGCCGTGTCGGCCTGTTTTTTTATTTGAGCGTTTTTCGCGAGCAATGCATGAATTTTGAAGGGGTCGTCCTCTTTACCGGGATGAGAGATTTTTTTGATCGATGGTTCGCTCTCGGCATGCATGGGATTTATCAAGAGTAGAAAAAACAAAAAATAGAAAGGAAGTGTGCAAAAGCGTAAAAACATAAGGTGCTGTTATGAGATTTGGTGGCGAAAAACAAGTAATGATTCCATTCCTCAACCAAGCGTTCCATTTTGGGCGTAAGTTTGTTTCATCTCTGGGGTCAGATGCGAATGGCACGGCATTAAGGGGATTTTCGTTGATTTTCTTAGACGAAAAGCCGGATGAGGTACGATTTGAGTGTGTGAAAAAACAACCTTACCTCACCGGCTTTCCGCGCACTGTTTTTGCCACCGCCAAACGACGTTTGCAAGCACGCATTCGCACACAACGCGCGGAAATCCAGTCGCAATCCCTCAGCGGTTACTCCGTGCTTTTTGATTCCATCTTGCCTGCCGATTTCATGCAAACCATCGATCGCACGAGACGCCAGCGCAGCTTCGGCCACTTACCCACATTCTGGGCTTGGCTCAGCTAAATTCTTCATGCCAATCGCTCCTGTCAACATGCCCTGAGCATGATTCAAAGCTGGTATGCCAGCCATCAATTGCCTGTTCCCGCCTGCGACACTTCCAGTTATTGCAAAGCTCGCCAGCGCATCGACCAAGGCTTTTTGGAGGTCATCCATGAACGCATCACCGGCCATCTGACTCATCAATCCATCAACGCTCAACAATGGAACGGCTTCGATCTTTATGCGCTGGACGCGAGCAGCGTTCACTTACTCGACACTCCTGAAAATCAATCTGTTTTCCCCCAACCATCAAGCCAGTCTCCCGGTTGCGGAACACCCGTCATGGGGATTTGCGGCCTAGTCAATCTTAGCCATGGCGGTTGGCAGGCATGCGTCACGGCACCGTATACGCATCGTGAAAGCCGATCCGCCAAGCCGCTATTCAACCACCTCAAAAACAACGATCTGTTACTGGGTGACCGTGCATTTTGCACCTACGAAATGATCGCTCTTGCTCGACGGCAATGTGCTCATGTCCTGATGCGACTCAACGGCAAAAGAGAACAACATCTCGATTGGCGAGAAGGTCGGAAACTCAATTCCTATGAACGCATCGTAACGTGGAAACGTCCCTTTCGCTCGGCTTTGCCTCACCTCAGCCAGAAAGAATGGGAGCAATTGCCGGACCACATGGAAGTGCGCCTTGTTAAATTGAGCTTTGAAAACCGCTACGGCCAGAAAGACGACCTTGTCGTTGTTACAACCTTGTTGGATCACGAAAGATACGACGGCATCGAACTGGCAGATCTCTATGCACGGCGTTGGGACATCGAGGTGAAATTGCGGGATCTCAAAACCACGCTGCAGATGGAAACATTTGCTGTCAAAAGCCCTGAAATGGCGGTGAAGACACTGTGGATGAGCTTGATCGCTTACAATCTGATCCGTTCCTTGATGCTACGTGCCAGCAAAGAATGCGAGGAAACCATGCCATGGGAATTGAGCTTCAGCGCCGCAATCAACATCGTTACCGCGCATCAACATTCTTTTATCCACTTTGCAGGGAAACCGCGCGCGAAGCAGTGGGCCAAGCAATCTGTCCTGCTTTTGATCCTACAGAGTAGACTGCTCATCAGGCCCTACCGCTGTGAACCAAGAGCCGTAAAAAAACGACCGAAAGCCTATCCTCTTCTCACCAAATATCGCAGTATTTTTCAACCGATCCCACATCAGAAACGCTATTCAAAAAATGCTTAATGCCGTGCCATTCAGGACCGACCCCATTTACGACCCCATTTACGCCTCCGGACTGACCATGCGCGCGGATGAGTCCGGCGAAGGTGAAGATTAGGCCTGTGGCAGCGGATTGTTTCACGAAGGTGCGGCGGGAGGAGTCTTTTATGGCGTTGCGTTAGGTGGTTTTTTCTGAAATGATGTTAGCTACGTTATTTGGATTGACACACGAGGGGCGTGGCGTCAAATCAACATTCGATCTTGGCAAAAAAATTATGAGCTGGACAGATATTTTCCCGGTATTGGACGAGGCGATGCTTGAAACCTATCAGGTCGGCGTGAGTGAAGCGGAGCGTGCTGAGTTTGAAGACTGGTTTGGTGTGGCGGAGGTTGGAGGTCAGGCATGCCGCCTGACTCGACCAACGGGCTGCCAGCCTCTTCTGGATCGCGAAGAATTCGTTACTACACGCAATGTGCCTATTAGCCAACACAAGCGAGACGCTTATCCTCCGCACATCGTCAGTGCCACCTTGTTCTGGAAGCACGTCAACATCGCTGATCCTGAGCTTCCTGCACCAACGCGTGAGATGCTGGTGGATGCGAAACGCATGGGACTGGTCAAACGCTTCGCCCCCTGGTCCAGCTATATCGAGCCCTTGTTGGTTCATAGCCGCGCAGCGATGGAGAAACATCCGCATGTCACCTTCCGTCTCTATCTGGCTGCTGATCTGGATTTCCTCATACCCGAGCTCACCGAACTCGGCTGGGAAATTTTTCTGATGAAAAGTCCCAGCATCCGATATTCCCCCGGCGGCTTCTGGCGCTTCCTCGCGCTGGAGGATGATGCTCTGGTCACCGTAATCGACACCGATCGCATGGGAGAAGTATCGCAAGAAATCGCCCGCACCGAGGGCATGCACCAGATGGGACTGGGACTGTGGCGGGTGCCAGGCTATTACAATTCCGACCTCACCCACCAAGTGCGCTACCGGCCTATCCTTGGTGGCCATTTCGGCGCGCGCGGTGGCGGCATTCCCGTGCGTGAATTGATCGAGTGTTTCGTTTGGCACTGGCGACACAAGACTCTACCCAATACCGCGCACATTCCCGGACTGGGAGAGCGCCCCATCCAATTCAGTGAGTGGCCGAACTACGGCTTCGATGAATGGTTCCAACTCGCGGCGCTCTATCCTCGCCTCGTCGAGCGCGGCACACTCACCTTCATCCCCAGCGATGCACGCTCGCTGCTTCTTCCGATCGATATCGAATACTGCATGTGGGCCAATTCGCGCAGTGAGGCGATGTATTTTTAGCAACACACAAGATTTCAGAAAATAAGAGTTCAGAATCATGATTGGCGACTCTCCGCATCCATTTCTTTTCATCCATATCCCAAAGACGGCAGGCACCAGCATGGAGCATGCGTTGATTCCGCTGGCCTGTTGTGGCAAGTCATTACGGGCACTGAGTGAGGAGGAGTTGACACTTCACGCACTGCCGGGTGGCAAACGCATGCCAACTGCAGGCACCTATCGAGTGAGAGGTGGCGTGGTGCAGCATGAGTGTGTGGAGTATTTTCAAGATCGGGGAGAACTGGAGGGCAGAGAGATATTCACGGTGGTGAGGAATCCTTATGACCGCGCGCTATCGGAGATTTTTTACTTGATGCGCCTGTTTCCTGCGGCGGAGAGCATTTTCCGGGGACCCACCTGGGCAGCTGACTTGAAAGCTTACGCCGCCTATGAAGGATACCTGGCGCATGATCTGAAGGCGTGCCAAGTCGATTGGCTGATGGATCGCAATGGCGCGATGCGCTGTGACCGGATCCTGCGCTTTGAGTCCCTCGCCATGGACTGGCACAAACTTTGTGGCGACTGGGGTATCGGGGATGTTTCGCTGCCCCACAGCAATGCCGCAGGCAGAAACATCCCGTGGTGGGAGTATTACGATGAGGAGGCCGCGCACGCCATAGCCCGGAAATATGCGAGGGATTTTGAACTTCTCGGCTACGATACAGCGCTGCCCGTTACGGATGATGCCACGAAACGGCAACGGACATTATGGCTGGGTGAAGGAAACGCGCCCGATTCTGCCATGTTCCTCACCCGGCAACAACTGCGGCATGGACGTCTGGAAATCCCCCATCGCTGCATGGGTGCGGTCCATGTCCATGGTAACCTGGAGCGACTGACCTATGAGGACACGAAGCACATACTGGGGCGATACCGGGATCTTCTTGTCGAGGGAGGTGAGATGATACTGCACACGTTAGACTTGGAATTTTTCGCCAGTCTCGTCACGAATGGTTACGAGGAGGGAAGTGTGCAAGATCAATTTGTGCGCTCTTACGTGGATGAGTTCATGCCCGTGGGCAGCTACTATTCACCGGCAGCAGTTCTTAGCCATTTGCTTTTGCATAAGGGTTTCGTGACACTCTACGACAAAAAAATTTTGGAGAACCTGCTTGCATCCATAGCGCTGACCTCCACCGAAGCGAATCGCGATCAGCCCGGTGTGTTGGAAATTCATGCGCGGACTGCCGCTTCATGAAAATGATGCCGCTGCGGATGGTAGAGAAGATGAAATAGAGTAAGCGGTCAACAGAACCCCTCTATCCATCGCCGGGGAATTTCGTATATGCTT
>ERZ1066127.96-NODE-96-length-58409-cov-49.281112_pt1 | contig 58409 bp, 52 predicted proteins | sample MGYA00382774_ERZ1066127 | MGnify/ENA primary metagenome ERZ1066127 (study PRJEB33369, sample SAMEA5778357) | biofilm metagenome | biome: Industrial cooling water; feature: Water cooling tower basin; material: Biofilm | place: United Arab Emirates | collected...
CAATTGCTGCATCTGGTACGGCTAATTTCCAATTGCAACTCGATGCGGCGGCGGCAGGTAATTCAACTGGAACGATTTCCTTTGGGAATAACGATAGTGATGAGAATCCATTTGATTTTGCGATCGCAGGCGTTGTCAATCCCGTCACCACCCCAACACCAGAAATCTCTGTATTAGAAGGCACCACCGATATCGTTGATGGTACGACCACACCGATTAACTTCGGCAGTACCACTGTCGGTACACCTGTAGTGAAAACCTTCACGGTGAACAATACAGGTACTGACGTCCTCAGCTTAAATGCGCCAACTTTACCAACAGGTTTCACCTTAGTTGGTGACTTCCCGACAACAATTGCGGCGTCTGGTACGGCTAATTTCCAATTGCAACTCGATGCTACGGCGGCGGGTTCACCAACTGGAACGATTTCATTTGGGAATAACGATAGTGATGAAAATCCGTTTGATTTTGCGATCGCAGGCGTTGTCAATCCAGTTGTTGTCCCAACACCAGAAATCGCCGTATTAGATGGCACAACCGATATCGCAGATGGTACGACGACACCGATTAACTTCGGCAGTACCACTGTCGGGACACCCGTCACTAAAACCTTCACCATCAACAATAGCGGCACTGATGCACTATCCTTAAGTGCGCCAACTTTACCAACAGGTTTTACCTTAGTTGGCGACTTCCCGACAACAATTGCTGCATCTGGTACGGCTAATTTCCAATTGCAACTCGATGCGGCGGCGGCGGGTAATTCAACTGGAACGATTTCCTTTGGGAATAACGATAGTGATGAAAATCCGTTTGATTTTGCGATCGCTGGCGTTGTCAACGCAGTTCCAAACTTAAGGCCAACCATTACTAACGTTACTTCAACAGCGCCGGATGGCAAATACACCGTTGGTCAAGTTATTCCCATTAACGTCATCTTCAGCGAGAATGTATTCGTCAATGGCACTCCCCAATTAGCTTTAGAAACTGGTGCATTGGATGCGGTTGTTAACTTCAGCAGTGGTAGCGGTACTAACACTTTGACTTTTAACTACAAAGTTGGAGTTACGGATACCACCGCTGACTTAGACTATCTTTCTCGGACTGCTTTAAACCTCAATAACGGCATCATTGAAGACGCTGATGGTAATAATGCCTTTCTCACCTTACCTACACCAGGAACAGCGGGTTCTTTGGGTGCCAATAAAGCGATCGAAATACCCGCTTTTAATATCATCGCTGGTACAAACCGCCGCGATGTTTTAACGGGGACTAATGGGAGCGATCGCATAATCGGAGAACAGGGTAACGATCGGCTGACGGGTGGAGGAGGCGCTGACGAATTCGTCTACAGTCGCATACAAGATCGGTTTGACACCATCACCGACTTTCAAGTCGGCAGCGACAAAATTGTCATGACAAACCTGTTAGCTAGTTTTGGCTACAGCGATTCAAATCCAATTGCTGACGGAATCGTTAGCTTTTCTAGCCGAGGCAATAACACAGTACTATTACTTGACCCAGATGGTGCAGATGGATCGGCACTAGCCCGCTCTTACATTACGTTCAGAAATGTGAGCGTCACCGAGCTAAATAACCCCAACAATTTTGTCTTCAGCTAAAGATCCCTAGATCTTAACTCGTTCCCAGGCTCCCGCCTGGGAACGAAACCAAGAGGCTCTGCCTCAGCTTTCTATTGTTTTTGTGATAGTTCAATGGAGAAACCAGCATGAAGATGTGGAATACAACCTTATTCAGCCAAACCAAACACCCAATTAAATATTTAATGGCATCGGCTAATCTTATGTTACAAGTTACGGGGATATTTATTGCTTTAACCGCTAATGCTTCAGCCGCGTTTATTGGTTATTACTCACCCAATAATTGGAACGAGGTTACAGATAACTCTGATGGATTTGTTATCAGTGGCGCTCCCGATTTTATTCAGATTGAAGGGGGTGCAAACCAAAGCAGCAATCCTGGCAGCACAGATTTTACCATCCGAGTAGAGGCATCTGGAGCTTGGAGTTTTGATTGGGAATACGAGTCATTTGATAACTTTGGCGATCGCGACAGCGGCGGATACTTATTGAACGGCGTATACAACCAATTAGCTCAAAATAACAGTTCCACCCTTTCTGGTTTCATAAGTATTCCTGTCAATCAAAACGACTTAATAGGCTATCGGGTTTTTACCCTTGATAATGACTCTGACTCCGGACGATTAACCATCAGCAACTTCAACGCACCAACCACAAACGCTGCGGTTCCTTTTAATTTTTCTCCTACTTTAGGACTATCTTTGATCGCTGTTTGGTATGGGATTGGTCAAGTAAGAAAATATTGGCGCTCCTCCAAACCAGAGGCACTGGCATCCCAAAAACCTTATTCCAGTTCTTTATTCAACAATAAATCTAAACTTTAGCAATAAGCAAACGGCTTTCTTTCTTTTTTCTCCCAACCTAAACCAGTTTGGCAAGCAAACTCCTTGCAGCGTTTAGGTTGGATTTTTTTATCAGCAGAGCCGCGCTTTTAAAATCTATCCTAGAAGTGGGTAACGCGGTCTTGTTAACTGCACGTATAACAATTGGTATAAAGGAGAGCGTTTAACTAAATGTGAATAGCCGAGTCCGTCAATCCTAACATTCAGGAGCATTATTTCATCAGCCAAAATAGCGCTAGATTTATTTGGCAGCAGTCCATACTCCTTGCTGAGTAACACAACAGGTAATTTTTGTTTCTGGGAACTTAACCACTAATAGCTACAGTCGGAGTAAGCGATCGCTCAAAGCTGACTGAAAGCCACACACCTGCTTGATGAGCTAATAGAAAAGCTCCCTAACCGCATCCACAACAATCTCGTCGGGCTTAAAGAGAATATCCTCTAGATGGTATTTCCCTACGAGGCTATATCCTAACCCCGACTTCAAAAAGTACAAAATGAAAAAAATCAGCACCAAGTCCTCACGCCTCATAAAATTATCTCCTATTTATTTCCCTCGATTTTTAAAGAATCTATGAAGATTATTCTTCACAGATTCATCCTGAGTTGCGAAGCCTTCTCAGTGAAAAAGCGACCTACGTAAGTATAACCATATTTTTATTATTTTGTTAATATAATTTCAATATTTTCTTATGGGAAATTATTTAGCCATTGAAAAAGTTTATACGCAGGTTACTTCGTAACGCTAAGTTCTTCTCGCTTTTTATCTAATTTTTCTGATAGTTATAGCCGATTACATGTGAGTGAGATACAGCACAAGTAAGATCGGCAAGCAAGATAAGCAAGATAAGCAAGATAAGCAAGATAAGCAAGCTCGGCAAGAAAATACTTAATTACCATTAACAACAGCGTCATTTTTTTAATATAAAAAAAAGTGATTACTTAGATAATTTTTTGTTCATTATGCTACATTTCCTGAAAGAATAAATTTGATAAAATTATGTAAATATAATTTTTAGATTTTTAAAGGTTGACAATATACATAAACCTTTATTTTGACTGCGGTCTTGTGCTAGCTGTAGTGGAAACTGAGAGGGAGAGGGAAAAACTACGATCTCTGCTGTTGGTGGCGCTCTTCGCTGTCGGTTAGCCCTGGTGCGATCGCGTCAACTTTCCAGAAAATTCAGATAAACAAATACCCGGAATCTGAGAAAATCAAGATCGATTGAAAATGATCGCCGATGGGATAGGCTTCGCTCTATGAGGAAATTAATTACAGGGTTACGGGAATTTAAAGCCAGTTATTTTTCGACCCACCAGGAATTGTTTGAGCAACTCTCCCACGGTCAGAAGCCCAGAGTGCTTTTTATCACCTGCTCCGACTCGCGCATCGACCCTAACTTGATTACCCAGACAGAAGTGGGTGAATTGTTTGTTATCCGTAATGCGGGTAATATTATACCGCCCTACGGAGCAGCCAACGGGGGTGAAGGGGCATCGTTGGAATACGCCATACACGCCTTGGACATTCAGCAGATCGTTGTTTGCGGTCATTCTCACTGCGGAGCAATGAAAGGATTGCTGAAACTGGAAAAACTCAGAGAAGAAATGCCCTTGGTATACGAGTGGCTGAAACACGCCGAAGCAACGCGCAGACTGGTAAAAGAAAACTACAGCGCGTATCAGGGTGAGGAACTGTTGGAAATAGCGATCGCCGAAAATGTACTGACTCAAATCGAGAACCTGAAAACTTACCCAGTTGTCCACTCTAGATTGTATCAAGGAAAACTGAAAATATACGGATGGGTTTATCATATAGAAACGGGTGAAGTTTTGGCATACGACGTCAATACCCACACCTACGCACCTCCGCAAAGTCAGCTCAGCGATGCGGAAGAGGACGCAATGGATAAAAAATATACCAGTACGAGTGCGCCTCCAGTTGCTTGCGATCTACCCCACCGTCACCATACAGATGCTAATGCGGGAAATGGTTCCCAGGAAAAAATCCCGGCAGTATCTTGGCTATCGCCGGAACAAGCAAACCGAATCTATCGGGGTGCAGCCCAAACCAAGTAGGTTTACTCACATCTTGCACCAAGCCGATAAACAGCCTCCAAATAAATTTGGGGCTGAAAGCTTAAGTAAGCTAAAGCTAACTAAAATCAACGTTTTAACCCGTTTCAACGGGTTTTAGCTAAAAGCTGCGAAATTTATTTCTGGGCTAGGTGCAAGATGTGAGTTTACTCACATCTTGCACCTTGAGGCGGAGCCTCAGTCTTCTCGTTCAGTGTTCTCGTTCCCAGGTTCAACCTGGGAACGAGATCCGGGAGGTTCTACCTCCCGTGGTGCAAGATGTGAGTTTACTAATATTTTCCAGCAAAGTCAGATCCACCATTTCGTCGGGGTCGGATTTGGACTTAGTTGCAGTTGTAGTTGCTTCACTTTCTCAGGTTATCGTTCAGTGAAGGCCAGTTGCGATCGCCCCTAGAAATATTGTCAGGGATATCTCGCTCCCAGCTTCGCTGAACGCCTCGGTTATAGTTCAAATAAAGCTTTCCATCCACAATTTTCCAAGCATCTGGGTCAGTAGCAGCCGTATAACCCCGACTCACAGCCCAAGCACAAAAACCGCCGTACTGAGGTGCGTATTTCTGCGGATTTTTGCTAAACAAATCGCGATTTTCGGCACTAGAAAAATACCAAGTTGCATTCATCCACTTGTAAGCGAATTGGCTGTTACCGTTAACTGGCTTTCCTTCCTGGAAATAAGCCACCGGATCTGCACCTCTAATTGCCACCCCATTATCTGTATAAAAGCTAACCGTAGGCGATTTAACTTCACTGACCTTAGCAGCCGTTTTTGCTTGAGGTTTACTAGCAGCAGGCGTACTCGTGGACTTAGTCGCAGGAGCTTCAACGCTGACTACTTCAGTCTTAGGTTGACTCGAACAACCGATTGCAAGTCCCATCAACAGCAAAACAGAAGCAATTGTGACCCGTTTATCTTTCATCACCGCCTCCTCGAGTTGCAGCACTGCCATATAGTTGATTTACTTTAATATAAAAGCGAGTAGGTTGGGTAGACAAGCACGTTACCCAACCTACAACAATTAAAATTTAAGCAAAAAAAGCCGCTAATGGCTAATCGCTAATGAAACTATCTTACTGTTGTGAGTTTCACATCTATCAATTAGCAATTAGCTATTAGCAATTAGCCATTAGCTATTAGCCACATCTAGCAACTTTCCCGATCAACTAACCTTGGCGTTCTTTCCAGATCATCTGGGCAACTTCGGGCGGAAACTCTTCCAATTCAGCCGTTCCCGATGCCGCACTAATAGGGGAATTAAAAGTATAGTTGGGGTCGCATTCTCCCGTGTCGTAAACTTGAATCACCCATTTATCGGGCAATCCTTCTACGCCAATTTCGACAACGTACCAACTATCTTTAATCCAACGACAGTTAAGAACTGAGAACCACTCTCGGTCTGCTTCCGCAATTTCCCATTCTGCCATCAGGAAATCGAAGGCTAGTTCTTGCGCCTCAGTTGATTCCATAAGTTGTCGCTTACGCCGAGGTCGTTGACAATTCGGGATATAATCCCAATTGCTTAGCTAATTCGCGGGCGACGTGGAGTAAAAATTTAGCTCCATCCTGGTTATCTTGGTGTGCCATATACGTTGCCAGTTGTACCATTGTTTCTACTAAACCAGCATCGATTAAATCTAAGTGAGCATCTAAAACTTCTGGTTCCTGACCGCTAGGACACTTGAATAATTCATCGATCAGGTTCATGTAAAGCTCTTGCCGCGTTTCTGTCATACTTTAGCTCCCTAAAACCTTTAAAGGGTTTCCAATTAGTCAGCCGAAAAAACGTTATTGTGACATCAAACTATAGTTCAATCGAAAAAAACGTATAAGTTGTTACCATAATTTTCTCTAAAGTTTGTGGGGAGGTTGCACTGTCTAACTGAGAGCTTCTTTATAAATAAATTGTTAAAATTATATTTGAATAAGTGAATTAAACCCAAATCATCTTTTGTGTAAAAAGTTAATTTTTTTTATGATGTCTTAATAATTACCTAATTTTATAGCAGCAGTGACGCTATCTTTAAGATTGCTTTTAAACCAATTCAAATAAATCCGTATTACCGATAGATTTAGCCTCAGAGAAATTATGAAGGATAGCCTTTTTGTAACCTGCCCAAGCGCTGCTAAAATCTCTTCTTCAACCTCGCGTTTATCCTTGGTAGCGAAGTCTCATTACCCCGTACAAAGCTAAAAATCCCCCGCTTTTGCTTATTTTAGCGGCGGATTATCTTAATAGATTTAAAATTTAAGAGTTGAGATTGCAGAGTGAAATAAATCTGCAATCTCAACTCTTAAATCTAAAATTCCTAATCTAGAAAACCCATCAACGTGTTGCTGTCGTCGATTTCGTTGGATGCAATCGGGCGCAGTCCAGCGGACATAATCATTTGGGAAAATTGCAGGGTACTTAACGCTACTGGACGCATTCCCATCAAGGCGATGCTATCGGACATTTTGATCTCGCTGGCGGCGATGGGACGAATTCCAGCAATATTTACCGTTTCGGTAACGCGCAGATTGCTGGCGCCAATCGGGCGCATTCCGGATACATTGACTGTACTTGCGATCGCTAACTCGGAAGACATAATCGGACGAATCCCCGATGCATTGAGAGTTTCCGCTACTACCAGGTTGCTTGAATCAACAGGGCGATTAGCAAATACCAGACTCGACTTATCGTACCGCACTACCTTGGCGGAATCTGCGGGCGCTTCTTCCTTGACTTTTTCGACGCTTTCTGATTTAACTTGGGCGTTTTCTTGGCTTTCAGCGTTGTTTTCGCTATTTTCGGCGCTGGTTGTACTATTTTTCTTAGTTTTGCTGGTGCTAGCTGCCATGATTTTGACTCCTGTAGACTCTTAAGTAACCTTTATGCCGGAAAACCCAGATGCTTAAACGTATAGACTCAGTTTACCTTTAAATAACCTGATATAGGTATAAATATCTTAACGAACTCAACATAAAAAAGATATATTGTTACAATAATTAAACATGATTGAGCGATCGCATCACCGCCCGGAGCGGGGATGAAACCCGCACAGGCAAAGTGAAAGTGGGTTAGGTAGGATCGTTTACAGTGCAAGCAACGCGGGATTGACAGACTCAAGCGACACCAGGGGTACAAAAAAGCGATACGTGCTAGCGCACAGGCTACGCGCGCTCTTGGTCGAGGTTGTCTAGCATAGTGAATAGCCGCAGATTTTCATCATATTCATTTCCGATGAAACAAGTCAAAATTATTGTTGAAAAGCATTCCGATGGTTATGTAGCTTATCCTCTCGGCATCCAAGGTGCTGTAGTCGGTCAAGGTAACACTTACGAGGAAGCTTTAGCGGATGTCAAGTCAGCGATTCGCTGTTATATTGAGATATTTGGATCGCAAATGTTAGAAGAAGATTCCCCAGTAATTGAAGTTTTTGTGGCAGAAACAGTGACACCATTGGTAATGCCTAACCAATCGCAAATTAAATCGGGAACATTGAGAGCAATCTGAACTCAGGTAGGCATCTCTCGCGAGGAAATTTTAAGCACATACGAGCAAACTTAAAAGAAGCTGTTACAGATTTATATGATGCAATTTGACCTGCAAGCGCCCTTTCAACCAACAGGCGATCAACCGCAAGCGATCGCATCCCTCACCAGCAGCATCCAAGCAAACAATCGCTTCCAAACTCTGCTGGGTGCGACGGGGACGGGAAAAACATACACCATCGCCAAAGTAATCGAGCAAGTAGGGAAACCTACCCTCGTCCTCGCCCACAATAAAACCTTAGCCGCCCAATTGTGTAATGAATTGCGGCAATTCTTCCCAGAAAATGCGGTTGAATACTTTATCAGCTACTACGATTACTATCAACCGGAAGCGTATATTCCCGTCACCGATACTTATATCGAGAAAACCGCTGCAATTAACGACGAAATCGATATGTTGCGGCATTCGGCGACGCGATCGCTGTTTGAACGCAAGGATGTAATCGTAGTTGCTTCGATTAGCTGTATCTACGGTTTAGGTATTGCCTCAGAATATCTCAACGCTGCGATTCCCCTGCAAGTTGGGAAAGAAGTTAACCAACGACAAATCTTGCGAGATTTAGCATCGGTTCAGTACAGTCGCAACGATACAGAATTAAGTCGGGGACGCTTCCGAGTTCGCGGCGATGTATTAGAAATTGGTCCCGCTTACGAAGACAGAATTATTCGCGTCGAATTCTTTGGCGATGAAATCGACGCGATTCGTTATGTTGACCCCGTAACCGGAGAAATTATCCAAAGTGTCGAGGCATTAAATATCTATCCCGCCCGTCACTTTGTCACCCCAGAAGACCAATTAGAAGCAGCAGTAGAAGCGATTGGACAAGAATTAAAAGACCGATTGCAAGAATTAGAAAAAGCTGGCAAATTATTAGAAGCCCAGCGACTCGATCAGCGCACTCGCTACGATTTAGAAATGCTGCGGGAAGTCGGATATTGCAACGGCGTGGAAAATTATTCTCGCCACCTGGCAGGACGAATGCCGGGGGAACCGCCAGAATGTTTAATCGATTATTTTCCTAAAGATTGGTTGCTAGCGATCGATGAATCCCACGTCACAGTGCCGCAAATCCGCGGCATGTATAACGGCGATCGCTCGCGCAAACAAGTCTTAATCGAACATGGATTTCGCCTCCCCAGTGCCGCAGATAATCGACCTTTAAAAGCAGAGGAGTTCTGGGAAAAAGTAAATCAGTGTATCTTTGTTTCTGCAACGCCGGGAAACTGGGAAATCGAAGTGTCAGAAGGTCGAGTGATAGAACAAGTAATTCGCCCGACAGGGGTGATTGACCCAGAAATTTTTGTGCGTCCGACAGAGGGACAAGTTGACGATTTGTTAGGGGAAATTAAAGACCGAGTTGCACTTCAAGAACGAGTGTTAGTGACGACGTTAACCAAACGGATGGCGGAGGATTTAACCGAATATCTGCAAGAGCGAGGGATCAGAGTCCGCTATCTGCATTCGGAGATTGGTTCAATCGAAAGAATCGAAATTTTGCAAGAATTACGCGAAGGAAATTTCGACGTTTTGATTGGAGTAAACTTGCTGCGGGAAGGATTAGACTTGCCCGAAGTTTCATTAGTGGCGATTTTGGATGCAGATAAAGAAGGGTTTTTGCGGGCAGAGCGATCGCTCATCCAAACCATCGGGCGGGCGGCGCGTCACGTGCGGGGTCAAGCTATCTTATACGCCGATAATTTAACCGATAGCATGATTAAAGCCATTGACGAAACCGACCGACGCCGAGGCATTCAAATGGCATACAATCGAATGCATGGAATTACACCGCAACCGATTGTGAAAAAATCGAGTAATTCGATTTTGGCATTTCTGGATTTATCCAGGCGATTGAATTCTCAACAGCTAGAAATCGCTTACGAAAAGTCAGATGAATTGTCGTTAGAAGAGATTCCAGAGTTAATTGGGCAACTGGAAGCGCAGATGAAAGAAGCGGCGAAGAAACTGGAGTTTGAAGAAGCGGCGAAATTGCGCGATCGCATCAAGCACCTGCGCGATAAACTGTTGGGTCATTAGTAGTAATAGCAGCTCTGTTGAATTGCTTGTAGTAAAAAAACCTCACAGAGTCGTTGCTTAGGGGCACGGCATTATAGATATGTCCCACAAACAGATAATGTCGCTCATGCCGTGCCGCGGCTAATGATTGCGAACACGATATAATATCATCTCCGGTAGCAACGGTTGTGTAACTGCTAATAGCTAATCGCTAATGGCGGCAATTATCCATACTCTACCGATACTAACGGACATGATATAACCTAAAAAATAAAAACCCCTTCGCAAGAAGGGGCAACACAAGGCGCATCTAGATTTAAAATAAACTTCAATACACCTCGTGCGGTTCACACAACCGGGTGAAATTAGAGGAATTATTGCTCGTTCACCCGATAGCGCACCCTGAATTGGTCATCCGACTCGTTACTGGGAAAGCGCAAGGGATCGTTACTGTTTCGATCTAAACTGCCACCGCTAAATTCTAAATTGCCCAAAGGTGAGCCTGGTTGATTCGGTGCAGTCAAGACATTATTATTATTTCCGCTTTGGAAATTCAGAGAAGATCCAGTAAAAAACGAAGAGAAATCTTTGTCTGCATTGCGGTTTTCCAGTCCGCGCAGCGAGTCACCCGATAGGGTAACCCCGGTTTCTGCTTGAGACTGTGCTACAGGAAGCGCGTAAACTGCTGATGCCAATCCCGTAACTAACACTGTGATGCCGAAGGCTGTGATAATTCCAAATCTGTGCATGATAGCCTCTCTCCCCTGAAACTACTACCTAGTGTTCTCAACCGGGCAAGCGCAACTTCAATGTTCAGGCTTCTACTATTTTAGGTTTCAAGCTCAGCAAGTGGCGAGTTTTTGCGTCTGAGTCAGATTATCCCACCCCATGCTGTTTAAACCAAGCTTGTAGGCGCTTCCAAGCATCTTCAGCTTGCTGTTGGCGATAAGTCGGGCGATAGTCGGCAAAAAAACCGTGGGGCGTATCGGGATAAAGGATGATTTCCGAACCGCTGCGCCCCCGTTTGAGTGCCTGCTGCATTCGCTCTACAGTATTGTTAGGAATTAACTCATCACTACCGCCGTAGAGTCCAAGGACGGGTGCTTTTAACACAGGTGCAATGTCGATTGGATGTTTGGGAGTTAAGGAAGAAGATTCTCCTACCAAACGTCCATACCAGGTCAATCCTTCGGTATCTGTGGTAATAACTTGGGCGGAAATAGGTCGCACAGCTAAGGCAAACCCTGCCGCCAGCGTCGAAACAAGGATAAATTTGCGACGACTTAACTCTTTCAAGGCGAAAAGTGAATCGCCATCAATAACTATAGGTTTCTTTATAACTTACTCAAGTTGCGGAACTATAAGTAAGTTTAGTAAAGAATCTGGAGATTTAATCTAGCTCCAACCGACGATTCTAACTTCTTTAGTCAACTCGGTTATCAGAAATTTCACGGTAGCTTTATCGAATCTTTATCGTTCTCCCGTAGGCTTACGGTGGGCAAAGTTAAGCAGATACACGATAAATAGATTAGGTAGCTTGCGCTGGCAGCGAAGCTATAGCAAAGCGCGAATCGCGCCATCCCATGCACTCACGCTAACCTTTACTCCCTTCAGCAATGACTAACACCCCAGTAAAAGTTCCGTTTGTAGACCTAACATTTCAACACGAACCGATTCAACCCCTGCTAGACGAAGCGATAATGAACGTAGTCCGGCGGGGAGATTTTGTATGTGGACGGGCTTTAGTTGAATTTGAGTCAGCCTTTGCTGCTGCTTGTGGCGGATCTAGCGGCATTGGGGTGGCTTGCGGAACCGATGCGATCGCGCTAGGCTTACAAGCCTGCGGCATCCGTCCTGGGGATGAAGTTATTTTACCGGCAAACACCTTCGTTGCCACGCTGATCGGCGTCATTCGCAGCGGTGCTACGCCGATTTTAGTCGATTGCGAATTGGAAACCGCTTTAATTGACCTGGATGCCGCAGAAAAAGCAATTACACCCAAAACGAAAGCGATCGTCCCGGTACACCTCTACGGGCAAATGGTATCGCCCTCCAAGCTGCTAGAATTAGCCCAAAAATACAATTTAATTATCTTTGAAGACGCCGCCCAAGCCCACCTCGCCCAGCGAGAAGGCTATCGCCCTGGTTCAGTTGGTACGGCGGCAGCATTTAGCTTTTATCCCAGTAAAAATTTAGGCGCATTTGGCGATGGCGGCATGGTTGTCACCGCTGATGAAACCGTCGCCAAAAAAGTTAGAACCCTCCGCAACTACGGCGCCCCGAAAAAATATCTCCACACCGAATACGGCACCAACAGTCGCCTGGATACTATACAAGCCGCAGTCCTGAATGTAAAATTGCCCCATTTGGAAGGGTGGAACCACCAGCGCAACCAAGCTGCCCAACAATACGACACCTTATTAACACCCCTCAAACAACACGGCATCGTCCCGATTCAAAACCAAAGTGGCAGCGGACACGTGTATCATTTATACGTAATCCGCATTCTGGAAACCTGCCCACTTGACCGCGATACAATCGGGGCAGAATTAGATGGGATGGGCATCCAAACCGGCATCCACTACCCACTGCCCTGCCATCTCCAGCCCGCGTTTGAGCATTTAGGCTACAAACAAGGCGATTTTCCCCACGCAGAAACCCTGTCTCAGCAAATTGTATCCTTGCCGATGTTTCCGGGTTTAAGCGAAATTCAAGTGCATCGAGTAGTCGAAGCCCTTTCCCAAGTTCTCGTATCCGCACCAACAGCTGCCATATCTGCCTAAAACCATGCAAATCAGACAGCGATACCCCAATGTCATCGATCGCCATCTCTGGGATGCCGCCATCCTCGCTTTGTTGGCGATTTTATACGCCCCTCTAATTTGGCATTGGTATGACGGCTGGCTGCATAAAAATATCGGCATCATCCACGAATATTTCAGCCACGGACTGATCGGGTTACCCTTTGCCGCCTATATTGCTTGGATGGGGCGCAAACAGTGGCGGCGGTTACCAGATACGTTTAATCCCCTGGGTGCTGGTTTACTGGTACTGGGGGGAATTTTTTATCTGAGTGGGTTACCCGACTTTGCCAATCTATCTTTCCCGATCGTACTGGCAGGGCTGTGCTTGTGGCTCAAAGGTTTCCCCGGCTTGAAACTGCAAGCATTCCCGCTACTGTTGGTGTTTTTGGCAACGCCCAATCAAGCACCGTATTTGATCGAACCGCTAGCGTTACCCCTCCAGAGTTTTATCGCGCATACGGCTGGGTTTATCTTGATTCAGCTAGGCTTTCCGGTGACGGTGGAAGAGATTAACCTTTATGTCAATGGCAGGATTGTAGAGGTAGCGCCCCACTGTGCTGGGTTGAAAATGCTATTTACCAGTTTGTACGTCGGGATCATGCTGCTGTACTGGACAGATACATGGCGATCGCGCAACAAGTCAATTTTCTTTTTAACCACGGCAGTTTTGATCAGCGTCACCGCTAATATTATCCGCAATACCCTGTTGACCTTCTTTCACGGTACTGGAAACGACCATGCTTTTGAAGTATTGCACGAAGGCTGGGGTGGTGACGTTTATTCAGCTTGTATGCTGGGAACGTTGGTGTTAGTTATCAACGCCATTGATAGATTTTTCCCCGCCCATTCCGAGCAAATAAACTCTCAAGAAGTTTCTGATGAAAGCGAAGCAGGACAAGAGTATTGAAGAAGGTGCGGCTAATCGAACCGAAAAAATATGAATAATTTTTTTAATTCAAAACTTGGTAAGGACAAGTTCAAAAAAAATAACGATGGGACGCAAGCAATGCCAGTGAAACTCGGCGTTTTAAACTCAAAAATATCAAAAATTATTGTACTGGTATTCCTGGTAATACTAATGGGTTTGGGAGCGGTTCCAGGATACTTGAAGGGTAGTTGGCGTTGGCAAAAGCCCTTGCAAGTTGTCCAGCTCAAACAAGTGAGAAATCTACAACAAACTGGAATCAGTTTGCCCGGTTGGCAGACTTTGAACCAACAGCCGATTGAAATCGGGGGACACAAATGGTCGTTTCAAGCGATTCAGCGAGATCCTCAAAACCAAGCGATTTTGCTGCTGCGTCCCCAGCGCGATGATAAAGATATGCCCCAGGTAGAGTGGGTAGATCTTAGGGGGTTCCGCTGGTGGAAGGCAGAACAACCGCGTCAGTGGCAAAGAGATGGATTTAGGCGATCGCAATTTACAGTACCAGCAACTACCCCAGGCCAACAACCGCTGCAAGTCGAAGCCCAATACTTTCGCAGTTGGATACAGGATCGAAGCTTTAGCGGCACTTTTGCCGTATTGCAGTGGTATGCTTGGCCTACCGGAGGCAACCCAGAACCCAGCCGCTGGTTCTTTGCCGATCAAATTGCTCAGTGGCAAGGTCGTCGCCTGCCTTGGGTTGCAGTTAGCATCATGATTCCCATTGAACCATTAGGCGAGATCGAACCCGCTTGGCCCGCTGCCGAGTCCTTGGGACAAACCGTTCAAGCTGCCTTAATTGCCGAGGCACTCAAGCGCTAACAACAGCAGTTATCACCACCCAGGGCCAGCGCGGCTGATGGTGCTAAGATATACAGGCTGGTAGGGTTTAAGCATTGCCCGCACAGAACAAATGCACAAAGCAGCACCTGCAAAATCCCAAATTAAACCTTTCCGAGAACAGGGGAAAAGTTCAAAGCTGAAAATCTGGCGGCGTCTGACAGCAGGCTGCCTGTTTGGGCTTCACGTTGGCGCCACAATTTTACCAGCAGCGCTGTTGCTGTGGACCAAAGCCGAAAACACCTGGGCGGCTATCCCTGACGTGGAAAGTAGAAAGCTGCCAAATCCTTTGCAAGCCCAAACGCAAATCCCCATCGTTCCGTTTGAACTGCAAAATACACCTCCCCAGCGCTTTCAGCAGAATCCTCAATTTAGAATTTACCGTTTGGGGCCAGGAGATAGCATCGGTGTTGTCGTACCCCGGTTTCCAGAACTGAACGGAACTTTTGCCATTGATAATGAAGGCAACGCCCTGCTGCCCTTGGTAGGCAAATTACGCATCGCCGGTTTTACCCTCGACGAAGCCCAAGAAAGGATTCGCGCCGCGTATAATCGCTTTGTGGTCAATCCCGAGGTTACGGTAGCGCTAGCTACGGCGCGTCCGGTACAACTAAGTATCACCGGCGAAGTGGTGCGACCGGGCTTCTACGGTGCAGGCTTGGGTGGGGTGCGCCTGTCAGGCATCCTGTTAACCGCGGGCGGCACTACGCCCCAAGCTGACCTAAGAGCGGTTTTAGTGCGTCGGTTTCTGCCCGATGGCTCTTATATCGAACAAAAAGTAGATTTCTTTACACCCTTGCTGGCGGGAGATCCCCTGCCAGATGTTGTTCTCCAGGATGGCGATGCGGTAATTGTCCCCAAGCTAGAAGTTGGCAATCTAGCGACTTATGACCGCCAACTGGTGGCGCGCTCTAACCTAGCGCAGCCTACGATCTTAGTTAGAGTTTTGAGCTACCCTAACAATACGATTGGGAATCTGACCCTTCGTAATGGCAGTAATTTTCTCGATGCGGTTACAGCGATTGCCCCCAGTCTGCAAACAGCGGATATCGGGAACATTGGCTTGGTTCGGTTCGACCCAGAACGAGGTCGGGCAATTGTGCGAGAATTGAATGCTAGAAGGGCATTGTTGGGTGATGCATCTCAAAACGTTCCCTTGCGAGAAAATGATGTGATTGTCATCGGTCGCAACCTGCTGGCTAGGCTTACTTTTGCGCTTAATATCTTTACCCAACCCTTCCGCGATATTCTGGGGTTTTTGTTGTTCTTCCGTCAGTTGAGCCAGAGTGCTGAGGATCTCTTCGCTCCTGGGGCAGGTAATGGCAACAATAACTAATACTCCAAGTTGCTAGTTATATGCTTAGGATTGGTAAGAGGTAATGGGTAATGGGTAATGGGTAATGGGTAATGGGTAATGGGTAATCGCAAGCGAAGATAGGACTTACCTATGACCAAAGCGATCGCTTATAGCTACCAAATCGAGTTAATAGCTTGAATATTTTTATTGCTCCAACCTATCCCTTTGAAAGCTTAACGTTTATAACTTTTTTGCCATGACGCCACCTATTGTCAAGCGCTACTTCATCGCCTTCGACCAGCACAAATGGACAGGATTAGCTGCATGGATTTTGATTGCGGGGGCATCTGTCCTGTTTGCTGCCAAGCAAGAGACACCGCCCACTCAGTACTCAGCTTCAGGGGCAATGTTATTCGTTCAACCGCCAGTAATTTTTTCTCGGACGGGTACAGATATTCAACAGCAGGCACAAGTCCTCAGTAAAGAGGCTTTGCTAACCGAAGACGCAATCAAAGCGGTATCCAAGCGAGTGGGTGTAAAACCAGAAGAATTAATCAAAAAAATCGCCATCCAGCTACCAAAGCCCCCTGGTAGGGGAGAACCCCCTCCCCCACCGCGATTCGGAATTCTGTACGTTGATAGCAGCCAGGAGCGGGCTAAAGCTGTGGTGCAGACTTTGATGGTGACCTTGGTGGAACAGAGCCGCGCGCTCAATTCCAAGCGCTTGCGCTTACGCATCGACGAAATCAATAAACGTTTGCCCGCTGCGGAGAAAGACCTGCGTAACGCTGAAAGGAAACTCGAACAATATACCAAGCGCGAGGGCGTCTTGTTGTTGGCAGCCCGCGATGGCGGTATAGTTGCCGGGATTACCGGCAGCCAAACACAGCAACGACAAATTCAATTTCAATTGCAAGGTATTGACGCCCAAATTCGCAGCTTGCAAGACCGCCTGGGATTGACGGCAGATCAAGCTTATACTTCCTCGGCGCTGAGCGCAGACCCAATTATTGCCAATCTGCGGGCGCAAATTCATCAAGCGGAAACTCAGAAACAGCTGCTGGGCGAACAAGGCTACCGCGCCGCACATCCGCGAGTGGTTGAGTTAGACACTCAATTAAGAGCTTACAATCAATTGCTGAGGGAGCGAGCATCCGAGGTGATTGGCAACAAAGGCATCGGGCAACCTTTGGTCAGCAGCAGTAGAATTCGCCAGGATAGCAGTTTAGATCCGTCGCGGCAGCAGTTGGCACAACAGCTGGTGAGCTTAAAAACTCAGCGCGATACCCTGGCACAACAACTGATAGCCCTGGCTCGCCAAGAACAGCAACTGCGGCGAGAATATTTAACGATTCCTAACAAACAACTAGAGCAAGCGCGCCTGCAACAGACGGTGAAGCTCAAACAAGACTTTTACAGCAAAATACAGGCGGCTTTAGTTGATGCTCAAGCAGCGGAAGCCGAAACAGTTACCAGCTTGACGATTGCTGAACCCGTATCCACCGACGAGATCAAACCACCCGCCCAAAATCCCGTGCTGATTGTAGCTGCGGGCGTTGGGATCGGGTTTATCGTCGGCAACGGGTTAATCTTCCTGTTGGGAACTCTCGGCGGCATCCTGCATACGATGGAAGAAATCCGGGCAGCGCTGGTGCAACGCGATGTGGAAGTGCTGGGAATCTTGCCTTATATTTTGCTTGTCGATCCCGAAGGTGGAGAAACACCAATTGTGGTGGAGCCGAATTCGCCTTATTTGGAATTGTACGAACGGTTCCGCAGCAAGCTGCGCCTCGCCGGGGAAACCCCGCCCAAGGTGGTATTGTTTACCAGTACGACCGATAAAGAAGGTAAGAGCGTCAGTGCTTATAACTTGGCTATTGCTTCGGCGCGTGCTGGTAAGCGCACGCTGTTAATCGAAGCAGATTTGCGATCGCCTTCGATGTGCAAAGCTGTGAAAGTCGCACCCGATCCCGATGCCAATGTGGAACCCCTACGCTATTACGGCAGCTTGAACGAGTGCATCCGCCTAGTCCCAGAAGTGGAAAATCTTTACCTGGTACCTTCTCCCGGCCCGCTGCGGCAACCCGCAGCCATTCTCGAATCTAGCGAATTCCAACGCCTGCTGGAAGATGCCAAAGGTCGCTTTGATATGGTCATCCTCGATGCGCCTGCGATTAGTCTGTGCAACGATGCGCGGATGCTCGAACCGCTGACGGATGGTATGATCCTCGTTACTCGCCCCGGCTACACCGGCGGCAATTTGTTGGGTGAAATCGCTGATGAGCTGAGCGAATCGGAAGATATCACTCTATTGGGTGCGATTATCAACGGGGCAGATATTTCACTGCCTGCGCCTACTGTGGCAGAATCCTCAACGATGCTGTCTGAGGAAACAGAGACTTTGGAACCAAAGCCAGCCTCTGTATCAACCAACGGCGCTAGGAAAAAGCGATCTTAGCTTCAGCAGCTCCCGTTATTTGACACTCTCAGCTCTTGCATAGACTGAGATTCTGCTGACAGAGAAGGCTTTTGCCAAAGCCTAACTCTCGCTGCGGTCGTCAAGCACCGCCTACACAGTAAGCCTAAGTCTAAGCTTAGATTCCTGGCTACTTTACGCAAAGCCTTATTACCGCCCGTGTCGCTTTCCTCTCAGCACGCTTCGTGACTGAGTTTCCCGCTTCCCGTGTTTCTTATGATGTCCGTTGAATGACCATAATCAAAAAATCTCACAGAGTCATTGCGTAGGGACACGGCTAAAGAGATATCTCGGACAAACAGATAACGTTAATCTTGCCGTGTCCCGGCTGACGCTCGTGGGTAATCGACCGGACATGATATTATCCGCTACCACTTAACGGGAGAGAACATCACAGCCGCCCCCAGGTAGAGAATTAGCAAGTCTCGCTGCCTAGCACAAAGAGCAGTTTTTGTCAATTAAATAAATTGCTAAAACTGCTCGGATTTGGTTTGATCGGTTTGAGAAAATAATCCTAACAGGGGGCCAAGAAGGGCGCCGAAGACAAATCCGCCTGCGTGCGCCCAGTAGGCAATGCCACCGCTTTCCATGCCGATGTTAGAGCGGGCACCGAGGCTGGCGACACCGTATAATGCTTGCTGGACAAACCACCAACCGAGGAAAAAGTAGGCGGGGACATATACCAGGAAATAGCCCAACAGGGTGAGGATTCTGGCATTGGGGAACCTGAGAATGTATGCTCCTAAAACGCCAGCGATCGCGCCCGATGCGCCCAGAGAAGGAATCGCCGATCCCTGGGAAAAAAACCATTGGCTTAATCCGGCTAATACACCGCAAGCTATATAGAAAGCTAAATATTTAGCGTGACCCAACTGGTCTTCGACGTTGTTGCCAAAAATCCACAAAAACAACATATTGCCCGCCAAGTGCAAAAAGCCACCGTGGAGGAATTGGGATGTCACTAGCGTCAGCCATTCCGGCACCAGGGAATTTGCTCCCACTAGGGCACAGCTGCCAGATAGTTCGCAGGGTACGACAGCTGCCTGTTGGAAAAACAGTACCAGTTGTTGTGGAGGTAAAGTCAGTTCGTACAAAAAAACCAAGACATTAACGGCAATTAGACCGTAGGTGACATAGGGAGTAATTCTAGTTGGGTTTTCATCTCGCAGGGGAACCACAGGCATTTTTCCTTACGCTCGTCAAGCTGAAAGATAGCTGATTGCTGCGGCAGGTGTCTTCTAACTAATGTATGACTTACGCAGGTCGAGGCGAGAAACCGGGTTTGTTTGTTTGTGTATAGCAGATGGCAATCGAGTGAGGTGTACCTCATACGTCTGCAATCCGCTGTAAGCCTGTAATGCAGGACTTACTGACAACCAAAAAACCTCCGGTTGGTTAACCGGAGGTTTTCAGTATTTTGAGTTATCGCTTTTTTTCTAAACAAGCGCAACTCAAAAACTACCAGCCCTTTTCAGCTTGAGATAGCACGTAGGTGGCTACATCTTCAATTTGCTTTGCGTTTAAACGACCGCCAAAGGCTGGCATGGCATTTTTGCCTTTGGTTACCTGGTTTGTAATGGCTTCCAAAGAATTCATGTTGAATTGTTCCAGAGCCTGTTTCTTCAGGGTTTTAGCTGGCATGATGACGTTGCCGCCACCTGCGTGACAAGCGACACAGTTAGCACTGAAGATTTTAGCACCGCTGGCTGCATCGCCTGCCATTGCGGGGCGGGCAAAGGAAACAGTTAACAGCGCGATCGCGACCATTACGAAGGATAAGAGCTTTTTCAAGATTGTTCTCCTCTTCTCAACACTTACATTCAACCAGAAATAGGCTGCACTAGATTATTTTATCGCCCAGGCTCTAACCCAAAACCAGATCAAAGCCAAGGTTTCAAAACTCTTCTGTTCCCCATCCGGGTGCCTTCTGTGCCGCCGTCAGGATGAAAGCAGCTATATTCTCTACCTGCTGTTGCGACAGCCAAGTTTCAGGTACTTCTCGACACCAGTAGGTTTCAGCGCTGCTGTCGTAGTTCATGGGGTATCGCATGTATGCCACCAAATTAGTGATGTTATCCCGCGGCGGGGTAGCACCTTGGAGCGCCTTTAGCGATAGGGATATGCGCGGATTTGGTAAGGTCGATCCTCCCACGTGGCAGGTAAGGCAGTTGTTTTTGAACAATTGTTTACCAGAGGACAAGTCTTGGGGCGAAAACTCTCGCGTCTGTCCCTGGGAGTCGTATTCGAGAGCAATTGGTTGCGTCACTCGCAAATACTGGATCACGTAAGGGTCAATCTTGTCAGCTAGTGCGGGGGAACCGAATAGCATGGAACCCAGACAAATTGCCAAAATCGCCCATAGGCGGGGAACTGAAAACCATCGATGCAGCATTGGATGCTTAACCTTGTGAGATTGCTTGACATCTTCCCCATGTCTACAGTCATTAGTATGCATGGATTCTGGTGCTAAGAGTTGCGTTCACAACCTTGCCACAGTTAGATTGCGAAGATGTCGGGAAAAGCGTCGTCGTGGGGTGTGGGGGCAGCAGTCCCACCCCTACACGGTTAAAAACGCTTTAGAAATAGATTTTACCGCCTCCCCATTTGATCCCTTGCACTTTAGGCTGGATCAGAATATAACCGGCGATCGCTGCCAAGTCATCTTCACTGAGATTTCTCATCTCGGTGAAAATATCTGCACTCTTGAGACTGGGGTGGAATTCGGCAATTGAGAATTCCCCATCGTAGCTGGTCGGATCTTTGAGGTAATCCACCAAGGCGTCAACATTATCGCGGGGTGGGGTTGCTAAAGCCAGGGCTTCAGCCTCTAGACCAACGTTGGGGTTTGTCTTCGTAATCCCCCCAGGGTGACATTGAGAACAGGTATTGACAAACAGACGTTTGCCTTGCTGCACTTGTTTGATGCTTAGAACCATAGTGTCACCCGCCTCATTCTTTTTCACGGTGCGGGTGTCTTTGTCGAGTTCGACAGCAAAAGCACTACCGACCAGCATCTGAAAGGTAAAAACTACGGTAGCTAAAACAAGCAAAATGGATCTTTTAAGCATGGTTCTCCCAAAAAATCAGGCGTGAGTGAGGTTTTCTCCCGTTATCGTTTTTGGTTTAACGGGGCTTCCCAACTTGGCGGGGGTTTCCTGTTACGGGCGCGACTACAAGCTGTTGGTGCAGAACGCGATCGCCGTTTCAGGCATAGCGGGTGTGGTTTTTTGGCTGGCGCTTCCCCAGCACTCCCGGATTAGCGGAAATTTCCGGCAAGCTGGGTGCTATTTTTGACCGATTTACCATCAGGGTTGGCGATGTGCTAGGTTCTTCTAGGTAAATCTTCCTAGAGATCGGTGCAATCGGGATTTTTTTGCGCCATAATTGCGGAAATAATCGCCTTCGCATCCTCCAAAGCCAAACGGGTGTTTTGGTTTTTGTAGGCGATTCCCATGCGATCGCAAAGACTCATCACTTCTTCGACCGAAGTGTCGTTGTCTAAGGCGATTTCTGCAATCGACAGATCTGCGAAACCCATACTGGTTAAGAGCCAAAATATCGAGCCAGTTTCAGCGTCATGCGTCCTGAGTCAAGCGATCGCCACTTCAGCAGTTCTGAGTTTTGTTGGCGAACAAAAAGGTGACTTTAAATGCACAATTGAGGCAAAAAAGCAACTATTTTGATGCAACTCTCAGCGCCAATCTTGGCTACCCTACTCAGCACAGACACGATCACTATGATGCCACTGAGCGGTTCCTTTCCCAAACCGATTTCAGATTTATAGTTAGGGGTTAGGGATTAGGGGCTAGGAGTTAGGGGAAGATGGTAATCCGGCTGTAGGAAAAATATATGGGGCGGGCAATTCTGCCCACCCCACAAAGGGGAAAAAATTCAATTTCAACCACTCAATCTGAGTGGATGGGTTTGGCATATGGCTGCCATTTCACCCTAGACCACGCCGATGGGAGACGGGGCTGGGATTTTGGTAGACTCGGCTAAATGGTGCGATGTCGGCAGGGGCTGATGCAGGCTAATCAGCTGCGCCAGGGTAGCTTTGAGTTGGGTACGCGGGACGATCGCATCTACAAAGCCGTGCTGCAAGAGATACTCGGCGGTTTGGAAACCCTCTGGTAGCTTTTCTCGCAGCGTTTGCTCGATTACCCGCCGCCCTGCAAACCCGATGGTCGCTTTCGGTTCTGCCAGGATAATATCTCCTAACATGGCGAAAGAAGCGGTAACGCCCCCGGTTGTAGGATGAGTCAAAACGGGGATGTACAGCAGTCTAGCTTCCCGGTGACGCTCTAAGGCAGCGGAAATTTTTGCCATTTGCATCAACGAGAGCATTCCTTCCTGCATTCTCGCACCGCCAGAGGCGCAGACGATGACGACGGCTATCCGTTCGCGGGTGCCTCGTTCTATCAGGCGAGTCAGTTTTTCTCCTACTACCGATCCCATACTACCGCCCATAAACCGAAAGTCCATAACGCCGAGGGCGATAGGTTTTGCTTCGATTTGACCGACTCCGGTTTGGACGGCGTCGGCGAGGGCGATTTTGTCTTGAGTTTCGCGCAAGCGATCGCGGTATGATTTGCGATCGCGAAACTGTAACGGATCGGTGGGACGCAAGTTAGCGTCCATCGGCATCCAAGTATTAGCATCGATCAGCTGGTGGATGCGTTCGTCGCTATACACCCGCATGTGATGACCGCACTCGCGGCAGACCATCTGATTAGCTCTCAGGTCTTTAGTGTAGGCCATCACCCCGCAAGCTTCGCATTTCGTCCACAATCCATCGGCAATCTCGCGCTCTTGCCGATCTAAACTAATGGGACTCGATTTCCGTCGATTTGCAAACCAATCAAACAGAGACATTAAGTTTTTATAAGTCGAAAGTATTTGACTGAGTAATTTTTAATCCTAAGCCATTCCCCTGACAGATCTCGGATTGGTAGTTAGAGCTGGGTTTTATGGCTGCTCCTCCTCCACAGGACTCAGTAGCAGCAGGGCTGTCCACCGATCTTCTGGACGCACCTGCAATGCTACTATATGCCTCCGGCACGCTGCGCGAACGCACCAGCGCCCAGGTAAGAAGCCATACCCAGGTCAAGAATTCGACTGGTAATCTCGCGAGCAGCCAAGATTTGCTGCATTAATTCGGCTTCGGAGCGCTTACTCGTAGTCAAGAGCGTAATCCAAGACACAGCTAGATTTTATCAGACCTTGCTCTGCAACGGATGCTTTTTTCTTGGCTCACATCTTGCACCTTGGCTAAAAACCGGGTTTCTTGACGACAAATCTAGGCTTTCAAGCTGAGCTATTTGCAACCAACCCGATTTTTGAAGGCTTGTTGATAATGGTGCAAGATCTGAATTGACTCACATCTTGCACCACGCCCAGAAATAAATTTCTGGCTTAAAGCTAAAACCCGTTGAAACGGGTTAAAACGTTGATTTTAGTTAGCTTTAGCTAACTTAAGCTTTCAGCCCCAAATTTATTTGGAGGCTGTTTATCTCTTAGGTGCAAGATGTGAGTTAACCAACCGTGCTAAGCGTCAACCAACCTGTTGCAACAAAGCCTGCTGCCCAATTGACTGCCGTACTGGAATTTCAATGATGAACTCTGTTCCCTCGCCAGGTGCTGAAATACACCTTAATTGACCCCCGTGTTTTTCGCTCACAATCTGATGGCTAATTGACAAACCTAACCCAGTACCTTTGCCTAAAGGTTTTGTGGTAAAAAAGGTGTTGAAAAGTCTTGACTGGACTTCCTGGCTCATGCCAGATCCGTTGTCGGTAATTGTGATTGCCACCCAGTCGCAGTTGATTAATTCAGTGGTGATGCGAATGGTAGGAAGCGGGCATAAAGCGAGGGCAAGCGGGCATTGAGTCTTCAACCAACTCGAATATTCTCTGCTCATCAGGGGCATTTTTGCCTCTGGCTCATTCCAGATTTCTAGGGCATCTAGCGCATTGCTAATCAGATTCATAAACACCTGGTTCAACTGCCCTGGATAACACTCTACTAGGGGCAAGTTGCCATAATCTTTGATAACTTGAATCGCTGGCTGATCTGACTTAGATTTTAGTCGGTTATGCAAGATGAGGAGCGTGCTATCAATGCCTTCATGAATGTCTACCGGCTTCATTTCGGATTCATCTACGCGGGAGAAGTTACGCAAGCTACGCACAATATCCCTGATGCGATCGGCTCCTAACTTCATTGAACCGAGCAATCTGGGCAAATCTTCAATTAAGAATTCTAGGTCGATCGCCTCTATTTCAGCTTGAATTTCTGGGATCGGATTTGGATAGTGCTGGTTATAGAGGTGCAGCAGATTCAGCAAGTTTTGGGTATAGTCATTCGCGTGGCTAAGATTGCCATAGATAAAGTTAACCGGGTTATTAATTTCATGAGCTACACCAGCCACTAATTGACCGAGGCTAGACATTTTTTCGCTTTGCACCAACTGGGCTTGGGTTTTCTGGAGTTCTTGCAAAGCCTTCTGTAATTGCTCTGCTTGCTCTTTGGCGTACTTTTCCGAGCGCTGCAAATCCTGTTCTTTCTTTTGCCTATCTCTTTGATTTTCTTTGAGTTCTTTTACATGCTCTAAAGTTTTTTTAATGGTAATTTCTAAATCTTGAAAGTCCAAGGGCTTCATCACAAAATCAAATGCCCCCCGGTTCATTGCGGTTCTGATTTTTCTCATGTCGCCGTAGGCAGACATAATGACTGTTTTAATCGTGGGGTCGATCTCGTTGATCTTTGTCAGCAGAGATAGCCCATCTAACCCTGGCATATTGATATCGGTTAGCACCATGTCTATTGGCGCTTCTTGCAATTTTCTTAATGCTTCCATTCCATTGTTGGCATAGACAAATTCAAAATATTTACCCCTAATGTTTTTTCTGAACTTTTGGCGGATCAATCTTTCCAAATCTCTCTGATCGTCCACCACAAGGATTTTAGCTGTCATTTTATACCTCCGATGCAATGATATTAAAACTGAAACTGCCGCCGATCGATTGGATATTTAAACATTGAATTTGGGCAAATTAATAATAAACTCACTATAGATTCCGGGTTCGGTTTCCACTCTAATTGCTCCTCTATGTTTTCCGGTGATTATATCGTGACTGATTGATAAGCCTAAACCAGTTCCTTCACCAGTTGCTTTAGTTGTAAAGAAGGGATGGAAGATTTTGTCGCCGATCTCTGGCGGTATGCCAAAACCGTTATCTTTGATCCTGATTTCTACAAAATCCGGCATATTTTGACTCCGCACAACAATTCGCGGTTCAAAGCCTTGACCTAGTTTGATTTTTTTTTCATTGACTGCATAGCAAGCATTGTTAATGATATTGATTAAAACACGGCTAATATCTTGCGGCACGATTTCTACTAAACTAATAGAAGCATCATAATCGGTTTCTATAGTAATATTAAAGTCAATGTACTTAGCGCGCATTCCATGATAAGCTAGCTGAACTGCCTCGGACAATAAAGCGTTGAGGTCGGATAATTCTCGTTTACCGTTACTCTCCCGCGAGTGTGATAGCATTCCCTGAACAATACTATCAGCTCTTTTACCGTGGTTATTAATTGTGTGAATATTTTGCTCCAAGTCGTTTAAAATACTCTCGATATATTCAACAGCTTCATCTGACAAAACTCGGTTTTTTTGGTTGTTAAGTTCTTCAGTTAGTTCCTGAATTAGTTCGGTGGAAACCTCGGCAAAGTTATTGACAAAGTTTAGAGGATTTTTGATCTCATGGGCAATTCCTGCTGTTAATGCTCCCAGAGAAGCTAGTTTTTCTTGGGCAATAATTTGATTTTGCATGTTTTTAAGCTGTTGCAGAGTATTTGAAAGCGCTTCATTTTTTTCTTCTAGTTCCCTAGTTCTATCTAACACTTTCTCTTCCAAGGTGTGATAAAGCAAAGAATTTTCCAGCGAGATCGCCACTTGAGAGGTCAATAATTTTAATACCTCCAATCGCTCTTTAGTAAAGACTCCTGTTGAAAGATTGTTTTCAAGATAAAGAATAGCAATCAATTTGCCTTGATACAGAATAGGCGCGCATAATAGGGACAGAGGCTGGTAGTTGAGGATGTAGCGATCGCTAGTAAATATGCCTTCTTTGGTAGCAGAATCTAAAACCACATCTTCCTGAGTCCTGGCAACATAATTAATAACCGAAATTGGTAGGGCGTCGCTATTTTCAACCCGAATAGATTGCAAAACAACAGCTTCATCTTTTCCGGCTTCTGCTGCTGCTTCGATATGCAGCCGATCTGATTTGGGTAAAATCAAAAATCCTTTCTGAGCGGCGGCGTTCTCTATCAATATTTTAATCAATTTTTCCAGCAATTTTTCCAGAACAATTTCGCTATAAATAGCCTGTGTTGCTTTCATCACCGTGGCTAAGTCCAGCAAGCGGGTACTGGTTCCATTGGTGGTTGTAGTTGCCTTGCGATTCTTTTCAAATCCGGCTGTTTCTTTGACTAAAGTTCGAGAAATTAATTCGGGATATTTTTCATCTAAGTTTGTGGCTTTTGCCTGACTACCCCAGCGAATATATCCATAGTAGGCATCGGTCATATAAGTCTTAGCAATCTTTTTTCTACCGCGAGATAGGTAAAATAGCGCGGCTAGTTCGTTGGCGAGTGCTTCTTCTTGAATATACCCCTGTTCGTTCGCTCCCTGAATCGCTCGGTCATAATACTCCATTGCTTTGATATTTTGTCCTAATACTCGCGCTGTTTCGGCTTCAACTAGCTCGTATTTATGCTTATAGTTATACGGACAATGTCTCGCCCAAAACCGCATTCTTTTCTGGTTAGATTGCACTTGTCTCAGGACAAGGTTTTGCTCTAGTTCTGAAATCGAAGTATACCTTGCCAGTCGCACCAAAGAATCATAGAAATAAAAGTGCGGTACGATTGGCTGCGCTGGTAGGTTAGTGACATACTTTGCGGCTATACTTGAGTTTTCCAGGGCTTGAGGGTAGTTGCCAAACAGATAGCAAAGGATCAGTTTGTGCAAGTGCAGGTAGTAAATTGCCTGCATATCATTGGTTGCTATATGTCGAGGTAGCGATCGCTCCTCGTTATAAGCTTCCCCGATTAAACAGCAAGGATCGTCACTACGCCCAATCAAGTTTAAAACTACCTGGTGCAATATCTGATTATCGTTTAACGGCAATTGTTGCTTTAGTTGGCGAATGGCATGACTATATGACTCTATTTTGCGCTGTAAACCTGTGAGTTCCTCACCGATCAAGTATGAAGCTTGACATTCAAAATAATGAATCCAAGCCGGACTTTCTAAATCTCCACTTTCCAGTCCGCTTTGATATCCTGCCTGGAAAAGTGATAGGCTTTCTTTAAGATGAGATTTCCAGTGCAGAATAAAAGTTGCAACAACCAGTAATACCTTGGCATTGATTGACTTATTGTCCAACTGCAACGACAAATTTAGCGCTAGTTGTCCAAATTGATAGCCTAATTCAATGTTATTGGCGATACCGCAAAGGATGAGGCCATAACCAGAATAAGCATAAGCAGAAATGGGGGAATTACCGTGGGTGATGGATAAATTCACCTGTAACAACACAAAGAGCAAATATAGTTTCGGGGAAGCATGGTAAGACGCAGGAAGTATGCTCGTCAATATCTGCATAGTTGCTAGGGAGTACCTATCGGTCATTTGCGGCAAGTTCATTAAGTCTTTAATGCCGGTTTTAGGAATTAGAGAAGCAGTTTCTGCCAACGCCAAATTAATGTCTTCTTCTGTCGGTGATTCTGGAATTTTTGCTCCCAGGAAATTCAGCGTTTTTAGGGCTATTTCTAAAGCTTCTAGTAATTTCCTATCGGCTACGTATGCCAAAATTTTACATTCATAAACTCTAATTTTGTCGAGCAATGTCTTGGCTTTTTGCACTACAATTTCAACCAGTTTTTCCATCCGGTCAAACTCACCGCTAAGGTAGGCTGCTTCTACTGCTTCGACATACAATGCCCATGTGAAATCATAGTTATTATCCCACGCATTTGCACTTAAAAGTTCTAAGCCTGCATTCAAATATTTGAAAGCTACCTCATAAGCGATCGCTGTTTTTGCCTTGCGTCCAGCGATTAAATTGAGCCGCGCTAATTCATCTTTTTCCGATTGTTGATCTAGAATGCCAATTCCCCAATTCAACTGATTGACAATATCAAAAATATTTGCTTCAATTTCCGCTGCTGGTACGTTCTTCAGTAGCAATCGACCAATTTTAAGATGGGTGGCTTTTTTCTCAGATTCTGGGATCAAAAAATATGCTGCTTGCTGCACGCGATCGTGTAAAAACTTATACTTAATTTTATCGATTTTAGATGGTTCTACATTAAAAACTAAAGGAATTTTGTAAGCTTCGCTTAAGGGAAGAATTAACCCGACTCGTAAAGCTGAGTAAAGTTCAATAGCTGTTTCGCTGGGAGATTTTTCATTGACAACTGAAAGCATATCTAGGGTAAATATGTTCCCCACACAAGCTGCTAGCTTAAGTATTTTCTGTGTGGCTGGGGGGAGTTTTTCAATCCTAGAAGCTACCAATTCGACTGCACTTTTATCTGCAATACCGATGGCCTCAATTTCTTCTATATTCCACTGCCATTCCCCTTCTTTTTGCCCTGTTGGCAAGGAAGTTAATTTAAACTTTAATAAGTTTTCGCTCTTGAGTTCCTGGAGCAATTGCGTTAAGAAAAATGGGTTACCGCCTGTTTGATTAAAGATTAATTTTGCTAGGGAATTGACTTTTTCTGCTGTTTGTTTTAATGTATCCGCAATTAACTGCTTCACGTCTTCTAATTTTAACGGTTGCAGCACTATATGATTGACGGCAATCCCAGTTTTATTAATTTCTTCTATTACTGTAATTAAAGGATGACCTGCATTGATTTCATTATCCCGATACGCACCAATTAATAACAGATATTTAATCTCCGGATCGGTCATCAGCAATTGCATTAACTTTAAGGTAGCTGAATCTGCCCATTGTAAGTCATCTAGGAATATCACCAGTGGGTGTTCTTTTTGGGAGAAAACATGTATGAATTCTTTAAACACCCGATTAAATCGATTTTTGGCTTCAGTGGGTGGGAGTTGGGGAATTTCTGGCTGTTTACCGACTATTAGTTCGACTTCGGGAATTACATCGATAATGACTTGTCCGTTTTGCCCTAAAGCGGCTAAAAGTTTCTGTTTCCAAATTTGCAATTTAGCTGTAGGTTCGGTTAACAATTGCCGCATTAATGATTGAAAAGCTTGAATTATAGAAGCATAGGGGATATTGCGCTTAAACTGGTCAAACTTTCCATCTATAAAATAGCCGCGCTGGCGTATTATTGATTTATATATTTCTTTGATAGTAGAACTTTTCCCAATTCCAGAGTAGCCGGAAACAAGCAATAGTTCAGTTTGGGAATGGTTAGTTTCACCACCTACTACGCGCTCAAAAGCTGCCATTAATGTGGCAACTTCTTGCTGTCTGCCATAAAGCTTTTGCGGTACGTTTAATTGGCTGGCATAGTCTAATTGACCAATGGGAAAATTATCAATTTTTCCCTTGGTTTGGAGTTGAGTTAGGCAAGTTTCTAAATCGGCTTTTAATCCCCAGGCGCTTTGATATCTTTCCTCGGCGGTTTTCGCTAATAGTTTCATGATGATTTTAGATATTGCCAGGGGAATTTCTCGAACAATCTCATGAGGTGCGGCAGGGGTTTTGGCAATATGACAGTGAATTATTTCTAAAATATCGGCGGATTTAAAGGGTAGTTGTCCGGTTATAATTTCATAAAAGGTAACGCCCAGGGAATAAAAATCGCTGCGATAATCTAGGTGGCGATTCATTCTCCCTGTTTGCTCTGGCGACATATAGGCAAGGGTGCCTTCTATGAAGTTATGATTGCTAATTTTCGGGATTTCTTTAACCAGGCGCGATGCGATGCTGAAGTCGGTAATTTTTACTTCTAGAGTTTTTGGATTGATGATAATATTAGCAGGTTTAATATCTTTGTGAATTATGTTTCTTTTATGCAGTTCTCCTAGACTTGATGCTAGCTGAATGGCTATGTTAAGAAAATCTCCGAGCCTGATTGGATAATAGTCGCTGATAAATTGTTGCAGCGATCGCCCGCCAAAATCTTCTAAAATTAAAGCTATACCGTTTTGATAATTTTCTAAACTATAAGGTCTAATTATCCCTGCTAAATCTAGGTCTTTAGTTATTTCGTATTCGTGCTTTAAGCGAGTAATGTCTTCTAGGCTGGGATATTCGTGTTTGAGGATTTTGACGATAGCTGGAGATTCATCTTCTTCCCTCTGCCCTCGATAAATAACCGTTGTGGCACCTTCTTGCATCAATTGTAAATTTTTGTAGCCCGGAAGAGTCACCATGATATTGATTTTTTAAAGTTTTATATCAACAAATTATTCTCTGAGTCCTTAGCTATGAACTGTGATTATAATATCAACTGTTTTGCGATCGCTGTCACTACAAACAATTGATGTATTTATTAATTTGTTACTCTAATAAAATTTACGGGATTTGTTTTTGAACTCGCTACAGTAAACTTTCAGCGATTTCCGTATTTATACAAAATAAAAAATCGGATAAAATAATTGTCATCTATCTTGAGGTAGATGTTTCAGGAGACGGGCAATTTCCCACCCAGGAGCGATCGCAACACAACCCACCAGCGCCCCCAGCCTACAAGGCACATACTCCGCGAGCAACAACTACTTCCAACCCAATCAATATTTTGGCTCGGTTTTAGGTAACGGGAGTTTAGGTTGCTTCGCCAAGCCTATTAACTATGCAGGTTGATATCTGTCAAGGCGATTGCTTATAGCTTATTTGCGATTTATAACGCAGTTTTTGTTTGAGAGATTTGACGTTTTTTTTCCAGGGTTTTTTTGAGAGTAATTTCTAAGTCTTTAAAGTCCAAGGGCTTCGTAAGAAAATCAAAGGCTCCCAGGTTCATCGCCTTTCTGATTCTTTTCATGTCACTATAGCCAGACATAATGACTGTTTTAATTGTTGGGTCTATATCATTTATTTTCGCCAACAGAGACAGACCATCTAACCCAGGCATATTAATATCAGTCAGCACCATGTCTATTGGCCCTTCTTCTTGCAATTTTTTTAAGGCTTCTACTCCATTAGAAGCAAACACAAATTCAAGATATTTTCCTCGAATATTGGTTCTAAATTTTTCCATAATCATCATTTGTAAATATTTCTCATCATCGACTACAAGAATTTTGGCTGTCATTTTGAATCTCCGTAATAATTATGCTGACACTCGAAATCAAATACACTTAACCCAAATTCCAAGTTACAAAGCTTTTGCGGGGTTTGAGCAGAACCAATTTTTATATATCTATATTTTATCGCTATACTTCTTACACCACCTGCTACAATATCTAATTTACCACCAAGATTTTAGGTAATTATTCACTTTTTGCGATCGGCTCATTTACCTACTTTCTTTACCCGCTGGCTACAATCATATCTAAGTAAAATCACTGAAGTTAAAGGCCGATCAGTTTTTACAAGAGTTTTGCAGCTATCTTAAGGCATATTTTAGCAATTAACTCCTATAAAAATTTTATTAGAACTTGCCCTCATATCCTCACTGATAAAGAAAAAATTAAATTTGTAAAACTTATATTAATATGGCAAGTATAAAAATTTTGATAATGTAGAATGCTGCCGATGCTGTGCTACTACTCTTGAGGGGTGAGAAGCTGATAGAAGACACGATCGCATTCAAGTGAGTGGGAAAAATAAATTGAGGTAGGTGGATAGAATAGCATCGCCCAAGAAAACCGTCACCCCGGCGCCAAGTGCGAGAAAAGGGCCAAAGGGCATAGCTTGACGGCGGCTGAGCAAACCGAGAGCGATCGCCACAGATCCCACCAGCGCCCCGACAGCACAAGCGAGAAACCCCGCTAGTAACAAATACTTCCAACCTAACCAAGCGCCCATCATCGCGGCTAATTTGGCATCGCCGCCACCCATCGCGGTTTGCCCATAAACCATCGAACCTGCCAAAATAATCGCGTCAAACAGCCAAATCCCCAGCACCGCACCCACAACACCTGCCATGAGTTGATTCGCTATGTTGTTTGCCAGAAAACCGACAGCACCTTGAAACACCAAACCCAAAACCAATCCCGACTGGGTAAGCGAGTTTGGCAGCGTCATGGTATCGAGGTCAATTAAAGATAATGCCAGCAACCAACTCAAAAATGCCCAATAACCTAAAGTTTGCGGCGAATAACCAAATTGCCAGAAAACGAGCAAAAATACGATGCTGGTGAACGCTTCTACAATCGGATATCGCGCCGAAATGCGAGTTTTACAATAACGACAGCGCCCTTTTAAGTGCAGCCAACCAAAAATCGGCACGTTGTCATAAGCTTTTAATTGGTTGAGGCATTGGGGACAGCGCGATGGCGGAAATAGCAGCGATAACCCTGCTGGTACGCGGTAGGCGACAACGTTGAGGAAGCTGCCAACCGATGCTCCCAGGATAAAAACAAACAGTATTGCTGGTAGCGCTGTGAGAATATCCATAATTAAAGATTGCAGATTTTAGATGACAGATTTTAGATTTGATTAAATAAACAAGATGGCAAAAAATGTAGGGGCACGGCAACCTGAATATCGCGGATATTTTAACAACATTAGTCTTGCCGTCCCCTACAACCAAAGAGATTTTTGCAAAGGGTCATATGATGTCCGTTGAATTGCCCATAATCAAAAATCTCACAGAGTTTTTGCGTAGGGACACGGCATTATAGATGTTTCGGACAAACAGATAACTTTGATCGTGTCGTGTCCCGGCTGCTAATTATGGGTAATCGACCGGACATGATATGATATCATGTCCGTTAGCGTGCTGCACTAAGGGGCGGGTTTATTTATCTTTGGCGCTGCGTTTAAACATATCTCGTAAAACCCGCCCCTACAGCATAAACAACTATACACAACCTTTGCCAACGGACATGATATCTATAGGACTTACGCGCGCCGAGGCCAGAAAGCGGGTTTCTTGGTGGATCTCTAGTTTCTAAACCAAAGATTTTTCAGAGAAACCCGGTTTCTTTGCGTAAGTCATAATCTATCTAAAATCTGCAATCTGCAATCTGAAATTTCCCTAATATATTTCTGATTCAATCTCGTTCAAAGGAAGAAAAGTTTCTTGGGGTAATAGGATGGGCTTTCCCGAAAAAATCACCCTGCCTCGGTAGGTAACTTGATTAATGACCACTCCCACGGGACGGCTTACCATTCTGGCATTGCTCTCGTAGTAGGAGCGGTAAATTTCTTGAGCTGCTTGGAGTAAAGCGGGTTGTCTTAAGGAGGAAAACTCGCTGTTGTCTTCCCAATTTTCTGCGGATGTGTCTGAAGCTTGCACCACTGATTCATCCTTTGCTAGTTGAGCAATTCAAGAGCAGCTTTTAATCGCTGCTCTTCTAATTAATAACTCAGGATTGGGGATTTTCTAGCGCTTTGAGCAGAACTTCTCCCATAGCGCGGCAACCTACTAAGGTCATCCCCTCAGACATGATATCGCCGGTGCGATAACCTTGGTCTAATACTTGCAGGACGGCGGTTTCGATTTTATCAGCGGCTTGGGGCTGATTTAAGCCGTAGCGCAGCATCATGGCGGCGCTGAGTACTTGGGCGATGGGGTTGGCTTTATCTTGTCCTGCGATGTCTGGGGCGGAGCCGTGGACGGGTTCATATACTCCTGGGCCGGAACTGCCTAGACTAGCTGAGGGTAACATGCCGATGCTGCCGGTGAGCATGGCGGCGGCGTCGGAGAGAATGTCGCCGAAAAGGTTGCCGGTGACGATGGTATCGAATTGTTTGGGCCAGCGTAGCAGTTGCATGGCGCAGTTGTCTACGTACATGTGGGAGAGGGCGACGTTGGGGTATTCTGGTGCGAGTTGGGTGATGCGATCGCGCCACAATTGCGATACTTCCAACACGTTGGCTTTATCCACCGAACATAGCTGACCTTTGCGCTTCTGCGCGGTTTCAAACGCTACCCTGCCAATGCGATCGATTTCCGATTCGCTGTACGCCATTGTATTGACGCCCCGCTTTTCCCCGGTTTCGGTAGCAAATATGCCCTTGGGTTGTCCGAAATAAATTCCCCCCGTGAGTTCTCGCACCACCATAATATCCACGCCTTCCACCACTTCTCGTTTTAAAGAGGAGGCGTTGATTAATTGGGGTAATATTTTAGCGGGTCGCAGGTTGGCAAATAGTCCCAAACCCGCCCGCAGTCCTAACAAACCTCGTTCCGGGCGTTGGTTAGAGGGTAACGTATCCCACTTATAACCGCCGATAGCTGCCAGCAATACCGCATCGCTGTTGCGGCAGATGGCTAGAGTTTCTTCGGGGAGAGGGTTGCCAGTTTTATCTATAGCTGCGCCGCCGATAGGGGCTTCCTGAAAATCAAAGTTTAAATTGAGTTGTTGAGCGATCGCTTTTAACACATCTACCGCGACGGTGATAATTTCTGGGCCAATGCCATCGCCAGGTAAAAGAGTAATGCGGTATTGCTGCTGTTGCATTGAGTAAAAACTGCCTCCGAGACTGCACCCCCGAACCAGAAAGCGCCATTATGCGTGAGAGCGCGGGGTGGAATATTTCATTTTCTCACATCGCGCTCAGGTTCATTCGATGGCTGAAAACGAGTTCTGTTTCAGCCGATTAACGACGGTAGGGACAAGGCAGCGATCGCTTTGATTTGATTCGGCAGAGTTTTTGCTTTGCCTTGTCCCGACAATGTTGTATTGGGAAGACAGCGGCGCCAATAATCAAGCGATCGCCAATCTAGAACATAATATTATCTCACGAGTTGGAATGGAGTCTAACAATTTCCTTAAGAGCCGACACCACAAGTCTCTGTTGTTAGAAAATCTAGATCCATAGAATCAAAAGCTTCCCGCCGTCTAAATCGCACTGCCAGGACACCAAAATGAACAGCAACGCACTGCCTGCAAAACAGGGACTCTACGATCCGCAGTTTGAACGCGACGCCTGCGGTGTCGGTTTCATCGTCCACATGAAAGGAAACAAGTCGCACGCGATCGTCGAACAGGCGCTGACGATCCTACTCAACCTCGACCATCGGGGTGCTTGCGGTTGCGAACCCAACACCGGAGATGGTGCAGGTATTTTAATCCAAGTGCCGCACAAGTTTTTCCAGAAGGTGACGGCGGCAGAAAATATTACCCTGCCAGAAGTCGGACAGTATGGCGTCGGGATGATATTCTCTTCGCCAGATCCTGCCACGCGCCAAAAAAGTAGGCAGATTTTTAGCGAAATTGTCGCACAAGAAGGCCAGCAAGTACTGGGTTGGCGCGACGTGCCAAAGGACAACTCGTCCCTGGGAGATACGGCAAAATCTAGCGAACCGTTTGTAGAACAGGTGTTTATCCAGCGCCACCCGGATCTGGTTGACGATTTGGCATTCGAGCGCAAACTCTACGTTATCCGCAAGCTGTCTCATAACGCCATCCGCACTTCAGGAATCGATCCTTATTGGTATCCAGCTAGCATCTCGTGCCGCACGATTGTATATAAAGGTATGCTGATGCCGGTGCAAGTAGGACAGTATTATCCCGACTTGCAAGATCCGGATCTGGAAAGCGCTCTGGGATTGGTTCACTCGCGCTTCAGCACGAACACCTTCCCCAGTTGGGAACGTTCTCATCCCTATCGCTACATCGCCCACAACGGGGAAATTAATACCCTGCGCGGCAATATAAATTGGATGTACGCCAGACAGTCGCTGTTTGAATCGGAATTGTTTGGCGATGATATTAACAAGATTCGCCCGGTGATTAACCCGGATGGAAGCGACTCGCTAATCTTTGATAATGCCCTAGAATTGCTGACTTTGGCAGGGCGCAGTCTTCCCCACGCGGTAATGATGATGATACCCGAACCGTGGACGGGACACGAGTCGATGAGCGATGAGAAAAAGGCGTTCTATAAATATCATTCCTGTTTGATGGAACCTTGGGATGGCCCCGCTTCGATCGCATTCACCGACGGTACGATGATGGGTGCGGTTCTCGATCGCAATGGTTTGCGTCCGTCTCGCTACTACGTCACCAAAGATGACTTGGTAATTATGGCATCGGAAGCGGGCGTATTACCCATCGAACCAGAGCGAGTCGCGTTTAAAGGACGCCTGCAACCGGGGCGGATGTTCCTGGTAAATATGGAAGAAGGGCGCATCGTTGCCGATGAAGAAATTAAAAATAAAATCGCCACCGCACATCCCTATCGCAACTGGATCGACCAAAATATGGTCGAACTGGCAAAACTTAAAGATGCAACCGAATTGCCAGCATCAGATCCTAAAACTTTACTGCAACGCCAAATGGCGTTTGGTTATACGTTTGAAGAATTGCGTTTGTTGCTGACGCCGATGGCGCGGGATGGGGTGGAAGCCGTCGGTGCGATGGGGGCAGATACGCCACTGGCTGTGCTTTCTGACCGTCCAAAATTGCTTTACGATTACTTTAAGCAACTATTCGCCCAAGTTACCAACCCGCCGATCGATTCGATTCGGGAAGAAATTATTACCTCGGCAGAAACGACTATTGGTGCTGAACGAAACTTGCTCAAACCTGAGCCAGAAAGCTGTCATTTAATTGAGCTAAAAACGCCGATTTTAAGTAATGAAGAATTGGCGAAGTTGAAACATATTTCTGAGGGCGATTTCAAATCGATTACGCTGCCGATTTTGTTTAACCCCAAAAATGGGGTAGCAGCTTTGGCAGCGGCGATGGAAGAGATTTTTATCGAGGCAGATCGGGCGATCGCATCGGGAACCAACTTGATTATTTTGAGCGATCGCAACCTCTCCCCCAGCCAAGCCCCCATCCCCGCCTTGCTCGCCGTCTCCGGACTGCATCACCACCTAATCCGCAACGGTACGCGCACCCGCGTCGGACTCGTCCTCGAATCCGGCGAACCCCGCGAAGTCCATCATTACGCCACCCTGATCGGCTACGGCTGCGGCGCGATCAATCCCTATCTCGCCTTCGAGACGATCGATGCGATGATTCAACAGGGAACGCTGGTAAATGTCGATACCTACAAAGCCTGCAAAAATTACGTAAAAGCCGTAACCAAAGGCGTGGTAAAAGTAGCGTCAAAAATCGGGATATCAACGCTGCAAAGCTATCGCGGCGCGCAGATTTTCGAGGCGCTGGGATTGAACAAATCAGTCATCGATCAATATTTTACCTGGACGGCATCGCGGATCGAGGGGGTGGGGTTGGAAGCGATCGCCACCGAAGCCATTTTACGCCACAGCCACGCCTTCCCCGACCGGGAAGTCAACGGTCATACTCTCGATGTCGGTGGTGAATACCAGTGGCGCAAAGAAGGCGAAGCGCACTTGTTCAGTCCCCAAACCATCCACACGCTGCAAAAAGCCGTGCGGGATGGGAGTTACGAACTTTACAAGCAATACGCCGCCCTCGTAAACGAGCAGAATCAGCGGTTCTATACCCTGCGCGGGTTGTTGAAATTCCAGCAACGGGAACCCGTACCCATCGAAGAAGTTGAGCCGGTAGAAGCGATTATGAAGCGCTTTAAGACTGGGGCGATGAGTTATGGGTCGATTTCTAAAGAAGCGCATGAGGCTTTGGCGATCGCGATGAACCGCATTGGTGGCAAATCGAACACCGGGGAAGGCGGCGAAGATCCAGAGCGTTACACCTGGACAAACGAGCAGGGCGACTCGAAGAACAGCGCGATCAAACAAGTTGCTTCCGGACGTTTCGGCGTCACCAGCTTGTATCTATCCCAAGCGCGGGAACTGCAAATCAAGATGGCGCAAGGTGCAAAACCGGGTGAAGGCGGTCAGTTGCCAGGTAAAAAAGTATACCCTTGGATTGCCAAAGTCCGTCACTCGACACCTGGGGTAGGTTTAATTTCGCCACCGCCGCACCACGACATTTACTCGATTGAAGATTTGGCAGAGTTAATCCACGACTTGAAGAATGCCAACCGCAACGCGCGGGTGAGTGTGAAGTTGGTGTCGGAAGTTGGAGTGGGAACAATCGCCGCCGGGGTTGCGAAAGCGCACGCCGATGTAGTCTTAATTTCCGGCTACGATGGCGGCACGGGTGCTTCTCCCCAAACATCGATTAAACACGCTGGCTTGCCTTGGGAATTGGGACTTGCCGAGACGCATCAGACATTGGTGTTGAATAACCTTCGCAGTCGCATCGCCGTAGAAACCGACGGACAAATGAAGACAGGGCGCGATGTAGTCATTGCCGCCTTGCTAGGTGCAGAAGAATTCGGCTTTGCCACCGCACCATTAGTTACCCTCGGCTGCATCATGATGCGCGTCTGCCACCTCAACACCTGTCCGGCGGGCGTGGCAACCCAAGATCCCCTGTTGCGGAAAAACTTTACCGGAGATCCGGCGCACACCGTCAACTTCATGCGATTCATCGCCAGTGAAGTTCGCGAAATCATGGCGCAACTCGGTTTCCGCAGCATCAACGAAATGGTTGGACGCACCGATGTTCTGGAAGCCAAACAAGCTGTCGAACATTGGAAAGCCAAAGGCATCGATTTATCGAAGATTCTGTATCAACCGCAAGTCGATGCCAGTGTCGGACGTTACTGTCAGATTCCGCAAGACCACGGTTTAGACAAATCGCTCGATATCACCACATTGCTGGATTTGTGCAAACCGGCAATTGAAAACGGCGAAAAAGTCAGCGCCACCTTGCCGATTAAAAATATCAATCGCGTCGTTGGTACAATTCTCGGCAACGAAATCACCAAACGCCACTGGCAAGGCTTACCAGAAGATACCGTTCACCTGCACTTCCAAGGCAGTGCGGGACAGAGTTTTGGTGCCTTCGTACCCAAAGGCGTCACCCTCGAACTCGAAGGCGACGCCAACGACTATGTAGGTAAAGGGTTAAGCGGTGGCAAGATAATTGTCTATCCGCCTGCGGGTTCGACCTTTGTGCCAGAAGAAAACATCATCATCGGCAACGTTGCTTTCTACGGTGCCACTCGTGGTGAGGCGTATATCAACGGTGTGGCTGGAGAACGTTTCTGCGTTCGCAATTCCGGCGTCAATACCGTTATCGAAGGCGTCGGCGACCACGGCTGCGAATACATGACGGGTGGTAAAGTTGTCGTGCTGGGTGCGACTGGACGCAACTTTGCAGCCGGGATGAGTGGCGGCGTCGCTTATATTCTGGATGAGGCGGGCGACTTCGCGACGCGGTGCAACACCTCGATGGCAGATATCGAAACTCTGGATGAGGAAGATATCAATACCGTGCGCGAGATGATTCAAAAGCACGCAGATTACACCAAGAGCCAGAAAGCTGCTAAAGTGCTGGCGAATTGGGCCGAAATGGTGCCGAAATTCGTCAAAGTGATGCCTCGCGATTACAAGCGCGTCTTGCTGTGCTTGAAAAATGCATTGGCATCTGGATTGAGTGGTGAGGATGCGATCGCTGCGGCATTTGAAGAAAATGCTCGCGACGTGGCGCGGATTGGTGGAAGTTAGTATTAGTATCGGTGCGTTACGGCGAGCGCCTAACGCACCCTACTGGCTGCCTAATAAGTTGTTAGGCGCACAAAAGGAGCCGAAGTATATGCTTGGTGAACACAGACTTCTCCTTATCGGAGGCTCGTCCCATGTGGGCAAATCAACCCTTGCTCAGTCTCTGGCATCTCATCTCAGATGGAATTACTGTTCCACAGACAAACTAGCTCGACATCCTGGACGCCCGTGGCAAGCAAAATCAAAGGAGATCCCCAAGCACGTAGCCGACTATTATCAATTACTGTCAGTCGATGAACTTATCGAGGACGTTATCCATCACTACAGAAAAAATGTGTGGCTGCTGATCGAAGATATTGTCACTTTCCATGCAACCGATACGTCATCTGAAAAATTGGTAATGGAAGGCTCGGCTTTATTACCTGAGTCGGTAATTACTTTAAACTTTGACAACATTGCTACCATCTGGCTCACTGCCAGTAACGAGTTTTTAAGACAAAGAATTTACTTTGCAAGTCAATATGAAACGAAATCCCCATATGAAAGAATGTTGGTGGATAAGTTCTTGGAGCGCAACGGCTTATACAATGAGCGAATAATTGATGCTGTCAACCGACTTGGATTAATCAGCTTGAATGTAGAAGGTGCATCCACCGTAAATGAGCTGATGAGCATGTGCCTGTCAGCATTTGTTAACAATACCTAAGAGCTTGCTCGTAGGATGCGTTACGCTGTCGAAGAGAGCATCACTCCTAAATCGATGATACAAAAGATAAAATAGAATGGAGCATTATTGAATGGCAGATAAAGAATGGGAAACTGATGAAGATGAAATGATTTATCACTTAGAAGTCCATAAAAATTTGATTGGATGGATTATGGATAAATTGCAAGAAGCAGGAATTCCCTGTGAAAGAACCAAAGGACGAGATTCCAATGGAGATATTCTTTACTACAGAGCAGAAGATGAATCGCGAGTCAAGCAAATCGTCCGGGAAATTAACGCTAAATATAATCAATCGTAAACAATTAATCTTAGGCTTCTAGTAATGCCATACATTGAAGTCAAAACTCGTAAAAAAATAGGTCTGACTTTAGCACGAGAAATTGTAAATAAGGGAAGCATATCTGCCGTTTTAACCACGGGAAGAATTACAGATAAAGCAAAAAAACTATTTGATGATTATGATATAGCTTATGCAGAAAATGTACCAGAAAAAGAGTTTATGAAATCTGCGGCTCAGGAGGACGGATAATGTTAGATATTACATTCTACTCCCAGGATCAAGAAGAAGCGGAAGTCATTGAGGTTTCAGACGAGTTTTATCAGTGGCTCGCTCGTTCGGAGTTTTCTAGAATAGGTAAATCTGAAATAAAGGAGATGAAAGTTGATGGAGAACCTGTAGAAGTTGCTGTCATCCAACTTGAGGGAATGAATCGCCGAAAACTGAGCGATTTCTTTCGCGATGCCATTGTTCAAGAAACTGATGAAATGTTGGATAAATTGGGGAGTTCGCCATCTAAGGAAGCATATCAAGAAGCTATATATAGACTGTTACTATTGCAAAGGTTACGCAAGCAAATAGAGAAGGAGCAGTATAAATATTTTCAACGTTATTAGGAAGTGGAAAATCAAAGTAAGGCGAACAATGATGAAAATTAGGTTGAGCGATGCCATAATTGATATCATGTCCGTTTGTATCGGTTGCGTGGGGGCAGTGCGAAGCATTCGGATAAACAATCTTGGGTTGATTGCAGAAGCGATCGCCCGAATGCTTCGCCCCTACAAACATACACAACCTTTATCTGACAACGATTTAATTTTAAATGCTGAGGAACTTTTTCTAGAGTTAGATCGGCAGGATGAAGAGAATTGGAAAGAATAATGCAAAACCTTAATCTTGATAAAACAATTGCTGCTTGGTCATCTGCTGAAACGGTTTTTGTCCCTCACACCGAACAGGAATACGAACGTCTAGTGGAACTACTAGATAGCCTTATCGATCAAGTGGGCGAGAATGAAACCCATCCCCTTGCTTCGATGATGGACGTGATTGGTGTCTTAATCGAAAACTATGAAGCCGAACATATTCCTGAGTTAGAAGAGGTTGGGTGATTTACTATCCCACCCATCCCAGAACCCTCGAACGGCTGCGCGACAGAGCCGCCAACGAACCCGACGAGCAATTACGAGACTAGGCACAGGAACAATTAAAAATGCTTAATGTAAAATTAAGCATAGAGCAGGAGCATTCAATAGATACACTGAATCAAGTTTAGAGCAATGGAGCAACAAATGGAAATTCAAGAACTAAAAGCACTGATTAAAGAAAGTATGCGGGAAGTTTTGCGGGAGGAGCGATTGATACTCTGTAAAATCCTGATGCCCTATGTTGATGATGCCGAACAAGCAGAACTGGAAGCCGAGTTTGGTTCACCTACTGATTACTCCGAAGACGAAACCGTTGATATGACTGCGTGGGTGAAACATGGCAATCAAGTTTCGTAAACCAGCAATCAAATTCATTGAGAAGGCCGATCCTGACACGCTTAGTCGAGTTCAAGAAAAACTGAATCAATTGCTAATCTCTGTGGTTGCGTAACGCATTACGAATTGTCTCCAAATCGGCATTGATTCCGGTTACTGTATTTTTACCCAAATATTGCGCTAACGCCTCAAGTATTATCTGAGTTTTATTTTTACCAGTCTGCTTACAGAGTTCGTTAATCTCCTCCAGCCATTCTGGGGGGATTCTCACCCCTATGGTAGGGCTTTCTGCCATTGATTCTGTAAACCTTGTTAAACACCGCTAACCTCCAGTTTGACACAGGGTTGAGCGATCTTGACTTGACTGCAACCGTCGCTATACAAAATTAGCTCTAGCAATGTTAAACAGTGTTTCTGCTAGATCGTCCATTCGCTTTTAACTTCTCAAGTAAAGCTTCCCACGCCTCAATCTGCTGCTGTAATTGTTGAATGCGATCGCTTTCCACCTGACACTGTTCAAATTGTCCTTGTCCCTCCAACTCATCCCGCCTCAAGCTGATGAGTATTTGGAGTGACCTTTGAATTCCCCCAAGTCATCAGGGGAAAGCTGGACTGTTAATATCTCTGAAGAAGGAATAATCACCGACTCAAGACTCTCTCCCTCATCTAGCCGTCTAGCAACCTCCAGAATCGTATCTGCGATCGCTTCCGGAATCCTAACTGCCTTAGTTTTCCCCAGATTCCACTTCAGTTTGCGTCCACTGCTTTCTCTGCGACCACCACGCGGCATAGTCTTTTCTCTGGCTCTGAGATCGTTGTTTTCTTTGACTAACACAATTTCTCATTATCTGTCTATTTAATTTTTTTGGAATCTCTGATTGATTTTGTACAAATTCAAGTATGATAGATAACGTACAAATTCAAAAAGCAAAAAGCCAGCGCCCCAACCTTCCACAGTTCAGCGCTGGCTGTTGCTCCCAAATTAAGGAGACTCTAACAATGGTAAAACCAAGCTGTCCAACTGACAGCCTCTCTGCGTACCAAAATGGTTATCAGCAAGCCTTAGAGGATTTTGCGATCGCCCAATTACTCACCCAAATCCAAAATTACTCCAGCGCTGACTTCGATGCGGCGCCGATGAACCTCACCCAACCGGAAGTTGAAAGCTTAGCCGCTATCTTGATTCGAGATTTAACGGCTAATCTTAAGGGGATGGCGATATGCCTCCGGCACGCTTGCGCGAACGCCGGATACCTAAACGCCATCCGTCACACCAGCACAGATATCTCCCTCAACTTATTTCACCCAACCTGCCGAATCCCATCGGTTTTATTACCAGAATCGTTCCCTTTTGTCAATCCTCCGCGCTTCTTCTATGGCGATAAACTGCGCTGGATTCCCGACGGGGACAAGACAGATTGGGGAATTGCCATCGGCAGATACTACAGTTTTGCACCTCACTGCTGCGCTTGGACTTGGAGCTATCTGATTTGGCTTGATAGTCTCTCTCCCAGTCACGCTTGGACAGTTGCGGATACCGCTTGGGAAGACGACCTCGAACGGATGGAGGAAGCCGCATGACACCCCTTCCTCTAACAGCGCAACAGCAAACATTAATTGACCTCTACGGGTACTGTTCTTTAGGAATGACCCCGCAGGAGTTTTACTCCAAATGGCAAGTCACTTACGAGGAGATGGCTTTTATTTGTTCTTGTTCGGCGTCTAGAGTCAGAAAGTGGTTTGGGCGAGGTAGAAACTATCGGCGTCCTAAATCAACTGACCTGCGCCATCTTGCCTTGATGGACTTTCTGCTGGAACATTACCAGGAAATTCCTCCCGAACTGTTGAACTTGCTTTGTTTGGGAGGCGATCGCCAATCTTTGTAATCCAAAACTCGCTAAATGTCAAAGGCAGTTGGATATTTTCTTAGCAGCCATCCTCAAAATAGGATGGCTTTATTCGTAAGTGTAAAATCCGACATCGCTCTCCGATATAGGTGCGTTACTATACGTAGTAATTGTGGATTGAATTGAGGCCCAAAACCCAAGGAGATAAAAATGGAAACAAAACCAATTACAATTCGTGTCAATGCCGAGGCGGCTCGGATTTTTGAAACAGTTTCAGAAGAACAACGACGTAAGCTAGAAGTATTGCTCAGTTTGAAACTAAGTGAAGCGACTCGCCAAAAAAGAACGCTTGAAGCAGTGATGAGCGATATTAGTCACAAAGCCCAAAGCCGGGGTTTGACACCAGAAATTTTGGATGCAATTGTCAATGAGCGGTGAAATACACTATGCCTAAGCTAGATATCATTCACGATGCTGTCAAAAATGCACTCATCAAGGATGGCTGGACAATTACAGACGATCCTTACACAATCGAGTATCGTAAAGTTAAGCTATATGCGGATATCGGTGCTGAACAACCCATTGGTGCTGAAAGAGGAGGAGAGAAGCTAGTTGTTGAAGTAAAAAGCTTTATCGGTGCATCAAAAATCCAAGATTTGAAAGAAGCTCTCGGTCAATAGGACATCTATCGTTACCTTTTAGAAGAAACAGCGCCAGAACGCAAACTATATGTGGCTGTCAGCGCGATCGCATACAAAACCTTTTTCAATCAAGATGTGATTCAATTAATTCTAAACAAACATCAACTGCCACTAATTGTAGTAGATAATGAAACAGAGGAGATCGAGCAATGGATAAACTAACTGAGTATCCCCAAATAATTAAACGCATCTTGACCGAGTATGTGGAATTATCTAAAAAACGTCCAAATCCCAACCTTGAAACATTCTTGATTGTGGATGAACCCAACAACCACTACATATGGATGAATCTGGGTTGGGAGAAAGACGAACGCATTACGGGTATTACTGTTTACGTCCGTATTCGCGATTGCAAATTTTGGATCGAGGAAGATTGGACTGAAGATGGTATTGCTAGTGACCTCATGAGTGCGGGTGTGCCTAAAGAAGATATTGTGCTAGCATTCCACCATCCTAAGATGCGACAATACACAGATTTTGCAGTAGCGTAGACGCAGTTATTGAATGGGATTATAAACTAATTCATTTGTGTAAATTATGACTGAATCTCCAGCGTATCACCAGCCCGTAGCAAAATGGTTTCGATAGTCTCAAGCGCGTTCCTCGCATTTATCCAGAATTAGCACCGGATATGTTTGTCGAGATTAAATCTGCTTTCGAGCAATTAGCCCGCTTGCAGGAAAAAGTACAGCAAGCGATCGCTTTGGGTGTCAAAGTCGGATTAAAGCAAACGGGCTTTACGAGAAGGTAAATTGCCATTTGGCTTGCGGAAAACACCAAAATTAATGAGCCAATTACTAAAATGAGAAAGCGAACAGGCTTCAAAAGAAAGCAGATTGCAAAATTGCCTGGTAAAGTTAAAGATTTGTCTGTTAATGCAATGGCGTCAAGTCGGCGGGATAGTTAGGGTCAGGCTAAAGTTAAAGATTTCTGTGACTTTTGGGCCGCGACAAGGCTGCTGGCTCTAAAATTCATAGTCCAGGTATCGACACCAGATAAGATTATGGGCAAACCTACTGGCTTTATTGAGTTCTTGCGCGAGTTGCCTTCGGAAATTAGCCCGAGCGATCGCATCCGCAATTGGGACGAGTTTCACCTGCACATGCCGGAAGAAAAACTCCGCACCCAAGGCGCGCGCTGTATGGACTGCGGCATCCCATTTTGCCACACGGGAACGCTGATTAGCGGCATGGCTAGCGGCTGTCCGATTAATAACCTGATCCCGGAATGGAACGATCTGGTTTATCGCGGACTCTGGAAAGAAGCGCTAGATCGCTTGCACAAAACCAACAATTTCCCTGAATTTACCGGGCGCGTCTGTCCGGCACCCTGCGAAGGTTCTTGCGTACTGGGGATCAACAACCCACCCGTGACGATTAAAAATATCGAGTATTCCATCGCCGAAAAAGGCTTCGATGAAGGCTGGATTAACCCAGAAATACCCCAAAAGCGCACGGGGAAAAAGGTTGCAGTAATTGGATCTGGTCCTGCCGGACTGGCGGCAGCGGCGCAACTTAACCGCGCTGGTCATTGGGTGACTGTGTTTGAACGCGCCGATCGTCCGGGTGGTTTGCTGATGTATGGCATTCCCAACATGAAGCTGGACAAGGAAAATGTTGTCCTGCGCCGTCTCAATGTCCTAGAAGAAGAAGGCGTGAAATTTGTCTGCAATACCGAAGTTGGCAAAGATTTACCCGCCGAACAACTGCTAAAAGAATTCGATGCCGTACTGCTTTGCACGGGTGCGACTAAGCCGCGCGATCTGCCGATTGAAGGGCGGGATTTAAAAGGCATCCACTTTGCGATGGAATTCCTCACCGTCAATACAAAAGCAATTTTAGATAAAAATGTAGAGACGTTACATGTAACGTCTCTACATGCCGCCGGAAAAGATGTGGTGATCATCGGCGGTGGCGACACTGGTACCGACTGCGTAGGTACTTCGATTCGCCACGGCTGCAACAGCCTCGTGCAAGTGGAAATTTTGCCCAAACCTCCCGCAGAACGCGCTGCGGACAATCCCTGGCCCGAATGGCCTAAAGTTTACAAGATGGACTACGGGCAGGAAGAAGCCGCCGCAGTGTTTGGCGACGACCCTCGCGTTTATACCACCACGGCGACCAAGTTTGAAGGCGATGAAAGCGGCAATGTGAAAGCCGTCCACACCGTGCAAGTGCTGTGGGAGAAAAACGAGAAAGGACAATTTATACCGAAACACGTCCCTGGTACGGAAAAAGTTATACCTGCACAGTTAGTCTTGCTGGCGATGGGCTTCCTCGGCCCGGAACAACCTTTGCTCGATGCCCTGGGATTGGAACGGGATGCCCGCAGCAACGTTAAAGCCGAGCATGGTAAATTTGCTACCAGCATTCCCGGTGTATTTGCGGCGGGGGACTGCCGTCGCGGACAAAGCCTTGTCGTGTGGGCGATTAACGAAGGACGGGGAGCGGCGCGAGAATGCGATCGCTATCTCATGGGGAATACCGATCTGCCTTGATAATTGCTAATTGCTAATTGCTAATTGCCAATCGCGCCAGAAAAGCTCACATTAGCCATTAGCCATTAGCTATTAGCCGCTCTTTTGAGCTAACTACAAAATACCGACATTTTGTCAATGAGTTGATGTACTTAGAGCGCTGGTGAGCGATCGCCAGCGTCAAAAGATGGAGGGGAAAGGTAATTTTAATTTGCTTTTCCCCTCCTCATTTTTTAGCTAATAGCAAAATCCTCGGTTTATATGATGTCCGGTTGCATCGGTAGCCCAAACAAAGGAAGGGTTTATTTATTCTTGGCGCTGTTAGGAAAAATCTCTCGTAAAACCCGCCCCTACAGTATTAAAAACACTTGCACCCGTATTGCGGATTGCAATCTGCTACAGCGATTCTCGCTGTTATGAGGTACAGCATTACTGATACTGAGCAAGATGGCGAAGTCATTAGTTCTATTTCCCTATCTCCCTCAGCTCCCCCAGCTAGCGCGTGTACCTCATAACAGCGCCACCCGCTGTATATTGTGCAGGGCGGCAGAAAAACTGGTTGAGCTGTGCTACTATAATCAAAATAAACCTATTTTTAAGATATCTAATTTGTTGCTGGTAAAAATCAACATTTGTTCGGTGTAAACTTAGAAAATAATGTTAATTTATAACGGAAAAAACATCGGCAAAAATTTTATAAAATTGCTTGTAACAAGCCTGAAACTGAAAGCTAAGAGCGGTTGCGCTCGATCTTAAAAAAATACCAATATAGCGCAATATCTACCTTTTGATAGATGGCTGTTTTACTGTATTTAACGTAACAATTATTACCAGGGTAGGTCTAAAGTTAAATGTGGGAAGTCTTAAACAATCTATTTTCACCATCGCAGTATATTCCCCACGGTCACTGTTACTTGTGGCAAACACCACTGGTGGGATTGCACGTGGTCAGCGATTTGCTGATAGCGATCGCATATTTCTCGATTCCGGTGATGCTGGTGTACTTCGTCCATAAGCGGAGTGACGTACCCTTCCTACAAGTATTTGTGTTATTTGGTGCTTTTATCTTTGCTTGCGGTACGGGGCACTTGCTCGATATCTGGACGCTGTGGCATCCTGCTTACTGGGTATCTGGAATCGAGCAAGCACTGACCGCGTTGGTGTCCTGCTATACCGCCCTACAAATGGTGACGCTGCTGCCGCAATTTTTATCGCTACAAACACCAGATCGACTCGAAGCGATCAATCAGGAATTACAACGGGAGATAGCCGAACGCCAGCAAGCCGAACTTACGTTACAAAGTGTAGTCACGGGCACAGCTTCGGTAATTGGAGAAGAATTTTTCCCAGCTTTAGTGCAGCATCTGGCATCGGCGCTGGACGTTCGCAATGTGTTTGTAGCAGAAATTACCGGCCCTATGCGGTTAAAAACCCTGGCTTTTTGGTCGGGTGACAAGCCAGAAAGCTGCTTTGAGTATGGCGCAATCGATACTCCGTGCCAGCCAGTGGTTGAAGAAGGAAAATTATTTTACTTCCCAGAGCGGGTGCAAGAACGGTTTCCCAAAGCCCAGGGGTTAAAAGCGATGGGTGCCGTATGTTACATGGGAGTACCGCTGTTAGACGGACAGAAGCAGGTAATCGGAGTGCTGTGCATTAATAGCGATCGCCGTCTCAAGCATGAAGATAGCGCCAAGGCGATTATGCAGATATTTGCAGCTAGAGCCGCCGCCGAATTGCAAAGGCAAAAAGCCGAATCCGCCTTGCGCCGTGCCTACGAGGAGTTAGAAATTCGAGTCCAAGAACGGACTAGCGAGTTAAGCGCGACACTGGCGGCGCTACAGGCAGAAATTAAAGAAAGAATCGCAGCCGAATCGGCATTGCGAGCCAGTCAAGCTCGTCTGAGAAAACAACAAATCGGCTTGCTAAAACTAGCAAAAAGCAATAATTTATACGAAGGCAATTTTGCTGCGGCGCTCGCAGAAATAACTCAACTCGCCTGTCGTACCCTGAACGTAGAACGAGGCAGCTTGTGGTTTTATAACGATGACAAATCCCTGCTTTACTGCGCGGATTTATACGAGCTTTCCCTCGACCAACATAGTCTGGGAGCGAAAATTTCTGTAGCCGATTATCCGCAATATTTCCAAGCATTAGAAACATCGCGAGTGATTGCAGCCCACGATGCCCGCCATGATAAGCGAACGAAAGAACTTACCCCATCTTATTTGAATGCTTTAGCGATCGCCTCGATGTTGGATGTGCCGATTCAGTTGAAAGGAAAAACAGTGGGAGTGCTGTGTTTAGAACATACAAAAACTGCTAGACGTTGGTCGATTGAATCGCAAAACTTTGCCAGTTATTTAGCATACATGACAGCACTGGCGATGGAAACGCGCGATCGCCAACGAGCAGAAGCAGCGCTGCGTGACTCGGAACAAATGTACCGCCAAATTCTCGACGCGATTACAGATATGTTACTGGTGAAAGGGCAGCAATCGCGCATCGTGTGGGCGAACAGAGCATTTCGCGACTATTACGGCATGACAAACGAAGAACTGCGGGATATGATCGATGCTCCCTTTAACGACCCAGATTACACGGAGCAGTACATCAAAGACGATGCCTACGTGTTTAATACTGGTCATACTTTAACGATTTTAGAAGAGCCGGTAACGCGCCATGACGGAGTTGTCAGGCAGTTTGACACGATTAAATCGCCGATTTTTAACTCGGAAGGAGAAGTCGTGATGACAGTGGGAGTGTTGCGGGATGCGGCGGAGCGCAAGCGAGTCGAGTCAGCCTTACGGGAAATTGCCGAAAGAGAGAAAGCGATCGCTAAAATTATTCAAAGAATGCGACAAACTTTGGATATCGAACAGATATTTGGCGCGACAACCTTTGAATTGCAACAGGCGTTAGAATGCGATCGCGCAGTCATCTATCGTTTTAACCCCGACTGGAGTGGGCAATTCGTATCTGAATCCGTCGCTTCTGGATGGATACCTCTAATGCAGCGACAAAACAACGAATTCGCTCTCACTGAAACAGCGGTGATCGAATCAACTTGCGCTGTCAGAACATTGACAGATATCAATAACCCCATAAAAGACAGCGATACTTATTTGCAAGAAACCCAAGGCGGTATTTACAACGAGCGGACGAGTTACCGCTGCGTTCCTGACATCTACGCAGCTAATTTTACGCCTTGTTACGTGGAAATATTAGAGCAATTTCAAGTTAGAGCATACATCATCGTACCGATCTTCTGCGGCAACAAACTTTGGGGATTGCTTGCCACTTACCAAAATTCCTCACCCCGCCAATGGACGGACGCGGAAATTAAAATGGCGGTGCAAATTGGGGAACAATTGGGCGTTGCCATCCAACAAGCCGAATTATTAGCACAAACGCAACAACAGTCAATCGAACTCCAAAAAGCCAAGGAAGCCGCCGATAAAGCCAACAAAGCTAAAAGCGAATTCCTTGCCAACATGAGCCACGAACTGCGTACCCCCCTCAACGCCATTCTTGGTTTCAGCCAAATACTCAACCGGGAAAAATCTTTAGCCCCCGAACACCAACAATTTTTAGGCATTATTAATCGCAGCGGCGAGCATTTACTGGAATTGATTAACGATATTCTAGAAATGTCCAAAATCGAGTCAGGGCGAATCGTACTAAACGAAAACGACTTTGACCTATATCGCCTGCTAAATCGTCTCGAAGAAATGCTGCGACTCAAAGCCGAATCCAAAGGCTTACAGCTAACCTTCTCGCGCAGTAATGACGTTCCTCAATTTATTAGAACCGACGAAAGTAAACTGCGCCAAGTGTTAATTAACCTGCTTGGTAATGCAATTAAATTTACCGAAAAAGGTAACGTTACGTTGCGCGTCACCGTTAGCGAACAAGACAATTACCAATTACCCTCGTTCCCTGGCTCTGCCTCAGAACGCAATTACCAGTTGCAGTTTGAAATTGAAGATACCGGCCCCGGCATTTCACCTGAAGAAATCAATAAATTATTTAGAGCCTTCGAGCAAACCAAAACAGGTTTGAACTCGAATCAAGGCACGGGTTTGGGTTTATGCATTAGTCAAAAATTCGTGCAATTGATGGGGGGAGAAATTACAGTCAGCAGTCAATCAGGAGAGGGAGCAAAGTTTTGCTTTAATATTTTTGCAATTCCGGTGGCAAACCCTCGATATGAAACCCCTCAGCCAATGGTTAAAAAAGTCATTGGTTTAGCGCCAAACCAACCCAGCTATCGCGTCCTGGTGGTAGAAGATAAGCAAAGCAATCGCTTATTGCTAGTGGAATTTCTCACCTCGTTAGGTTTTGAAGTGTGCGAGGCAGAAAACGGAAAAGAAGCGATAGAAATATGGGAAAGTTGGCAGCCCCAGTTGATTTTTATGGATTGGCGGATGCCAGTAATGGATGGCTATGAAGCCACTAAACGCATTAAATCTCATCCCAAGGGCAGCGAAACAGTCATTATTGTTCTCACAGCCAGTGCGTTTGAAGAAGAACGACAAGTTATCTTATCAGCGGGATGCGATGACTTCGTGCGTAAACCTTTTAAAGAAGAAGAGCTGCTGAGTGCGATCGCGCAACATCTACACATAAAATATCTCTACGAAGATGAAGCACTCCCAATAGAATCCAAACAGGAAAACCGGCAAAACTTGGAAAACCTAGAAACAATACCGAATTCCGATATCGCGCTTGAGATTGCCAAAATGCCAACTAACTGGATTAAACAACTATACCAAGCAGCAGTCACAGGTAACGATGGGCTAATTTTTCAGCTAATCGAGCAAATCCCCACAGACAATTGTTCTCTCGCGATTACCTTGACTGACTTAGCTGTAGACTTTGAGTTCGAGCAAATCCTGCAATTCTGTAGATATTAATTCGGGTTAATTGCTAATGGCTAATTGCTAATAGTTAATGGCTAATGGTTAATAGTTAATTGCTAATACTAGAAATATGCTATAATAAAAAACTGGTCTAAGTTCCCCAATTAGCAATTAGCAATTAGCAATTAGCCATTAGCCATTAGCCATTAGCCAATTTATCCGGTAAACCCATGACACTGCGGTAGCGTTCTTCTATTGTAGAAACACCCGGAAATTGCAGGTTATTATACCATTGGCTGCGGTTAAATAGTTCTTGCCGTAACCAATCTACGTTGATAGTTTTAACTTTGCCATCGGCTACAATCTGTTTGCCATCAATCCAAACGCTATCAACCGTTTGGTTTGGGCGACCTAAAATTAATAATCCAATTGGATCTGTGCGGGGTAGCAAAGATAAATTAGTCAAATCGTAGAGGACTAAATCGGCTTTTTTACCAACTGCGATCGCACCCAGTTCATCCCCCACATTCAAACCGATTGCGCCTCCTTGAGCAGCCATTTCTACAGCTTGAAATGGAGTAATCCAATGCTGATAATCTCGGTCGGTTGTATTGTGCAAAATTGAGCCGATTTTAATCGCTTCGAGTAAATCTTGCGAATCGTTACTAGACGCCCCATCACAACCGAAAGTTACGTTAACTCCCGCTTGGCGATATTTTAAAATCGGTGCGATGCCGCTGCCCAAGCGTAAATTGCTCAAGGGGTTGTGAACGACAGTAGATTGAGTTTGAGCCAAAATTTCAATATCAGCATCGTTCAACCACACGCAATGAGCGAGCGATGTTTTGTGACTGAGATAGCCAATTTGTTTGAGATGTTCGACGGCGCTACAACCATATTTTTCTTGGGCTAGTACTTGTTGCGCTTTGGTTTCCAATAGGTGAGAATGACGGCAGAGATCGTAGCGATCGCTCAATTCAATGCATCCTTCAAATAACGCATCTGTAACTAACTGAATTCCCGTTGGTGCGACTAAAATATACACCCCTTCATCGGGGCGATGGAATTGCTTCACCGCCGTTTCAATTAATTCCAACGTTGCCGCCGTTGAGCGAAAATAAGGCTCATAATTCTTTTCGCTGCCCCCCGAGGGCACCCCCGCATCCAAAGATTCATCTTGCACCAAAGGCGCGATAAAAGCGCGAATGCCAATTTCCCGATAAGCTTTCGCCGCTGCGGCGATCGTTTCTAATTCTTTACCTGGAATTAAAACTAAGTGATCGACAACGCTTGTACCCCCAGATAAGATTGTTTCTGCTGCCGTTCCCAAAGCACTTAGATAAACTTGCTCTGGATCTAACGGGGTGATATCGTAAAGCGCAGCCAGCCATAATTCTAAAGGCAGCATCGGAATTAAACCCCGATGCCACATTTCCGAAGAATGGGTATGGGCGTTGACAAAACCGGGGAGTAATAGCTTGTTTTCTCCATTAACTAACGTACCGACGATTTCTAGATGAGAACCAATGCCAGTAATGCGATCGCCTTCGATCTGCACGTCCACCGTTGCGTAACCCTCTGGTTGCGAAATCAGAACATTTTTAATCGTAAAGTTCACAGATTTATCCTTCCCATTACCTGATAAAATTGACTCTCACTAATCATCAACATTTTAATGAGATTTCTTGATTATTTACCCATTCCACTGTAGAGAAAAGTTTATGTCAGAATCTCTCTCTCAACAAGATATCTCCGAGATTCGAGATTGGCAGCAAAAAATTGCGATCGCCAACCTTCAACAGTGGACAGTTGACAGTTGACAGTGGACAGTTGAGAGTTGACAGTTACCTCTCCCTCAAGCCCAGAGGATTGCAAGCGAGCGTAATTAATTTTTCCTTTCTGCCTAAAAAGGGGAGGCTTTATGAGACAACCAAGAAACCCGGTTTCTGGCCTCGGCAGTTCCCTGATGATTGAATCCTTTAAAATTATAATTCTTGCCGGAAAGATTTTATACTTTCTTCCCAATTAGCACCATCGAAGGGAATAATTTTAAACCGAGAGATAACGTCGCCATCGAGACAGCGTAGGTTAACGTCGATATGGTCGGGATGCGATCGCGGGCGATAAAAAGCATGGATGCCACAATTGCGGCAGAACATGTGCTTTGCAACACCAGTATTAAAGGTGTAAGTAGTTAGCATATCCTCACCGCTGAGCAGGGTAAACTGTTCTGGGGGGACGATTAGGTGTAAAAATCCCTTCTTTTTGCAAATCGAGCAGTTGCAATCATCCGCCTCGTGCTTGTATACAATTACACGAAAGCGCACCGCACCGCAGTGACATCCACCTTCATAAGTGATGGGTTCGTTTATTTGGTCATAATTCATAGCTCAAAGATCGGTAAGCAAATCAGCGTGGACAAATGATAACTGATACAGAGCTAGTTTAGATTAATTGTTTCTGCTGAGATAACCAGCTTCTTCAGTTCTGGGATAATATGGCATCAAAAATTAAACACAACGATGAATCGACCTTTACATACACTGGGATTTCCGCCCAACGCTTGGGGAGTTAATGAAGCACAAGCAGATCTCACCCGCCCACCTATAGATGTGCGCGCGATCGCCTTGCCAACCCAAACCAAAACGGTGCGCCTCGACTTAGCAAAAGCGGCAATTTTGGTCATAGACATGCAAAACGACTTTTGTCATCCCGATGGTTGGTTGGCACATATCGGAGTGGACGTCACACCCGCCCGCCAACCGATAGAACCTTTAAAAGCATTATTACCAGAACTGCGGGCAGCAAACGTTCCCATCATTTGGGTAAACTGGGGCAATCGTCCCGACTTGCTCAATATTAGCCCCGCAGCGCTTCACGTTTATAATCCTACTGGCGTTGGCGTCGGACTCGGCGACCCCTTGCCCAAAAATGGTGCGAAAGTACTCATGGCAGGCAGTTGGGCAGCTGCTGTAGTCGATGAATTAGAACAAAAACCCGAAGATATCCGCATCGATAAATATCGCATGAGCGGATTTTGGGATACACCTTTAGATAGTATCCTGCGAAACTTAGGAAAAACTACTCTATTCTTTGCAGGTGTGAACGCCGACCAGTGCGTAATGACAACCCTGCAAGATGCCAATTTTTTAGGCTACGACTGCATCTTAGTCGAAGATTGCACCGCCACGACTTCGCCAGAGTATTGTTGGTTAGCAACTTTATATAACGTTAAACAATGCTTTGGCTTTGTCGTCGATTCCCAAGCTATCCTGGAAGCAATCAAATCGATTGGGTAATGGGTAATGGGTAATGGGTAATAGGAAATCTTTAAACCAATTACCAATTACCAATTACCAATTACCAATTACCAATTACCAAAATCCTTATGATTGACTCTCCTCGTTGCGTCATTCCGGATGCGAAAACGCCCAAGCAATACCAAGCATTTCGCATCAGTGCTAACGATAGCAATCGGTTGGCGATTGTTTTCGATCCGACCACCGACGATATTTCCTTTACTTTTTGCGTAGAGATTTTTGATGTCGGGGGAAAAACACCGCCAAACCGACATCAGTTTGCCGCAGAAATGTTTTTTATCCTCAAAGGCGAAGGCTTAGCAACTTGCGATGGTAAAACGGTAAAAATTCAAGCCGGAGATAGCATTCTCGTCCCGGCTACGGGAACGCATGTGATTGAAAATACAGGTTCTACCCGGTTGTACGCACTAACCGTGATGGTGCCAAATGAAGATTTTGCCGAATTGATTCGCAGCGGCGAACCTGTAGAGTTAGATGAAGAAGATATGGCAGTGTTACGTCGTTCGGATGTTTTAGTTACATGTTAAAAGTACGTAAAAAAGAAACGGTATCGATGGTCACCCGCGACGGAGTGCGGCTGGATGCAGATGTATACCGTCCGGAGGAAGAGGGGGAGTATCCGGTGTTATTAATGCGACAACCTTATGGGAGAGCGATCGCATCCACCCCAGTCTACGCCCACCCCACCTGGTACGCTTCTCACGGCTATATTGTCGCCATCCAAGACGTGCGAGGACGCGGCACATCCGAAGGCAAATTCGAGCTATTTACTCACGAAATCGAAGATGGTTTTGATACCGTAAATTGGGCAGCCAATTTACCCGGCAGTAACGGCAATGTTGGCATGTACGGCTTTTCCTACCAAGGCATGACGCAACTTTATGCCGCCGCCGCCAAACCCCCTGCTCTCAAAACAATTTGTCCCGCGATGATAGCCTACGATCTATATGCAGATTGGGGCTATGAAGGCGGAGCTTTTTGTTTACAAAACAATCTAGGCTGGGCAATTCAACTCGCAGCAGAAACCGCCCGCCTCAAAAGGGATATTATTGCTTATCAAATGCTGTGCGCCGCCTCGCGGAGCTTGCCTTTTTATGACCCCGAACCTTTCTTAATCGCCTGTTTAAGAAAATACGCCCCCAACAATTTTTATTACCAATGGTCAGACCATCCACAACCAGATGAATATTGGGAAAAACTGTCCCCCAAAAAGTATTTGCAGGATGTAGACTTGCCCATGCTGCATATCGGCGGATGGCTCGATACCCACCTGCGCGGCACGATTAATTTATACAAAGCAATGGCAGCTAAAAGCGCCTTTCCTCAGCACATCGGAATTGGCGCTTGGGCGCATTTACCTTGGGGTCGAAAAATCGGCGCAATTGATTATGGCCCAGCAGCGGAAAGTTTAGTTGACCGGGTGCAAATTCGTTGGTTTGACCAATTTTTAAAAGGTTTGAATACCGGGTTATTAGAAGAACCTCCTGTTTCTTTATTTGAAATGGGTAGTAACCAATGGCGCTATTTTGAGAGTTGGCCTAGTAACAATCAAACATCCTATTATTTAGCTAGTACCGGGCTTGCCAGCGTCAGACAAGACGAAGGAACTTTAGAACCGAGGCACGAGCAAGATATAATCGAAAATCTACCATCCAAAATCGAAAATTCGTTTGATGTTTTCGTCCACGATCCTTGGCGACCAGTTCCCACATTGGGAGGTCATGCGGCAATTCCTGCGGGGTCGTTTGACCGTTCTGGGATTGATTGTCGCACGGATGTTTTAACTTACACTTCTGCACTTTTAGAGGAAGATTTGCATTTAGCAGGAGATGTGGCAGTAGAAGTTTTTTGTACCGCAGATACCCCTAGTTTTGATTTGTGTGCCGTATTGTCAGAAGTGCGACCCGATGGTAGCGTTTATAATTTCACCCAAGGTTATATAAGGCTCGATCAAAACAAACCCGGTTGCTCTGAGAAACCGGGTTTCTGCCTAATTCCCCTGCAAGCAACTTGCGTGCGAATTGCTAAAGGAAATGCCTTGCGCTTGAGTTTAAGTGCGGCTTGTTTCCCCGCTTACGCTGTAAATTGTGGCACCGGCGCATCTTCTGGTGAAACGCGCTGGATGGATGTTCAAATTATTACGATCGCTGTCAGTTCTGGGGAGGATTTTCCCTCGCAAGTTTTGTTACCGATACAGGACTTACAGCGGGTTGCGCTCGGATGAGGTACACTCACTAGCTGGGGGAGCTGGGGAAGATAGGGAAATAGAACTAATTAACTCAACTTGCTAGTTATGAGGTTAAGCGTTTTAGATCCCCCTAAATCCCCCTTAAAAAGGGGGACTAAGAATCCGGTTCCCCCCTTTTTAAGGGGGGTTAGGGGGGATCAAACCGACAATATTTGTAACTAGCAACTTCCGTTAATTAACGCAAGTTGCTAGTTATGAAGTCAAGCATTTTGGATCCCCCTAAATCCCCCTTAAAAAGGGGGACTAAGAATCCGGTTCCCCCCTTAAAAAGGGGGACTAAGAATCCGGTTCCCCCCTTATCAAGGGGGACTAAGAATCCGGTTCCCCCCTTTTGAAGGGGGGTTAGGGGGGATCAAACCAACCATATTTGTCACTAACTCAAGTTGCTAGTTATGAGGTCAAGCATTTTAGATCCCCCTAAATCCCC